>OKSX01000766.1_pt1 | contig 19366 bp, 15 predicted proteins | sample 1606391 | NCBI WGS metagenome assembly OKSX01 (sample SAMEA3879578, study PRJEB24766) | human gut metagenome | biome: human-associated habitat; feature: feces | place: USA | collected 1985/1987
AGTACCGATTTATAATTGCTCTCCTGCATAGGCTTTCCACTAGGGCTGATGAACAGAAAATTGTGGTAGCCGTCTATCTCCTTGAGTGTCGGCTTCTGCTTCCTTTTCAGCACCCTCTTAAAGGCTTTCTCTGTTTCCTCGCTCATAGGCACGTTGCGGAAACCGCTCTTTGTCTTTGGCTCTGCTATGTAGAAACCGTCCTTGTCCCTAAGTAACTGATGATTGATACGGATTGCATGGTTCTTGAAATCAATATCGCTCCTTGTCAGTCCGCACAGCTCCGAGATACGCAAGCCTGTTTTCAGCAGGATAAGCACATCATCATGATACTTCTGATAGGTTCTGTCCTGCTCCATGAAGTCTAACAATCTTGCTTCCTGTTCCTCGCTCAATGCGACTTTCGGCTTGCTGTCGTCCTCTATGACCTCGCTTAGCTGGAAATTAAAAGGGTTCTTCCTTACATAATCGTCCTCTATTGCCATGTGGAATGACGCTTTCAGGGAACGCTTGTAGTTATTGATTGTCTTGTAGGAAAAACCGTTCTCTTTCATTCTGACCGCCCATTCCTTAGCGTCTGACGGCTTTATGCTGTCTATGCTCCTTGCTCCCAGTTTGTCCTGTTCCAACGCTTCCATGAGGTATTTACGCCCCTGTTGGGTGCTTTTCTTCACGTTCGGTCGTTGGGCGTTCTTTTTGGCGTATAGCTGGCACAAGGTCATCTTGCTTCCCTTTGTGTCGATACCGTCATATAAATCACGCTGTATGATACGCTCTTTTTCCCTTAGCGACAAGTCCTCACGCTTTCCTGCTGGTGTCTTGTCCGTAGGCAACAGCTTCCATGCGTAGACATACTTTGTTTTTCCCAGTGCGTCCACATATTTATAGGTGTACCTGCCGTCTTGTCTTTGGCTCTCTCCTCTGTATAAGATACGGTTTCTGTTATCCCGTCTTTTTGCTGATGACATTCTTTCTTAACTCCTTTCAAAGTAAGAAAGAGCCTTGCTGTAACGACTTATACACATCTTATCACACACAAGGCTCTTTTTCACTAGATTTGTTCCAATCGGTCTATGACTTTTTCAAATTTCTTTTTCTTGATGAGCATACGGTTTCCGTTCATCACAACACATTCCTCTTTGTATTCGTTGGCAAGCTGGCGGAGCTTGTTCTCCCCGATACGGAAATAACTGGACGCTTCCTCTATCGTCATGAGGTATCTTTCCCATAACGGCATACTTAAATCGTGCATAGATATGACACCTCCTTTCCTCGTAGTTTTGAAGCGGTCAGACGGCTTGTGTCAAAGCCCACAGGGATTGCACCTCTGCATGGTTCTCATGTAGCCGTACCCATTGCGTGCGACGCTCTGAACGCTCAAGCTGTGGCTGTACGGGAGTATCATTATCAGACGGGACAGGTCATGACTGGAAAAGGGGACAAGCCTTTTCTATGAACACAGACATTTCTCGCTCGCTTACAGGGCAGGAAATAAGGTCGTGGCGTGTCTGCTCCAACGGCTCGCTGTCCGTCTAACGTATCTGACCGCTTTATTCACTTATCAAAGAACGCTTGAAAGAAGAAATCTCCCCTACACCATTAATACAAATAGAAAGGTGCATTTTGGCAAAAATCGCTTTGCTTTCTTCCTTTCACACCATATAGGGACAGCAAAGTGCTGTTTGCTAAGTTGATTGATAAAAAAATTTCACTTTTTTCCTCTTTCACTCCATATCAGTCCGCTAAAAGACGATTTGTTGCAAAAATGCTTTGCTTTTTTCCCTTTCACTACATATAGGGACAGGAAACGGCGTTTTGCTTCCATTTTTGAAAAGAAATTTCTCTTTCTACTCCATATAGGGACAACAACATGCGATTTAATGACTAAATCCAGAAATTTTTTTATCTTTCTTCTTCCACACCATATCTGTCCAGCAAGTAGCTGTTTGTTAAGCTGGAAGCGAAAAAAATCAAGATTTCTTCTTTCTATCCCATATCTGTCCGCTGACCGCCCAAATAATGACTGTTTGCGGAAATTTCTTGAAAATATTTTCCAATCAAAAATACCGCTATTCCTTAGAAACAGCGGTATCAGCCTATAATCACATCGGATATGTCGGTTGTCATTTGCTTGATTTTCAATTCCTGTTTGTCTGTCAATCTCGTCTGCCTGTCGATTGCTTCCAAGTAGTTCGCCCCCGTTTCCTTTTCAATCTCCTTTATCATCAGCAGAGAGGGCATGACCTGCCGTTCCAGCCAGCGTATCGTCTTATCCATGTTGACGGCAACAGGTGTCATGATGAACGGGAGGGAAGCGGTCATATTCTCAATGAATATATCCCACAGGATATAGTCGGGAAAGTCCACTTGCATGAGGACAAGGCTTGCAATGGTCTGTTCGGGATTTCTTGAAAAAATAAGTTCTTCCACCGCCTGTCCTGCCTTTTCATTTTTTAGTCGGATTTCAAGACGGTTCTTGATGTCGGTCTGTATGCCTTTGTTCCTCTGCTCTTTTTCTTTCTCGTACAGGCAGAAGTAGATAGGGCTGTTCTTTGAACCGATATAAAAGGTCTTTGCGGTATCTCCCTTTGCCCCCGACAGTTTTCCACTGTCCACGCCCTCATATTTCCTTGAGCGTTTCCATACCTTATCGGCGTAATAGCGTTCTCTTAGGATTTCTATATCCAGCAGTCCGCCCATATCATTGACAGCCAAGTCAAGACGCTTAAAGATACCCTCATAGTCCATACAACGGCTCAAAAAGTGATACCAGCCTGTTTTCCTTGCCTGTAGGACGTGTTCCAAGTGCCGACAGCCCATGCCCTTTAATTCCAGTAAAACGCCCATAGAAGCGTCTTTGGAAGCGGTAACAATAATCTCGCCATAGCGGTATAGTTCTTCATAGCCGAACAGCCCGTAATCTTCATGGATAAAGTATTCAGCTTTCATAGCTAGCACGTTTTTGATAATCTCCAATGCGTCCGTAGTAGGGAAGCGGACACGCAGATAATCAATATTCAGCGTAAAAGGCTGTGTGCATTTGCAGTAGTCCAGATAATGCAGGAGCGTATGCTTCATTTCTTTGCCGGCTCTTGTTTTCCCGTTCTCAATCTCATTCAGGTTTTGCCTGCTGATGTGCAGTTCCTTTGCCAGTCTGCTTTGGGAATAACCGCAGGCGTTCCGTTTTGTTTTCAATGCTTCGATAAATTCCATGTCATTCATGTTCATTCCTCCAATCAAAAAAGGCATACGCCCATAGGAGCATACACCTTGTATTTTTTGCTTCCGATATGCTGTTTTCGACCTGTCGGGTAGAAATGACAGGGTGTGAAGTGCAGTAAGTTCTTATAACTTCGTACATCGTTTCATATCGGGATTTTTGTAATTGTTTTGTGCCTTGTTTCTTGTAATAGTACCCCCCTGTTAGATAACGGGGGCTTTGTAAGGCTCGCAAGCTCGCCCAACCGCCGAAGTGAACCGTCCGCTCGCCAGCAAGCTGGCGTGGCGATATGTCTTACGACCGCCACCGCTGGCGGATCACTCCGTCGGTAGAAAGCTTTTTCCTGTAAAACTATAACCTTGACATATCTATAACTTTACTACATTCATTTACCAATCTATCATCATGTGTAGCTAAAATGACTATTGCTCCATTTAAAGCACATTCTTTAAGTAACTTAATTACTATTTGTCTATTTTCGCTATCAAGAGAAGCCGTAGGCTCATCAGCATAAATTATAGAAGCGTTTTTCAAAATTGCTCTTGCTATACCTATTCTTTGCTTTTCTCCGCCAGATAAAACTACAGCTTGTTCATTAGCTCTACCGCTTAGCCCCACTTTTTTTAAAATTGTTTCCACTTCTGATTTACGGATTTTAGATTTATCCAGTGTTATATTATAAGCAACACTTTCATCTTCGATGATACCATAATCTTGATAAATAAATGTAGCATATTTATGCCAAAAGTTAGTTTTCTCTTTATCATTCCATTTGGTGGCATTCTTTTGGTCAATTAAAATAGTTCCACTCTCAATTGGTTGTATTAAACCTAAACAGTTTAGCAATGTCGTTTTTCCACAACCCGAAGCACCTGTTAAAGCTATCATATCGCCACTATTCATAATATAACTTAAATTTGAAAAAATTAGGTTTCCATTAATCTTAACACTAATATTACTTATTTTTATTTCCATTTTTTTACTCCGTTCTTTATGTTTTTAGTCATTTCTTGTCGCTACTCTATAAAATGCTTGTCTAGTACATATATGATATGCAATGAAACTGCTTAAACTATACAAGATTAAAATAGCTATACTTACAATAATTACTGTAATAATATCCGGTCGCCTTATAACAAACGAAATTATTGCTCCTACAAATATTGTAAGTATTGCAACACAACATTCTTTTATAAAATTAGGCATAATGATTTCCTTATATGATTTCCCAAATGTATGTAATGTGAATATGCGTTTTTTATTTTCGTTTACCCATAATTGAGCAGTAAGAATACCAGCAAAAACCATAGATATAAAAATCAATATACAAGCTACAATGTAGAATATTGCTTCTTTTTCAAATTTTTGAGCTTGTGCTAAAGCAACATCAGCAATAGTGTCGATAGATATAACAAACTCTTTTATCGGTGATTTATTCAATTCGGTTCTTAATAATTGTTCATTTGGAAAAACGACATTTCCGCTGGAACAAGCTGGCAAAGTAAAGCCTAAAATATCTAATATTTCCGATGGACTATCAATTAGAATAATCAAAGGATTGGTAGCTTGAACGGTACTTCCACCAGAGCCAACATTAGGAGGTAATCCCAAAAAATTTTTTCCTATAAATTCGTAAAACTCTACTCCTTTAGGCTGTACTTCTTGTGTTTTTGTCCACAATGGCATTTGTGCCGTTAGAAAATCTTGTAACGGTTTGTCTAACGCATTTAACTCTATTTTTGTTAATTTACCACCCTTACCGTTTTTTTCTATTCCTATGTTGAAAGAGTTTATCCAACTTCTATCTGTAATAATAATATGGTCGTATCCACCATATTCCTCTTTGTTTAATTCAATAGATTTATCAATTACTAAAGATAAAGAGAGATTATTATTTTTTTCCATAGTTTTAAAAAACTTCTCTACATGTTGTCGCATCTTTTCTGTTTCTAATGAGTCTAAATCTCCGAAAGATAAACTTACATTACTTTGCATATTTTCCCACAAAGAATATTCATGAGATAATTGTTGAAGAACGTAAGCTGATGTAATGGTACTTGGTACTATCAAAAGTGCTAATATAATTGATATAATTCTAGTGCCTACACTTAATTGTTTGAATCTTTTTAGTGGTATTATTCTTTTTGCTATATGTTCACTTTTAGGCTTCACTATAATTGACATTCCATATGTTACTACTAATGATATAACCGTCAGAACAACTAATATAATTAAACTATTTGTAACAACTAACGGAATTTGTCTAATTCCTCTTGAAACTCCTATATATAGTAAGAATATAAAAAGTGCGGTAATATAACTTGGTATAAATAATTTTGATATTGCCAACGTATCTTCTTTGTAAATTTTATTTAATTCTACTCCGCCCAATAATCTAATACTACGCCCCTTTGCTCTTAAAACAAACCACGCAATCATAGAAGAAATAAATAATAAAAATGCCGTCAAAATTACGTTTCCTACTCCGTTATGCACCAAATTATAATAAATATCTTTTAGCAGTGAGGGAGTAGCCGTCCATTCAATATCAATACCATTTTCTATCGCCCATTGTTCAATGTCATGTTTAAAATCTGCATTGTTATCTGTTGCGTATGTTCCATATAATGGACGACTTCCTATATTTTTTGATGAAATCAATTCCCCTGTCAATTTTGCGTCAAGCCAATTTATTTTATTGCCTGTAACAACTAAATCATTACTAATAGGTTTCTTACTACCAAAGTAAATAATATCTTTTTTATTTTCATAATCATTAGTTGGTGTTGCTATTTTAATCAGTGTTGCATTATTAGTATCAACTATTTTATCCAATTCTAATGCCAATTCTTCTTTAGTTATCAATGTATTTGCAATATTTATTTCAAACTGTTCATTGGTATTAAGTGGTATTTGTTCTTGATTGGATACTATATTTTGAAAAATTAAAACATAACTAAAAATTGCCAACAAAAAACTTGTTAATCTTATACTAATTTTATTCATTTTAATTTATTACCTCCCTATTTCCTCGAGTTATTATACCATATTTAATGGTACGATTTTATTAAATTTTGTCAAAGAATTATTTTTTGATATTCCATAGTATCGAGCATTGATAATTCTATATTATTTCTGCTTATGAACAGATTACTTATCAGCCTATGGTTGTAAAGAGTGCTAACGCATTGCATACGCAACAAGCTCTTGACAAACCATAGTCTAATAAGTCTTAAGATAATCAAGCAGAAATGATATAGTATGCTGTTTCACGACATAGAAAAGGACGCTCTGTTTCAAGCGTCGATTTCTTATAACTCTGTATTTCTCTTTATAAGTCGTTACATAGGGCTCTTTCATTTGTTGTAATTTCGTTGTAAATTTCCTTATTTCCCTCTTGCTATTTTGCTGATAAACACTGTATTTATGCGGTTTTTCTTAATTTAGTATCTGTTTTTATGTTAAAAAAAGCAATCACTATGGCATGAACGACACTTTTTAGGTATGAACGACATAGTGATTACTTTTTTATATAACTTTTTTCCTATTATTATATATTTATTGTTACAATAAATCTTTCATTTTCCTGAGATATTCTCATATCTCCATCATATTTTTTTACAGTCCTCCTTACATTTTCTAACCCAATACCATGATTTTGCTTATCCTCTTTTGTAGTAATAAACTTTTGTTTTTGATTTATAATACTCTCCATATCATAACTATTACGAACCGAGATAAATATTTGTGAATTATAACCGGCTATCTCAAACTCAATTATTCTTTTGTCCTCTTGTATTTTTTCGCATGCCTCTATGGCATTATTTAAGAGATTTGATATTATTGTGCACATATCAAACATATCAATTGCTACATTATCCGATACGCGCCCCTTAAACTGAACCTTTATATTTTTACTTTCCGCTTCCAGGACAAATGGAGCTATTACCGCATCCAATTCCCTGTTTCCGGTGTACTCTACCGGTTTTTTAGATGAAACCTCATTAGTCAGCTGCGATAAATATTTTTTTATTTGTGAATTATCTTCGCTGGTACACATACTATTTAACGCAAGCATATGATTTTTTACATCATGACAGAATTTCCGCAGTTCTTCATATTGCAGAAGCATATGCTCATAGTGCTGCTTTTGTAAAGCCATATGCTCCTTATACATGTCATTTGACTTTTTTATATATGCATTCTGGCTTAAAACAACAATCTGCATAAGTGTTACCACAACAAGTGTACAGCAAGCCATTACTGCAAACACCCCATAAATTTGCAAATCTTCATACTCTTCCAATTCTGAAAAAATCTGAATTGATCCTACTAATATCAATGAACTGATGGTAACTAAATACAAAATTATGTAATGTTTTAGATCTAAAACCACTTCTTCCTGATCATTTTTTCTTCGTTTTATTACATATATTAGCGCCCAGACACCTATACTCAATATCTGACATAAAATCGTTAAAGCCGGAGATTCCTTAACATAGTATTGAGAAATTCCAATTTTTATAGATGGGCATGCGGACATTTTTTTAGACCGCTATGCCTATACTCCTTCTATAATCTAGAGGACTAAGTCCTCCGAGTGTTGATTTAATTCTATCTTTGCAATACCAACGCATATAGCCATTTATTTCCTGGATAAATTCTTCAATGCTATATTCATCCCAGTTATGGCCATAGAACATTTCTGTTTTGAGATGACCAAAGAAGCCCTCACATGCAGAGTTATCAGGAGAACACCCTTTTTTGGACATGGATCGTGTAAGGTTTGCTTCTTTCATTATCTGTATCCACTCTGGCCAACGATAATGGCATCCTCTGTCAGAATGTACGATAGGTTTTTCGTTTGGTTTAAGAGTAGCAATAGCATTCCTTAACATGGTGTTGGCAAGTTCTGCGTTTGGAGAAGTGCCTATAGTCCAACTCACCGGCATACCATCGAGGCAGTCAATTATCGGAGAAAGATATACTTTTCCTGCTTTGATAGAAAACTCTGTGATATCAGTAAGCCATTTCTGATTCGGTTTTGTAGCATGGAAATTTCTATCTATAACATTCTCCACCGCAGGTGTTATTTCACCTTTATAGGAGTTATATTTCTGTCTGCGTTTTCGTCTGATAATTAGTTTTTCCTGCTTCATAATACGACGAACCACTTTTTCAGAAACTTTTATACCTTCACGATAAAGCAGCATATGAATTCTTCGATAACCAAATATATCTCGATTTTCATGAAACAGTTGTATGATTCTTTTGCGAAGATCAGAGTATTTATCTTCTGCATAAATGGCTTTTTCTTGATAATAATAGCTGCTTTTTGCAAGGTTAAGTTTTTTAAGAAGATCCGGCAGTGAATACTTATTTTTCAAGGCATCGATTATCACTGCCTTCTCCCGATTTGTGAGAGCTGTCTGATCGATGCCGGGGTCTTTTTTTAATACATTGATTGTTTCTTTAAGAATATCTATTTCCATCTGCATATCGAGCATCTGAGCTTTGAGATCATTAATATCTTCCGCAGATGTGATATCGTTTGGATTTACATTAATGTTGGCAGTATTTTTTTTCATGGGTTGAAAACATCCCTTCTCCCGATACTCCCTAATCCATTTATATATCAAGGAAGGTGTGTATCCGATTTCTTCTGCCACTAATTTTACAGGCTCGCCTTTAATAATGCAACGTTTAATTACGTCATGTTTCAATTCAGTTGGCGCTTGTCTCCAATGCTTTTGATTTGGAACATCATAGTATTTAGGATACTTTTTACGCCAATGATAAAGCATCGGTGAAGATGGATAACCTAAGGTTTGGATTACTTTGTCTGGAGATCCTGTCGCTTTTAACAATACAAGTGCTGTCGATATTTGTTCTTGTGTGTACCTCATAATATATCAAGCATTACACAGTCCAACTTTTCGTCCGCATGCCCAAGTGCTTTTTGGAAATTTCTTGAAGAATACTTCAGATCTAAATACGTCATATTTGAATTTAAGAATTATAAAGATGTTATTACGCAAAAAGAGATATATACAACAGAGAAATATTTGTATGCAAAAGCATTGAGGTGTGTGGCGATTATAGTGTCATGTAATGGTTCAGATGAGAATGCAAAGAAGGCAATAAAAGGAACTTTGAGAGAAAATGGGAAATTGATTTTAAATCTTTCAAATAGGGATTTATCAAATATGTTAGAATATGAGCTTAACGGAAATTTAGCATCTGAATATTTGTACAATGTTTTAGATGAAATGCTTATTGAACTTGAAAAATAATATATTCATTTTTTAAAATGGAGGCGATGTTAATGAAAATCTTCGTTGATACAGGGGTGATGGAGCAATCTGCACATTTTGGATGGCAGAACAAGGATGAAGCATTGTATGGTTTACGAGAAGGTTATAAGAATAGTGCAGATGAGTTGGTTGAGATTGCTGTAAATAGTGGAGGAAATCCTAAGATACTTGATACCTTCATTTTTCCTGTTTTGTTTTCGTACAGGCATTGTTTGGAGATATCATTAAAGCATATATACATGAGGGCGTGGGGAAAAGTACCGTCGGGTGGACATAATTTATTGACTTTATGGGATATTATTAAAACTGAGATTATAGACAAAATGATATGCTCAAGAGAGTTCATTGAGCAAGTAAAACAGTATAAGGAGCATTTTATTCAGTATAATTTGGATGGTATAGAATGTTGTAAAATTCGTTCTATGTTAAAGAAATTGCAAGAGGCAAATCAAAGGGATATTGAAGTAAATTCTGCAAAAAAGCAGGTGGACCAAAATGCGGAAGTATGGAGATATTTAATATCTACAGATGAAGATTTATTTTTTACCCAAGGTCATTCGATTGATTATTTGGTTTTAAAAGATGGAATTAATCACATCTATGAAGTGTTAGATTATATTTATCATATTGTAGATGAGTATTTATCATCTTAAATTCAGATAAAGAATGACGATATATATAGTGTTATATTACTAAGATTAATGTAATGGGAGCTAATAAGATTTGAGACAGGGAAGGTGTATTTATGGCATTTAAAACACGAAAGAAAGAAGAATTTTCATATTCTTCACCGCAAGAAATGTATCAAGATAATAAATTTAAGAAAATTATGGGGCCGTTGGATTATCAAGCAGCCATGCTAAATTTGTATAATGAAAATGCAGATAAAAAGACGGTTGCATTAGAGTTGCCAACAGGAAGTGGAAAAACATTAGTAGGATTATTGATTGGAGAATATAGACGCAGAAAGAATAAAGAAAAAGTATTGTTTTTGTGTCCAACAAATCAATTAGTGTATCAGGTTGTTGAGCAGGCAAATTCAAAATATGGGTTAAGAGCAATTGCTTTTTGTGGTAAACAGAAAGATTATCTGCCGAAGGATAAAAGCTGTTTTTTGATGGGAGAGGCTATAGGAGTTACGACATATAGTTCTTTTTTTGCATTGCATTCTTTTTTTGATGATGTGGATATTTTAATCATGGATGATGTGCATTCGTGTGAAGATTATATAATATCAAATTGGACTATTCAGATTGATAGTGGAAATATTGTATTTTTAGAAATAGCAGAATTGTTAAAACCTTTTATCAGCGAGACTGATTACAAATATTTGTTAGAAGATGAGTATATTCCAGAGGTGGTATCATGGTGTAATATGTTACCGATGCCTTTGATAATGGAAAAGCTTGATGAGTTTCAGACAATTTTACAACAAGGATTAGAAGCAGGAACATCCAATTATTATGCATACTCAAGAATATCGGAGAATTTACAAGAATGCAATATTTATATTGCTAATAGAAAACTTCTTATACGTCCTTGGATTGCACCAACTTTGTCTTTTGAGCCTTTTGCAGGTGCAAAACAAAGGGTATTGATGTCTGCAACGTTAGGAAGAAGTGGGGAGTTAGAACGAATTACTGGTATAGAGAAAATATGCCGTTTGCCAATAGTAAACGATTGGGATAAAAAGGGATTGGGAAGAAAGTTTTTTACTTTTCCTGATTTGTCTTTGGGAGAAGACGAGCAAGGTAATGTAATTATGGCACTTCAAAATTTATGTAAAAAAAGTGTTTTTCTTGTTCCTGATTCTCAGTCGGCAGAAGCAATTAGACAATTCTATGCAGAGCATATAGGAAATACAACAGTTTTTGAAGCAAAGGATATAGAAGAGTCTAAACAATTGTTTGTGGATGCACCGGAAGCAACTGTTATCTTAGCAAATCGTTTTGATGGAATAGATTTTTCGGATGATGAGAGTAGATTACTATTTATTTGGAATCTTCCTAAAACTACAAATCTGCAAGAAAGATTTTTAATTACCAGAATGGGCGCTTCAAAATTATATGCGGAAAGAATACGTACAAGAATAATTCAGGCTGTAGGTAGATGTTCGAGAAATCCAAGCGATTATTCTATTGTTTGTGTAATTGGGGACACTATTCAAAATGATTTAACAAAACAGGAAAAAATCAAACAATTCGCACCAGAATTGAGAGCCGAAATTCAATTTGGATTAGAAAATTCAATGGATTACTCAAATGTAGATGATGTGATAGAGCAGGCTAGAGATTTTTTAGACAGAAATGACGTATGGCAGGAAGCAGAGGAGTATATTGTAGATTTAAGAAATGGATATTGGAATGAAGAAAATAAAGTGGAGAAGCAGATAAATGATAAATTACAACAGTCAGCAATTTTGGAATTAAATTTTCAATATTCACTATGGAAAAAAGACTATAAAGCTGCCTTTGATTATGCTTGTAATATTGTTGGAATTTTAAATGCACCAGCTTTAAATGGATACAAATGTTTTTGGAATTATATGGCAGGCTGTATGTCATATTATTTGTTTAAAAAAGGGCAAATGGAATATAAAACATCTGGTATACAATATTTATCAGATGCTTTAAAAGAAAACATAAGTATAAGATGGTTGCCCGGACTTTCAGAAAAATTATTTTCCGTTGAAAGTAGAACTGTTGAGGAAGATGATTTCTTCTTTGACTGTATTGAACGGATAGAAAGTATGTTTACATCGATACCAACAGCACAAAAATTGGAGAAAAGGATTAAAGGTATTTTAGATAATTTAAATTTACTAGATGGAAAAGTGTTTGAAAGGGGACATAAAGAACTAGGTAAATTATTGGGTTATATTTCAGAAAATCCTGATAGTACTGGTGCACCTGACCCATACTGGATAATTAATGAGAATAATGTTATTGTCTCAGAAGATAAAATTTATGAGGAAAAAGCTCAGATAAAAGGTGTTCCGATATCAGATGTAAGTGAGGCGGGAAGGCATCATGCGTGGATTGTAGAGCATGAGAAAAGAATATCTAAAGATGCTAATATTTATACTATTCTAATCACTAATTCGAAAAGTATTGATGAGGATGCTCGTATATATGCGGGTAACATATATTATGTTTATAGAGAAGAATATGTTAGTTGGGCAATTAAAGCACTTACAGTCATTCGAAGTGTGTGGAATATGTTTACGGATGAAGGTGATATGGAATGGAGAAATTCAGTTCATCAACAATTCATCAAAGAAGGTATAACACCTAAAAATTATTTAGATTTTGTTTGTAAAAAAAATCTAAAAGATATAGAGTAAACTTACATAAGCCGAGGAGAAAAAGAAATGCCGTGTGGACAAAACTGAACTTCAGGAGTTCACACGGTATATTTTAAAGGTTGCTATATAGTTTATAACGGAAATAAAAGAAGAACAAAAACAAAAGAAACGGAGTGTGGTACAAAATGAATTTATCAAAAATACATCATATTGGCATTGAATGTGAGCCAATCCGTGTGGATGATTACACCGGAAAGAAGATGACTTTCTTCCATGACCCGGACGGACTGCCGCTGGAATTGCATGAGTAAGGGATGGAGAGACAATGTGAACTATGGGAGAGAAAAGGGCGTATAAGCCCCGAAAACCCGGCGGCGGTCGGAAGAAGCTGAAGCCGGAGTACGATGCCAGGAAGAATCTGAAGGAGCAGATGGAAAGTGCTGTGGCACTTTATGAGGAGAAATGCTCCCTCCAAGACATCGCAGATGCTCTAGCTCTAAACCCCATCAAAGTAAGAAAGCTACTCATCACAGCCGGTGTGTATGAATCGGAAGTGGCAAAGAAGGTACAGGATACCTTTGAAGAATACCGAGAAACACAAGATTACAAAACCGCCATACTCTCAACTGCAAACACTCTTCAGCTTTCCAAAGCCTCCGTCACCTCATACCTGCCTTATAAAAAAGGCGTGTACTTCCCGAGTACAGCTGATAAAGAGAAAATCAGTGTTGGAGCAGAGCGGCAGAGAAGATTCAGAGCCATGAAGCGATGGAGAGAAAACCCGACAGAAGAAAACTTCTGGGATGTGGTTGTTAGTTATTCCGGTGTGCGATTCAAAACCTACTCCGGATTGCCATTTTCTTACGAAATTAAAAAGGGCAGGAACGGCGAGTATACAAAGGAACTCTGGATCGACCGCCGGGAAAACGGCAAAAGTCTGGCGTGGAGCTCGGTGCTGCTGACGCTGAAGAATATTAAAAGAGAAGTGGTAGACCGCCCAAAAGCGCTGGGCGATATTCGAGGCGTGACCTACATCTACGGGATGTTCTATCGGTTCGGTCTGATCGATGTGCCAGATGAGGTAAAGGAGAAGATGGGCCGTCCAAAAGCCCGCAAAAAATAGGTTGCTATGTACAGAAGTGTGCGGTAATATGTGCCGTAACTGAGGATGTGAATCTCAGTTGGGAAGGATGGTAGCATTATAGAAAAATTAAGAGAGATGCTGGAAGAGTACATGAAGAAAACGGAGCCGGAGTATTATTCGCCGGTGGAGAACCTGCTGGATCTGATCTACGAGCATTACACGGAGAATAATCCAGTAGAGAAAAACACAGCTGCTGGGAAAGTAGCAGAGGTCAAAGAAAAGGAACTGGAAGAGTGACTGCGTGGATTGGAAGGAATGGATAGGCTCGTAGATGACTATGTCGGGGATAAGATTCCGCTCTGGGAAAAGATCATGGATCGGCAGGGGGCGGTGTGCTGCGCATGGGAGAAGACCGCTTTTGAGGAAGGTCTGAAAGTCGGAATCAGGCTCATGATGGAAGCTATGAAGTAAGCACGATCTGCCCTATATAGTTTGAAATGAAAATCCCACCCTATGTACCGTACTTCTACATCATCAAGACCACTCCAGTTCAGCTTTTGGCCGCAGCGGTCACGGAAGAGTTGGTACTCATGCTCCATGGTGATTCCGCACTGCGGACACTTTGGAAACTTAGCACCCCACCTATACGAGCATACAACTTTCACTTTCCAAGACCATGCGGTTTTATAATAAAAATGTTCCATATCGAACAAAAATGCACTATTTCCCACACCATCTCCCAAAATCACTTCCGGCGAAATTTCAGCAAAAGAGGCAGCAGAGGAGTGCATCTGGGCAGGGCGAACGCCCCCGGCGGATGCCCCGGGTCCCGGACGCTCCGAGGAATGCACGCGATATCACATGAAAAATGTATACGCATAAAACGCACAAGGATGCAAAAACATCCAAAAATACAAAATTGCGAAAAAACTTGAAAATAACGCTGAAACGTGGCATAATCATTAATGCGAACAAGCCGGTTTTGGTACGACAACGGTATGCTGTGGTACTGTAACTGTTGTTTCGAAATTATGAACGACTACAAGAAAGCGTGAAAAATTAGAGTAGCTACGACGACACCTATCAGGTTCAGGTCGTGTCTTGGTACGACAACGAGAACTCCTACACCTCTCAGATGGTTCGTACCATTAAGTACTTCGCTGAGAACTGCTAATCACAGCTCTACGCTCAAAAGTGCTTGAGGTGTCGTGCTGAAAAGCACGGATGCCAATAAGTGAGTCCGACACCCTTTCTTCTGCGGGTCTCCGCAGAGGGAAGGGTGTTTTTGTTTATCTTTGCTTGCTGTTCGGCCTGCTTCATGATACAATAAAACAGAAGCCGCCGAACATTTTATAGTTGTGTCGTAGGAGCGAAAGCCATGAGAGCATTCGAAAAACTGAACATTGCCGTTGCGGGCACAGGCTATGTCGGCCTGTCCATCGCCACCCTGCTGAGCCAGCACCACCATGTCACCGCCGTGGACATCGTGCCGGAGAAAGTGGAGCAGATCAACCACAAAAAGTCCCCCATTCAGGATGACTACATTGAACGATACCTTGCGGAAAAGGATCTCGACCTGACCGCTACGCTGGACGGGGAAGCGGCCTACCGGGACGCGGACTTCGTGGTCATTGCCGCCCCGACCAACTACGACAGCCGGAAGAACTTCTTCGATACCTCTGCGGTGGAGGCAGTCATCCAGCTGGTGATGAAGGTGAACCCCGAGACCATCATGGTTATCAAGTCCACCATCCCGGTGGGCTTCACGGCTTCGGTTCGGGAAAAATATCAGTGTAGGAACATCATCTTCAGCCCGGAGTTTCTGCGGGAGTCCAAAGCGCTGTATGACAATCTCTACCCCAGCCGCATCATCGTGGGCACGGATATGCAGGACGACCGCCTTGTGGAGGCGGCCCACACCTTCGCCCATCTGCTGCAGGAGGGGGCCATCAAGAAAGATGTTGAGACTCTCTTCATGGGCTTCACAGAAGCAGAGGCCGTCAAACTGTTTGCAAACACATATCTGGCGCTCCGCGTCTCCTTCTTCAACGAGCTGGACACCTATGCCGAGATGAAGGGCCTTGACACCCAGAAGATCATCGAGGGTGTCTGCCTTGACCCCCGCATCGGCACACATTATAATAATCCCAGCTTCGGCTATGGCGGCTACTGCCTGCCCAAGGACACAAAGCAACTTCTCGCCAACTACGCCGACGTGCCCGAGAACCTCATCGAGGCCATCGTGGAGTCCAACCGCACCCGCAAGGACTTTATCGCCGACCGGGTGCTTCAGATGGCGGGCTACTACAGCTATGGGGAGGAGAACGAGTACGACGCAAGAGAAGAGAAACCCTGCGTCATCGGCGTCTACCGCCTGACCATGAAGGCAAACTCCGACAACTTCCGGCAGTCCTCCATTCAGGGCGTCATGAAGCGGATCAAGGCCAAGGGCGCGACCGTCATTATCTACGAGCCGACGCTGGAGAACGGCACGACCTTCTTCGGCAGCGAGGTGGTAAACGACCTTGAGGCGTTCAAAAAGCGGAGTCAGGCCATCATTGCCAACCGCTATGACAGCTGCCTCGATGATGTACAGGAGAAGGTCTACACCCGCGACCTGTTCCGGAGAGACTAAACCTCTCCGTCACGCCTACGGCGTGCCCCTGCCCGGGTTGCGGCTCCCAGCGTCTGCTTCGCTGCCGCTTGCATCCTGCTGGCCGCTGCCCCAACAGCGATTCCCTGTTTCCGCCACTGGCGGCGGTCGTCGCCGTTGCCTATCAAGGAGAGGCCTTGGCATTCCGTAAAGTTTTCCCTCTTCGCCAGAGGCTCCCCTCGCTAGGGGAGCTGTCTGCGAAGCAGACTGAGAGGTTGCTCTTTGTCAAGCCACTGTCAAAATAGACACAATTCCAGAATATCCCGGGAAAAGTTTGTTAATAAATTATCCATCCGCCGTCCTTGCAATACACACACATTTTGTTTATAATAGTGTCATAGGGGTCAAGGCCCCGAGAGTGAGCGAAATTCGATTCCGAAGAATGAATTGAGAGGAGAATAATCACTATGGGTTTAGGTAAAAAGACGATCGACGATCAGAACTACTGCGGCAAGAAGGTCCTTGTCCGCTGCGATTTCAACGTCCCCATGAAGGACGGCGTCATCACCAACGAGAACCGTATCAATGCGGCTCTGCCCACCATCCAGAAGCTGGTCAATGACGGCGCAAAGGTCATCCTGTGCAGCCATCTGGGCAAGCCGAAGAACGGCCCCGAGGCAAAGTTCAGCCTCGCACCCGTTGCTGTGGCTCTGAGCGCAAAGCTGGGCAAGACCGTTGTGTTTGCAGATGACGACAATGTTGTCGGCGAGAACGCAAAGGCTGCTGTTGCTGCCATGAACAACGGCGACGTCGTTCTGCTGCAGAACACCCGTTTCCGCAAGGAAGAGACCAAGAACATGCCTGAGTTCAGCGAAGAGCTGGCTTCTCTGGCTGATGCATATGTTGACGATGCATTCGGCAGCTGCCACCGTGCACACTGCTCCACCGCAGGCGTCACCGACTACATCAAGGACACCGCTGTCGGCTACCTGATGGAGAAGGAGATCAAGTACCTCGGCAACGCCGTGAACGATCCCGTCCGTCCCTTCACCGCCATTCTGGGCGGCGCAAAGGTCGCTGACAAGCTGAATGTCATCTCCAACCTGCTGGAGAAGGTCGATACTCTCATCATCGGCGGCGGCATGGCCTACACCTTCATCAAGGCACAGGGCTATGAGGTCGGCAAGAGCCTGTGCGACGACTCCAAGCTGGACTACTGCAAGGAGATGATGGCAAAGGCTCAGGAGAAGGGCGTCAAGCTGCTCCTGCCCGTCGATACTGCCTGTGTCGAGAACTTCCCCGACCCCATCGACGCTCCCGTCGAGACCACCGTTGTCCCTGTCACCGCCATCCCGGCTGACATGGAGGGCTGCGACATCGGCCCCGAGACCATGAAGCTGTTCGCCGATGCGGTCAAGGCTTCCAAGACTGTCGTCTGGAACGGCCCCATGGGCGTCTTCGAGAACCCGACTCTGGCTGCCGGCACTCTGGCTGTGGCCAAGGCAATGGCTGAGAGCGACGCTACCACCGTCATCGGCGGCGGCGACAGCGCAGCAGCTGTCCAGCAGATGGGTCTGGGCGATAAGATGACCCACATCTCCACCGGCGGCGGCGCTTCTCTGGAGTACCTGGAGGGCAAGGAGCTGCCCGGCATCGCAGTCATCCAGAACGCATAATTCCGGCATCATAAATGGGTGCGGCGGCTGTTTCGCCGCCGCACCTTTCTGTTTTTATCAATAAGAAGGTAAGGAGAACATATCATGGATAAGGCAAAGCGCAAGGCTATCATTGCTGGCAACTGGAAGATGAACAAGACCGCCTCCGAGGCTGCTGTTCTGGTGGACGAGCTGATCCCCGCCGTCAAGGACGCATCCTGCGAGGTCGTCATCTGCACTCCCTACACCGATCTGGTCACGGCTGTGGCAAAGACCAAGGGCACCAACATCCATGTTGGCGCTGAAAACGTCCACTTCGAGAAGTCCGGTGCCTTCACCGGCGAGATCAGCGCAGACATGCTGGTGGATCTGGGCGTCGAGTACGTCATCGTCGGCCACTCCGAGCGCCGTCAGTATTTTGCTGAAACAGACGAAACAGTAAACAAGAGAACAAAGGCTGCTCTTGCCGCAGGTCTTAAGCCAATCGTTTGCGTCGGCGAACTCCTCTGGGAGCGTGAGTGCGACATCACAGAAGAAGTTATCGCAAGACAGATTAAACTTGACCTCTTCAATGTAACAGAAGAAGAACTCAAGAATGTTGTTATTGCTTATGAGCCTGTATGGGCTATCGGCACAGGCAAAACTGCAACAGCTGATCAGGCTGAAGAGGTTTGTGCATTCATCCGTGCTACAATCGCTAAGCTTTACAATCAGGCTGCTGCTGACGCTGTTACAATTCAGTACGGCGGTTCAATGAATGACGGCAATGCTGACGAGCTTCTCTCAAAGACAAATGTTGACGGTGGTCTTATCGGCGGTGCATCACTCGTTGCCGAGAAGTTTGCCGCAATCGTAAAGGCTGCAAGCAAGTAATTTAAACAGTATATTCAAACACAATGCCGTGTCCTTTTGGGCACGGCACAAAAGTCTGTAATCGGCTTTTGGATTTTGTTTTTTGCATAACAAGATTGTGTATGCTTTATGGAAAGGACACGCAAAATGAAAAAACCGGTAATTTTAATGATTCTTGACGGCTTTGGTATTGCTCCCGAAAAAGGCAACGCTATCAAGGCTGCTAAAAAGCCAAACATTGACAAGCTTTTTGCATCTAATCCGCTCACACAGATTGGTGCGTCGGGTATGGATGTAGGTCTTCCTGACGGTCAGATGGGCAACTCTGAGGTCGGTCACACAAATAT
>OKSX01000775.1_pt1 | contig 19210 bp, 16 predicted proteins | sample 1606391 | NCBI WGS metagenome assembly OKSX01 (sample SAMEA3879578, study PRJEB24766) | human gut metagenome | biome: human-associated habitat; feature: feces | place: USA | collected 1985/1987
GTTGCCCGGAACGAATCAGCAAAGGACGGAAAACTTCGATCCCATTTACGTAGATGATGTTTTCGTCGTAACTTCCTCCGCGTACCGAATATTGGGAACTTAATTCGTTGTTGGAAGATACGCCGGCGAAGGTTACCACCAGACTTTCGATACTTCCACCCGATGGATCAGGTAATAACTTAACCTTATCAGCTTGCATGGTTTCCATCGTGGAGGTTTGTTTTCGGATAGCCGTTACGGCAAAGTCTCCCAAATTGATGGACGTATAATTCATCTTTACATTCAGGCGCATATCGGCTTGCAGGGAAGGAACGATGCGTTCTGCCTTATTATAACCTAGGCAAGAATAGATAAAGGTGACCGAATCGCCGGGAGTGACATTCAACGAGTAGAAACCTTTTTCATTCGTCATAGTTCCGTTAAGCGTATTCTTCACCAGAATATTTACCAGTTCCAGCGGATTGCCGTCGGCATCTCGCACGTAACCGGTTACTTTTACCCGCTTTTGGGCATATACAGTTGTTACTGTGAGGAAGAATAACAAAGAAATAATTGTTCGTATTTTCATATTTTATGATGTTCGTCTGTTCCATTCATGCGTACATCCTTCATTATACATGAATGTTGTTCTAAATATATATAACGTAAAAAAGGATAGAAACGTATAAACCGTTTGTTTTTATTTGTGCAAAGGTACGTGATTCATCATAAAATGGCAAGAACATAATAAATGGAAGAGTCCGCTTGAAACATTGCATGTAGGAAAGATTCTTTTAGACAAGCTATGATTGTCCTAAAAGATCACAATTGTTTCAAGCGGACTTGAAGAATGTATTTTAATAACCGCCACCTAAGGCATGATATAGATTAATGACTCCCTGGATTTCATCAAAGCGATCGGAAGCAACATCCAGTTCGGCTTTCAGTAAAGCCTGACGGGCTGTCAATACTTCCAGATAATTTTGTGAGCTGTGTTGCATCAGCAATTCAGAACTACGCAAGGCAGATTGGAGAGAAACGACTTGCTGTTTATCCAGCAGAATTCGTTTCCGGGCTGTTTGCCATTGCACCAACGCGTCATTTACTTCCGCTCCGGCATCCAATAAACTTTGGCGGAAAGAAAGCAATGCTTCTTCCTGTTGCGCTTTGGCTATTTCCAGATTAGCCAGGTTTTGTCCCTTATTAAACAATGGCTGAACCAACGAGCCAACCGCCGATAGTAACCATTGTCCCGGATTGGAGATAGATGCGCCTCCGGCATTCGTCCATCCGGCCGAACCACTCAGCGTGATGCTGGGATAAAAGGCTGAACGGGCTTCATTGGTGGCATAATAGGCAGCAGCTAAAGCCGCTTCACTTTGCCGGATATCCGGTCGACGACTCAAGAGTTGTAACGGAACTCCGGTAGAAATAGAGTCGGGGAAAACTTGTGCATCCAATGTTGAACGACCGATTTCTTGTGGATTCATGCCCAACAGAACCGATAAGGAATTTTCCATGGCATTGATTTGCTGTTCGAGTGAAAGCACAGATGCATCGACCGACAACTTACTGGCTTCGGTTTGTGCAACGGCCATTTCGGTCGTTTGTCCGGCACGCTTCAATGCTTTCATGGCACGGACGTTTTCATTCCATGTTTCAGCGGTCCGGCGTGTAATATCCAACTGTTCGTCCAACATCAATAAACTATAATAACTATTGGCAATAGTAGCTACCAGTTGTGTTTGTACTGCTTGCCGGTAAGCTTCACTTTGTTCAAGAGCCGCTTTCGCACCTCGTTTGGCATTGAGCAATTTACCGAAGATATCAATTTCCCATTCCGCTGCCGCTGCCAGATCATACGTCTTGGTGGCTTTGGCTCCATCTTGGCTGCTGATGGAACCTTGTGGTGTGAGTGATATCGCTGGCAGATAAGCCAGACGAGAAGTCATCAGCAAAGCTCTTTCCAGGAAAGAGAGGCTAAGGATGTCGTGTCCGTTGTCGGAGCCGACTGACGATAAAGGCTGTCGGAAACGGCTATGTCCGGGCGTTCGTAAGCCCGATAAATATGACATCCGCTAAGGGTTACGATTCCCCATATACATAACAATATCTTTTTCATATTCTTATTCATTTCCTCTTAGTTCTTTTTCTGATTGTGGTAATTGACGTGCTGGCATAATTTTCTCTTGCAGATACTGGAATACCATGAATAAAGGTGGTACGATGAACAGTAATGCAATTGTTCCGATAAGCATACCGCCAACTGTACCAACACCGATAGATATATTACCATTGGCACCTACACCGGTAGAGAACATCATAGGCAACATACCGAAGATCATGGTCAGTGAAGTCATGAGAATCGGGCGCAATCGAACCTGCGCAGCCGAGATGGCTGCCTGCATGATACTCATACCATGATGACGGCGTTCGGATGCATATTCCGTAAGCAGAATAGCTGTCTTGGAAAGTAATCCGATCAACATGATCAAACCAGTTTGCAAATAGATGTTGTTTTCCAATCCGAACATCTTGGCAAAAAGGAAACTACCGGCCAATCCGAAAGGAACGGAAAGAATGACGGCCATCGGAACAAACAGACTCTCATAAAGAGCACAAAGAATCAGGTAGATAAATACTACGCAAATCACGAAGACAAGTGTAGTTGTATTTCCCGTATTGGATTCTTCACGCGACATACCTCCAAATTCATAACCGTATCCGGTTGGTAAAACTTGTGCTGCTACTTCTTTCACGGCTTGGATTGCTTGTCCGGAACTATAACCGGTAGCCGCTGCGCCATTGACCTGAATAGCCGAGAACAAGTTAAATCGTGTCAATGTTTCAGAACCGTAAATACGAGTCAGCTTTAAGTACTGTTTGATAGGTGTCATTTCACCGGCATCATTACGGACGAAAATATTGTTGAGCGATTCAGTATTAAGACGAAACTCAGGTGGAGCTTGTACCATGACACGATAGAGTTTGGAGAAACGGTTCATGTTGGAAGCATAATTACCACCAATATATCCCGAAAGCGTACTTAATACGTCTGAAGGAGATACGCCGTTACGCTTGCAAAGAGCGGCATCTACTTCCAATAAATACTGCGGGAATTTGGTATCAAACGATGTTGTTGCACGTCCAATTTCCGGACGTTTCTTGAGTTCATCAATAATTTGACGGGTATATTTCAGCAGGTCTTCAATCGAACCTCCTTTTTGGTCTTGGACATATAGTTCAAAACCGCTACTTGCTCCGTAACCAGGAATCATAGGACGAGTAAAAGGCATGATGTCAGCACTTGAAATAAAAGCTGTGCTACGGCTGATTTTATCCATGACGGCATCAATAGCATCTTCCTTATTAGTACGTTCACTCCAATCTTTCAAGCGAATGGTAAACATACCGTTACAAGCTCCTTGTCCACTCAGCATGGAGTTACCGGTAATCGTAGAATACAGTTCGATTTGAGGAATGGTACGTAAACAGCTATCTACTTGCTCCATGACAATGCTGGTTTCTTGAAGACTACTTCCCGGAGAAGTTCGTACATCTACATAGATGGTTCCCATATCTTCGTTGGGAACAAGTCCTGTTTTCGTTGTCATCATCAGAACGGCAAAACCTCCACAAGCAATAAGGAGTAGTATTCCTGCTAACCATTTACGTTTGAGCATGAACAGAACACCTACTTTGTATTTCATAACCAACCGATGGAACGCCGTATCAAAGGCAATATGAAAACGGGAAGAGAAACTCATCTTGTTTCCTCCTCCGGTCGTTTGGTGAGGTGTCATGATGAGAGCACAAAGAGCCGGACTTAATGTCAATGCATTTAGTAAGGAAATAGCTACGGCGGCAGCCATCGTCAGACCGAATTGGGTATAGAAAGTTCCTGTAGTTCCACCGATAAAACTTACTGGAATGAATACTGCCATGAATACGAATGTAGTTGTTACCAAAGCCGAGGTAATACCATCCATCGCATCGATCGTTGCCAGATAAGAAGATTTATATCCTTCATCAAATTTTGCTTGCACGGCTTCAACTACCACAATGGCATCATCCACGACCGTTCCGATAACAAGTACCAAGGCAAATAAGGTTAGCATATTAAGACTGAAACCAACCAAGGATAGGAATGCGAATGTACCGATGAGTGATACAATGATGGATAAGGCCGGAATAAAAGTAGAACGCAAACTCTGTAAGAATACATAAACCACGAGGACAACCAAAATGATGGCTTCGATCAATGTCTTGACCACGCTTTTGATTGAAGCGTCGAGGAAGTCTTTCGTACTCATCAAGTCTGCAATCTTGATACCTTTAGGTAAGGTTTTCGAAATTTCCGCAATAGTACGGTCTATTTCTTCAATGATTTCATTCGCATTCGAACCGGATGTCTGGGCGATCATGATGTTACAACCCGGATGACCGTTTACCTGACCGATATAGTCGTAGGCACGTGTTCCCAGCTCAACTGTTGCTACATCTTTCAATCGGAGAATTTCTCCGTTTGGAAGTGATTTAATAACCAGATTCTCGTAGTCTACTTCATTTTCATAGCGGCCACGATATTTCAATACATATTGGAACGTGTTTTCTGATTCAGCACCTAATGTACCTGTAGCTGCTTCTACGTTCTGTTCATCCAAAACGGCTGTAATGTCAGAAGGTACTAATGAATATTTCTTCATCTTATTCGGATCAAGCCAGATACGCATAGAGTAGTCATAGCCGTACACATTGACTTCTCCCACACCTGCAATACGAGACAACCGTGGTTCGATATTGATTTTCATATAATTGTTCAGGAAACTCTGGTCAAATGAGTCATCTGGACTATAAACGGCCAATTGCTTGATGTTACTTGTCTGTCGTTTACGTACCGTGATACCACTTTTGGTTACTTCTGCAGGAAGTAATCCTTCTGCAGTGGCAATACGATTCTGCACATTGACAGTAGCCATATCCGGATCTGTTCCCTGACGGAAATAAACCGTAATACGTGCCGATCCATTGTTTGCAGCAGTAGAAGTCATATACATCATGTTTTCCACACCGTTCAACGCTTCTTCCAATGGTACGACTACACTCTTCTGTACGGTTTCTGCATTTGCTCCCGTATATGAAGCCGATACGCTGACTGTCGGAGGAGCAATTTCCGGAAATTGTTCGATCGGCAATTGAGTAAGACCGATCATTCCTAATAGCAGGATAAGCACTGAGATGACACTCGCCAAGATGGGGCGGTCAATAAATGTTCTGATTTTCATAGGGCGTGCTTATTTTATGGGTTCGGTTGATGATTCGGTATTAACGGCTGTACCTTCACGTATCAGACCAGCTCCTTCGGCAATAATCATATCGCCTTCTGCTAAACCGGAAAGAACGATGTAGGTTTTTCCGTCATTATATTTATATATGGTAATAGGTGTTGATTGTGTTTTTCCATCAACAACCTTCCATGCAAAAACTCGATTCTGTAATTCGTAGGTAGCCGCTTGAGGAATGGCGATACAATTTTTATGTACTGTGGGGACAGAGATTGTTCCGCTACCTCCATTACGCAGTAAATGACCTGTGTTTGGGAAAGTGGCACGTAAGCTTACTACGCCAGTACCTTCATCTACTGTACCACTGATGGCATCAATGCGTCCTTCGTAGTTGTAGATTTGGCCATTACTTAATGTCAAACTAACTGCCGGCATTTTCTCTTTGGCTTCTTCTAGTGATCCATATTGTTGGATGAGATCGAGCATTTGGCTTTCGGCCATTGAAAAATAGGCATAGATTTGGGAATCATCTGATACAGTAACAAGGGGTTCTGAGATACTACTGTTAACTAAAGCACCAATACGGTATGGAATCATACTGGCTACACCGTCGACAGGACTCTTCACTTCTGTATAGGATAAATTATTCCTAGCATTGGTCTCTTCCGCTTTGGCTTGTGCTAATGCGGCTTCCGCTTCGAGTAATTGGTTACGTGCCGTCTGTCGGTCGAAATCAGATACAATGTTTTCTTTAAACAATTCTTCTTTACTATTGGCTGTCAGGCGGGCTGTCTGTAATTTAGCCTCTGCACTTTTTACATTGGCAAGAGCTGTTTCCAACGCTGCTTTGTAAGGAACTTGGTCGATGATGAACAATACTTGTCCTTTCCGAACCAGATCGCCTTCGTTAATACGGATGTCGGTAATGGTTCCGCTCACTTGAGGACGGATTTCTACCGATTGTTGTCCACGTAAAGATGCTGGATACGTGGATTGTAAGGTCTGATTACTGGTCTCTACTGTCAGTGTTTTGTACTTTTCGCCTGGCATTGTCTGCTTCTTTTCTCCACATGCACACAACAACGACATGCTGCATAGCATGAGGTACATACTAGTCTTCATCTTCATAATTATATAGTGTTTTATATTTTGTCGTGTTTGCTACATGACAAATCTATATAAAATAGGTGAGTTTTCAAACAGTGTAGTGACGAATGGTGTGAATTAAGTGATGAATCGATACTATGGACGGTCAGCTGCTCGTTTACAACTGAGATTATGTTTTCTTTTTGATGTTAAAATGGGATGTTTTGTTATCATATCTTTCAATATAGGGAAGCTTTACTCTTGATGTATCCAAGCCGTTTACTTTACCAGACTTCTGGTGATGAATACCGAAAATGTAGTGACGAACAAGCACTCGCTTGATGTTCATCTCTTCTTAAAATATCCTATCTTTGTGCAGGATAAAATTGTTCCTGATGAAGAATAATCATATTTCACTTTACATCGATTTGTTGTTTTGCCTGGTCATTATGCCGTTGGTCATTATGTTGCTTCCGGTGGATCATTGGATCGTGAACAACACGGCTTTTTTGGTGACGCTTGTCGTTTATGTCTACCTGCTTTATTTCGTTTACCGTTGGGCTTGTCTGCCCAAGATGTTCATGCAAAAGAACTATGTGCAAATCTCTGTGATGATGTTGGTGTTAGTGGGGATTACGGTGGCATTAACTTATTTCCCGATTCCTTCTGGATGGGCTGATAGTACTACTAAAACGGTAGAAGCTCGTTTACGTGTCCGTACACAAACTATCTGGTTCTTTTTCCTTATGGTAACAGGATTTTCGTTGGCTATTGAACTGACTTTCGAACTATTTCGTCAGATTCTCTCCCGACAGGAAATGGAAGCCGAGAAAAATAAAGCAGAGCTAGCTCTCTACAAGGCTCAAATTAATCCGCATTTCCTTTTTAATACGCTCAATACCTTGTATGCCTTGGTCCTTTCTGGGTCGGAGAAAACCGAATCTGCATTTGTGAAGTTTTCCAACATTTTGCGTTATATGTATTCCCAAACCCATTCGGAAACGATACCCGTGAAACAGGAAATCGACTATATCCGGCAATATGTAGATTTACAATCACTGCGGTTGAATAGGCATACCCAGGTAGAACTGACGGTAGAAACAGACAATGAACAAACTCCTGTTCCTCCCATGATTCTTATTACTTTCGTAGAAAATGCTTTCAAGTACGGAACTTCGTCGGAAAAGGATTGTGTGATCCGGATTCTTATCCGTTTATATAATGGGCAGTTAATATTAGAAACTGAGAATCAGATTATGCGGACGCATGAGGAAGGAAGACCTGCTATCGGTATTGCTAATTGCCGGAAACGTCTGGACTTACTTTATCCCGACCGGTATAAATTATTGTCTGGTCCGGAAGGCTCTTTGTATAGAACAAAATTAACCATACAGTTACGATGAGAACGATTACGTGTATAGCGATAGACGACGAACCGATGGCTTTATTAGTCATTGAGCAGTTTTGTCGTCGCAAAGGAGGAATGGAGTTGACCACTTATAGTGAACCTCATGTCGGTTTGGAGGAAATCCGTCGCCGAAAGCCAGATTTGGTGTTCTTGGATATTCAGATGAATAGTATCAGTGGGTTGGAGATAGCCGATTTGTTACCACGCGAGTGTTGTTTTATTTTCACAACTGCCCATGCTCAATATGCCCTCGACGGCTTTAATCTCGATGCTGTTGATTTCTTACACAAACCTTTTGCCTACGAGCGTTTTGAGATTGCAGTCGAAAAAGCAATCCGTCGCCTGGAGGCTCGTCCTGCGGCTGTTCCCGATTGTTTGGTCGTCAAGCAGGAATATAGCAATGTGAGTATTGCCTTGGAAGATATTCTCTATATTGAAGCTTTAGGAAACTACATCAAGATTTTCCGGTCGAGCGGTGGTTATGTCCTTTCGCACACGAACTTGAAAAGTATTCAGAAAATGTTGCCACCGGGATTTTTCCTGCGTATTCATCGCTCTTATGTTATTTCTATTAAGAAAGTGGAGCGGTTTACGAAAAATTATATTCAATTGGAAAAGACAACTTCTTTGTTGCCTATCGGTGAATGTTATGCAGCTCAAGTCAATCAAGTGTTGACGAATGCGAAGGGGTTTTAACCGAAATGTGACTGATTCGTATTATCTTTGTCTGCATAAGAATATATAAAGTAGAATAAAGAGCATATGAAAGACTTCGCATCATTGATCAAAGAGAGAAGAAGTACACGAAAGTTTACCAGCCAACTGTTGAATCCTGACCAAGTAGCAGCTATTCTGAAAGCAGGGTTGATGGCTCCGGCTTCAAAAAGGAAAAATCCGTGGCAGTTTGTTGTCGTGGAAGATAAGGAAATGTTGAAGAAACTGGCCGCTTGCAAACCGCATGGGGCTGCCTTTTTGGAAGGTTGTGCCTTGGCGGTAGTGGTTTTGGCAAACGTGATGGAAAGCGATGTTTGGATAGAAGACGCTTCCATAGCTTCTATCTTTATGCAGTTGCAGGCTGAAGATTTAGGGCTGGGCAGTTGTTGGTGCCAGATTCGGAATCGACAGACAGAACATGAAGAAGATGCTTCGCAGTATATTCGTGGATTGCTGAATATCCCGTATCAATTGGAAGTATTGTCGGTTATTGGTTTTGGTTATAAAGAGCAGCCCAACAAACCATTTGATGAATCTCGTCTGCAGTGGGAGAAGATCCATTTAGGTACCTACCAATTGCCGGAAGAAAAAGCAGAAAAGGACGAGGTATGAAAGTTGTCATTGTAGGTTCAGGAAATGTAGCTACCCATCTGTCGTTGGCGATGGCATCGTTGGAAGGAATTGAAATCTGTCAGGTTTATAGTCCTACTGAAGCCCATGCACAGATTTTGGCTGAACGGTTGAATTGTGATTTTGTGACCAATCCTACTCAAATTCGGAAGGATGCTGATGTATATCTCTTTGCCTTGAAAGATCAAGCTTTGGAAACGGTGATACGTGCAGTGCCTGCTAACAACGGACTGTGGTTGCATACCTCTGGTAGTATGCCGATGCAAGTCTTTGCAGGTTATACCGAACGATATGGGGTGTTATATCCGTTACAGACATTCTCCAAAAGCAGGGAAATCTCTTTTCGGGGAATTCCGTTGTTTATAGAATGCCATCGTGAAGAAGATAAGAACTACTTGGAAGATTTGGCTCGTCGTTTGTCGGGTAAAGTGTGCGAACTTTCTTCCGAAAAGCGGCGCTCGTTACATTTGGCTGCTGTTTTTGCCTGTAATTTTACCAATCATATTTATGCGTTGGCAGAAGAGATTCTGGCAAAAGAAGGTTTATCTCGCGATTACCTGTTTCCTTTAATCGATGAAACGGCAGCCAAGGTGCACGAACTGCCGGCACGGGAAGCGCAGACAGGTCCGGCAATCCGATATGATGAAAATATAATTAACAAGCATCTGGGTATGTTGGCAGACGATCCGGACGTACAGACGTTATATCGTTTGCTGAGCCAGAGTATCCATAAAAAAGTCTGATATGAGTACGATTCCTTATGATTTAAGAAAGATAAAAGCATTTGTTTTTGATGTGGACGGTGTGTTGTCGCGCGAAGTCATTCCCCTGTCACCCGATGGTGATCCGATGCGTACCGTAAATATAAAAGATGGTTATGCCCTGCAGTTGGCTGTGAAAATGGGATATGAGGTTGCTATTATCACCGGAGGGTATACAGAAGCTGTACGTGTTCGTTTTGAACGGCTGGGTATTCGCCATATTTATATGCGAAGCGCGGTTAAGATCCATGATTATCATGATTTCTTACAGAAAACCGGATTAAAACCAGAAGAGGTTGCATACTGTGGAGACGACATTCCTGATTATGAGGTGATGCGCGAAGCCGGACTTCCGGTTGCGCCTGCTGATGCTGCTCCGGAAATAAAGCAGATCGCTAAATATATTTGTCAGAAAAACGGCGGTGATGGCATTGCTCGTGACGTGATAGAGCAGACGATGAAAGCGCAAGGTCGCTGGATGCAAGGTGAAGCTTTTGGATGGTAATTTATAAATAAGATAATAATACTTCGGTAAATCTGGACCGAAGTATTATTTTATGGAAGAATAGATGATTTTTATTTTATTCGCTCACGTTGATTATATATTCGCCCACGGCGAACATATAATCTTCGACGCCAAATATATGTTCGCCCTGGGCGAATAAAGATTTCTTAATTATTAACACGAGAACTATTGAGATAATATGTTAGAAAATTTAGCAGCTTATCGTATCATACTCGGTTCCAATTCTCCACGAAGGAGAGAACTGTTAGCTGGATTGGATCTTTCATTTGATGTACATGTTATTCCTGGATTGGAAGAGAATTATCCGGATTCGTTACAACCACAGGAAATACCGGTCTTTTTATCCAAGCAGAAGGCTGAAGCTTATTTGTCTACGTTGGAAGAGCAAGTTTTATTAATTACAGCAGATACTATTGTTTGGAACGAGACGGAAGTAATCGGAAAACCTAAAGGTCGGGAAGAGGCGATTCGTATGTTACGCAGTTTATCCGGGCATGAACATCAGGTTGTAACTGGGGTTTGTCTGACAACAACAAAGAAGCAGGAAACTTTTTCTGTTGTTTCTTCTGTTCGCTTTGCGTCTTTGACTGACGAAGAAATTATTTATTATGTTGATAAATACAAACCCTTCGATAAGGCTGGAGCCTATGGAATTCAAGAATGGATCGGATATGTAGGCGTTGAAAGTATTTCCGGGAGTTTCTATAATGTTATGGGGTTACCCGTACAACGCCTATATCAGGAATTGAAGAGATTTGTATAAAACAAGCTTTGCCATCAGAATGGATATCCAACGGCAAAATGCCAGGCAAAGTTATCAAAGTTAGGGTTCTTGATTGCCCAGCGATCTCCTCCGCGTTGTTGGGGATCGTAGGCTCTCATACCCGTGTCAAAACGAAGCAAAAAGAAATCGAAGTCTAATCGAAGTCCTAATCCGTATGATACGGCTATTTCTTTATAAAAGCGGGAAAAGTCGAAGTTACCGTTTGGATGATCCGGATCATTATGAAATAGCCAGATATTACCCGCATCTACATAAGCGGCTAATTCAAATTTCCAAAATAACTTGGTGCGATATTCCAGATTTAGGTCTAAACGGATATCGCCGATTTGATCGGCAAATGTGCCTGCGTATTCCATTTCCATACTACCAGGGCCAAGAGAACGTACAGACCAGCCACGTACACTGTTGGCGCCACCAGAGAAATAACTGCGCTCAAAGGGGAGTTTTCGTGTGTTCCCATACGGATAACCGACACCAACACCAATGTGATAGGCAACCTTGTTTCGTGCATCAATTGCCATACTTTTACTGAAATCGAAATCGACCTTTGTAAACTGCGAATACGGTATGCCAAACAATTCATACATACCATCTGGATTCTTCCCTTGATGTGTCAATTTCGAAATACCATATAATAAGTTTCCTGCCATTTCAAAAGAGAAACGCAGCGAGTGAGTATTCCGCAATTTATTCTGTGGAACATAATTGCTGAAGGAATACGTATAACCTGTTCCCAATACAAACTGGTCGGTAAAATTGTATAGCTTGGTGGATTCCGGCAGACTGTCGGCAAAAGCTCGATCTATTTTAGGTAAATGAACATAATCAATGTCTATCAACTTGAATACATGTTTTGCTTGGGTATTAAACCGATCTTGCCAAATGTAATTCCATCCTCCCGATAAAATAGCTCGCTGATATTCCGGACGTGTTTGGAAACTATAGCTTACTTTGAATTCAGTGGTTGCCCGCAGGCGTCGGGCAATACGTTCACTCAGGAAAGGGAACAAGAACTGAGGAAAAGAAATTCCTGTTTCTGCACCAATTTCCCAATAATTACCGACACTATTGTCTGAAGACGATCCTAGATTTTCGTATGCTCCCCTGATTTTGGCAGTAAAAGCTTCCGAACCTTTGAATAGATTGCGATGTTGATAATTGATACTCGATGCAAATCCTAGATCTCCGGCAGAGTTCGTTCCTTCCAAATCCACGCCGAAACCTTGTAACTTGCTAGGTGAAGTCAGGATTGTACAATTCAGTTTAAGAGAATCATTTTCTTCAAACTCCTGAAAGCGAAGATTGATGTTTTTCAGTGCTCGTAAACGGGCAAAGGATGAATACGTTTGTTCTACAGAACGTTCGTTATATAGTCTGCCTGGCATTAAATACACAGAACGAGCTAAGACAGAAGGTCTGATAAATCGGCCGTTTTTCCCATATACAATTTCTATGTGACCTTGGTGTAAAGTATCCGTTAATTGTAGGGCATTTTCACTTTCCGGCTTTAAAGGGTCATAATCGGATAGAATTGTTATTTTGTTCAGGTAATAAGGACGATGCGGCATTTCCTGGATATTTCCATCAGGTAATAACTTTCTGTATGGTTTTAAGAACATTTCCAGATCTACTACATTCTTTTGGAATGAGCTATCTGCCAGATAAGTCAAATATTCTTTGTTAAAACCATAATAACCCCGATAACGAAGTAGCTTAGTAATCCGATCACGTTCCTGGTCCAACATGTCACGGTCAAATAAACAACTATCTAGGATGAGTGAGGTATAATCATCTGTAGAAGTATGAAATGCATTTGACAACCAAGAACGTTTTCTAGGCTTTATATGAGCAATACTATCAATTACGGGATCATTTAATCTCATCTGATAATCTCTGATACGGTAAGGTTCATTGGAATGGATGGTATAAGTGACAGTTGCTTTTTTGTGCTTACTGGTATCAACACTATGAGTCACTTGTGCATTTATATATCCTTTGTTAATTAGGAATTGCTGCAATTCTTTTTCAGATTCAGTTATCAGAATCGTGTCCATGATGACTGGAGCTTCTCCCATACGGCGAAACTGCTTGTTGAACCAGTTTTTTTCATTCTTTCCAGACCAATTGTACAGATATAGCTGCCATTTCATTAATCCGAATACTTTAAAATTAGGACGTTGTTGAAGATAATCCCGAAGTTCAGACGATTTGAATTGTTTATTGTCTGAAATGATTTCAACTTTGTCCAATAAATATTGGTTATCCGGAACAAATTTGGTGGAACTACATCCATTCAATATAAGTATGCTTACCAAACTAAGCAATAGATATTGCAGGAACTCCTTCATTCGTATTTGTTTTGAATCACAAAAATAGTTGAATTTGCAGAATATTTCTCTATTTTTGCGAGGCTAAAATAAGGAAAGATGCTTAGTAAAAATAAAATAAAGTACATACATTCGCTGGAATTGAAGAAAAACCGGATTGTGGAACGAGCTTTTGTTGCTGAAGGGAATAAGTTAGTAGCTGATATGCTTCCTTTTTTCGCTTGTAAGTTATTAGTGGCCAAACCTTGCTGGATGGCAACACAGGGAGATATTTCTGCCGAAGAATTGCTTGTGGCCGAAGAAGAGGACATTCGGAAGGCGAGTTTCCTGAAGAATCCACAGGATGTATTGGCCGTTTTTGCTATGCCAGACTGGCAAATAGAAACGGCTTCACCACAGCAGGATTTGGTATTAGCTCTTGATGGAATTCAGGATCCGGGGAATTTAGGAACGATTATTCGCTTGGCCGATTGGTTCGGTATTGAGCATATTGTATGTAGTAAGGATACGGCTGATGTATTTAATCCGAAGGTTGTACAGGCAACGATGGGAGCTTTGGCTCATGTAAAGGTCTGTTATACGGATTTGGAAACTTATTTGACAGCTTGTCGTAAGCAATCCATACCGGTGTATGGTACTTTTCTGGAAGGAGAGAATATGTATGACCGGACCATTTCTTCTCGAGGTGTGATTGTGATGGGAAATGAAGGAAATGGTATTCGGCCAGAAATTGAAACGTTAGTTTCAGAGAAGCTTTATATTCCCAATTATCCACCAGAGAGAGAAACAGCGGAATCATTGAATGTGGCAATTGCTACCGCTGTAGTCTGTGCTGAGTTCAGACGCAGAGAGGGGATGAAGCCGGATTTGAAATAGACGGACTTTTTCTCCCAAATCGGGAGTATGAAAGGCTTTCCCAGCGAAAAAAGTAGTTAACGAAGAATAGTCAGGAAATTGTTTGGATGACAGCCAATGACGAAATTCTTCTTGGGTAGGAGGTAATAACGCAGGAACTGCTAATAGAATTCCTTCGAAAAAGGAAGTTCCTGCTATTTCTTCTGTGAGAGGAAAATATCGCAGGAGATTTCCGGCTGCATCCAGTTCCAGGCAATACATTTTGTATGCCTTCGTTCCTAATAATAGAAAATGAGTTGCCCAGCGTGACATAGTATAACTCTTTGTATTGGGTTAATTTTCTCTGGGCTTTACTTCTTTAGTAGTTTCAAAGCCTACAGATTTGTAATTGTAACGCATGAGAGAAATACTATCGGTGTAGATTTTATAATAATTCATATCCCGATTGTTCAGATAGATGAAACCATATATACGTTTGGTACGTTTGGTGACGACACTCTTGAGTGTTGTCTCATGATAACCGTCACGCATGATTTGATCATTGATAACGACCGTTGTGTCTCCTTGATCCAAACAGATACGGATTTGAGGTTTATGCTTGGCTTGTTGAGGAATACCCCATACATTCATGCCTAGTTTAAATGTACTTCCCGGTGGATAGGATTCTTTGGGTTCTATGTTGAATGTAGTTCCGTTAAAAGAAGCCTTGGGAGAAAAGGTAAGATAGTTTCTTCTTGACCAAATATCGACAGAATCACTCTTTTGAGTGTCAACCTCTGTTCTTTCGACATCTCCTAAATCATGGATGCGATCTTCTATATCTTTGCTGACCAAATTGTATACGCGCATGTAGATATCCAGATTCTGTGCATACCAAGTGAGTGAACTGTCGTATTCAGCTTGTGTAATATGATATTTATTGAACACGGATTCGTATAAGGCCAACTTTTTAGCATCGTCCCTGTAAGTATCCTGATCAGCATTGATGATAGCTTCTGCTATTTGCATGTCTGCCAGGACTGCTCGCATTTCCTTTTGGGAAAGAATATTCTCAGGTACCGGACTACAAGCAGATAGTGCGCATAAGGAAGTTAGACCGTATATGAACCAGTGTTTACACATATTACATTATTTTTCTTCGTTACCCAAACTTTTCGAAAACGTGTTTCGATAGAACAATAAAAGGAGGAATACACCTACACAGATAGCAGAATCTGCCAAATTGAATATCGGACGGAAAAAGATGAATTCCTGACCACCCCAAATAGGTAACCAATCAGGCCACGTTGTCTCAATAAGAGGGAAATAGAACATATCTACTACTTTACCATGTAGCCAACCGGCATATCCGCCTCCTTCCGGAAATAGCGTTGCTACTTGGCCAAAACTATGGTCGAAAATAACGCCATAGAAAACGGAATCTATAATATTACCGATGGCTCCTGCCAGAATGAGTGAAACACAGGCGATGAATCCGAATGGATAATTCTTTTTCACCAATGAATATAGGTAATAACCGATGAAACCGACGGCTACAATTCGGAAGATTGATAAAAATAACTTACCAATCACTTCTATACCGAAGGCCATGCCCGGATTTTCTGTAAAATAAAGATAGAACCACGAAGTAATCTTTATACTTTCGTGCAATTCCAAATGAGTTTTGATCCAAATTTTCAAGATTTGGTCTAAAAGAAGGAGCAGTATTACAATGCATACTGCTCCTTTTCCTTTTGAATATTTCATTTACTTTGCACCTCCTTGTTTAGCTTCAATACTTAATGTTGCGTGAGGTACAGCCCGTAACCTTTCTTTCGGAATCAGTTTTCCAGTTTCCCGGCAAATGCCATACGTTTTATTTTCGATACGTACCAGCGCTGCCTGCAAATTCTGTATGAATTTCATTTGTCGCTGTGCTAATCGGCCGGCTTCTTCTTTGGAAAGGGTAGTGGCACCTTCTTCCAGAACTTTAAATGTAGGTGATGTATCAGCTACATCGTTTCCATCTGAATTGGTAACACCCGATCTCAACATTTCATAATCTCTTTTTGCTTTTTCAAGCTTGTCTAATATGATGGCTCGAAATTCTTCGAGTTCCGCATCTGAGTATCTTGTCTTTTCTGCCATGGCAAATTTAATTTTAAGTTTAACATTCAAGTTTATTATTCAAAAACGGCTTTTATGGAAATATCTTTACCGATTTGTCGGCAAAGATAATATAATTATCATATTATGCGCATTTTTGCAGGAAAAAATGACGGAGGGCGCGGATTTCAAGCCTTTCCGCACCCTCCAATCAATATTTACTTTAATTTATTTGTTCGTATTATCTTTCCGACTTCTGATTAAATTTTCTCTACCTTTACAGCTAATGTGAAATCTTCGAAGTCAAGTGATGTAGCATCTGAAATCGGTTCGGCTGTTACAACAAGGTTATTGGCCAATACCTGTGACTTGATGTACTCTTGATAAGCTTCTACTGCTCCATCCATTTCTGCTGAAGATGCAAGGGTAATGTTCACTTTGTCTGTAATCTCGAAACCGCTGCTCTTGCGCAGATTTTGGATACGGTTAACCAATTCGCGGGCAAGTCCTTCCTTCTTTAACTCGTCGGTTACGGTAATATCGAGCGCTACAGTCAGTCTGCCTTCGTTGGCAACCAGCCATCCTGGAATATCTTCGGAGATGATTTCTACATCTGCTCTTTCCAAAACTGCTTCCTGACCATCTACCTGTAGAGTGAATGTACCAGCCTTTTCAAATGCATTGATATCGTCTTGACTCATCTGCTGAATAGCGGCAGCAAGGGCTTTCATGATCTTACCATAACGCGGGCCGAGTTTCTTGAAATCAGGCTTGATACGCTTTACTAAGATGCCTGCCGTATTATCCACAAACTTCATGTCTTTTACGTTGACTTCGTTCAGGATAAGCTGTTTTACGGCTTCGATACTTTCCTTTTGGTGCTCGTCCAAAACAGGAACCATTAAGACATGCAACGGCTGACGAACCTTAATGTTAACCTTACGACGCAATGCCAATACCATTGATGAGATAGTTTGTGCCATCTGCATTCTTTCTTCCAGGTTCTTGTCGATAAGTGCTTCCTGACATACTGGGAAGTCTGACAAGTGAACAGAATAAACTTGCTCACGACCTGTTACAGAGATCAAATCGCAGAATAACTGATCAGCATAGAACGGAGCGATCGGTGCCATCAGTTTAGCTACAGTTTCCAAACATGTATATAATGTCTGGTAAGCCGACAACTTGTCTTCTGTCAATCCACCCTGCCAGAAACGTTTACGGTTCAAACGAACATACCAGTTACTTAAATGGTCATTGACAAAATCTGAAATAGCACGTCCGGCGCGAGTCGGTTCGTAGCTGTTCAGGAAGTTGTCTACGTCTTTAATCAACGAATTAAGCAGAGAAAGAATCCAGCGGTCGATTTCCGGACGCTTTTCCCAAGCAACTTCCGGTTGCGAGTAATCAAATCCATCTACATTTGCATAAAGAGCGAAGAATGAGTACGTATTATATAAGGTACCGAAGAATTTACGACGAACTTCTTCTACTCCTTCAATATCAAACTTCAAGTTGTCCCACGGTGAAGCGTTAGTGATCATATACCAACGTAATGGATCAGAACCGTATTTCTCGATCGTTGCAAAAGGATCTACAGCATTGCCCAATCGTTTTGACATCTTGTTTCCATTCTTGTCGAGAACCAGACCGTTAGAAACAACAGCCTTATAGGCTACACTGTCAAAGATCATCGTTGCGATGGCATGCAATGTGAAGAACCAACCACGAGTCTGGTCTACACCTTCTGCGATGAAATCAGCTGGATAATAGGTACGACTGTCTACCAATTCTTTATTTTCGAATGGATAATGTAACTGTGCATAAGGCATAGCTCCTGAATCGAACCAAACATCGATCAGGTCACTTTCGCGTTTCATCGGCTTGCCTGAAGGTGATACCAAAGTAATATCATCTACATATGGACGGTGCAAGTCTATCTTTTCGTAATTATCTTTCGTATAAACGCCCGGTTCGAAACCTAATTTCTTATATGGATTCTCAGTCATGAATCCAGCAGCAATAGCTTTTTCGATTTCGTTGTACAGTTCTTCTACCGAACCGATACAGATTTCTTCCCCGTCTTCACTACGCCAGATCGGAAGCGGAGTTCCCCAATAACGAGAACGGCTCAGATTCCAGTCGTTCAAATTCTCCAGCCATTTACCGAAACGGCCTGTTCCGGTAGATTCCGGTTTCCAATTGATTGTCTTGTTGAGTTCAATCATCCGGTCTTTGCAAGCTGTTGAACGAATGAACCAGCTATCCAACGGATAATACAATACCGGCTTGTCGGTACGCCAGCAGTGCGGATAATTGTGTACATGCTTTTCGATCTTGAAAGCCAAGTTAGCTTGCTTCATCTTCATACAGATGTAAATATCCAGTGATTCGGCAGCCTGGGCAGCTTTCTCGTCGTATTTGCCATCGATGGTAAATTGTGGATCATAGGCATTCTTCACCCATTTACCTTCGTATTCTTTGTATTTTTCTACATCCACACATTCTTTTACAAAATTCTCGTCCAGTTCATTCAACAGGTAGAATTTACCAGTCAGGTCTACCATTGGACGAGTTTCGCCTCTCTTATTAATCATAAAAAGCGACGGTATTCCCGCAGCACGTGCCACGTTTGCGTCGTCTGCACCAAATGTCGGTGCGATATGGACAATTCCCGTACCATCTTCTGTAGTTACATAGTCGCCCGGAATTACACGGAATGCCTTATTACTAGCCTTCCAATCACCGTCTTCTGACACTTCAACCGGTT
>OKSX01000785.1_pt1 | contig 19011 bp, 18 predicted proteins | sample 1606391 | NCBI WGS metagenome assembly OKSX01 (sample SAMEA3879578, study PRJEB24766) | human gut metagenome | biome: human-associated habitat; feature: feces | place: USA | collected 1985/1987
AGGGCTATTCCATCAGTGCAGGCCAGCGCAAGCTGACCCGTTTCCTGCTGAACTATCATTTCAATGCACAGGATATCTGGTGGCTGCGCACCAAAGGCATGAGCGAGGAATTCTGTGAGTATCTGCGCACGTATCAGTGGAAGGGTGACATGTATGCACTGCCCGAGGGCACGGTGGCCTACCCGCATGTGCAGATGGTACGCATTGAGTGCGACCTTGTGGGTGCGATCCTGATCGAGACCTACCTGCTGCAGACCATGAACTTCCACAGCCTGATCGCGACCAAGGCCACCCGTGTCACCGGCCTGAACACCCATACGCCCCGCAGCGTCATGGAGTTCGGCACCCGCCGCGCACAGGGCAAGAGCGCTGGCAACGATGGCGCATACGCTGCTGTTCTGGGCGGCTGTGTTGGCACGGCAAACTGTCTGGCGGAGATGAAGTTCGGCGCAGATGTCAAGGCCGTTGGCACTGTGGCGCACAGCTTTATTGAGTTTTTCCCGACTGAGTTCGATGCTTTCAAAGCATTTGCAGATACCTATCCGGATTCGGTCAGCCTGCTGCTGGATACCTACAATATTATGGAGAGTGGTCTGCCCAACCTCATTAAGCTGGACGATTACCTCATCGAAAAATATCCCAACGACCCGAACCGTCGTGTCAAGAGCGCCCGCATCGACTCCGGTGACCTTGCCCGCGGCTCCAAGCGCCTGCGCAAGGCGCTGGATGCAGCAGGCAAGCCCTACATCAAGCTGGTGGCGTCCAACGGTCTGGATGAGAAGAAGATCGCCAACATGGAGCTGTACGAACACGCTCATTTTGACTCTTACGGCGTGGGCGAAAATCTGATTACTTCCGCTTCCGACCCCGTGTTCGGTGGTGTGTACAAGCTGGTGGCAGTCAAGAAGCCGGATGGCAGCTATACCCCCAAAATGAAGTGCTCGGATTCTGCCAGCAAGGCTATCATCCCGGGCAAGAAGATGCCCTGGCGTCTCTACGATGAGAACGGTCAGGCGCAGTGCGACCTGATTGCTATGGATGATGAGGTCATCGAGGCCGGCAAACCCATCACCATGGTCAATCTGGACTCGGATGCCATCGAGCGCACCGTGACCATCACACCCACCAAGGTCAAAAAGCTGCTGGTGCCCCACATCCTGAACGGCCAGCTGGCCATTGAGCTGCCCTCTATTGCAGAAAAGAAGGCCTACATTGCAAAGCAGCTCACCGAGGAGACTTGGGAAAGCGAACTGCGTCTGGAATGCCCGCATAAGCACTATGTGAATATGACGCCGGCTGTGGCCGAGTGCCGTTCCAAGATGTATGCAGAGCTGCATGGCGGTAAGGTATAAAAGCTTTTCTTGACAAAAAAGCAAGCCTGTTGTATTATAAGAGCTGCCGTTTGAAAAGACGGTGGCTCTTCTTATGCCGCTGTGGTGAAATTGGCAGACACGAGGGACTTAAAATCCCTTTCTGGAGACAGAGTACGGGTTCGACCCCCGTCGGCGGCATGGACAAAAAGCACCTGAAATCGCTTGATTTCGGGTGCTTTTTGTTTGCCCAAAACCCGCCGGATAACCCACTTGCAGGAAATGATATACTAAAGCAGCCCCGAGGGACCGTCAGGCTCCCCGGGGCTGTTGCGATGTATGGCTTTTTCGGCCGGGCATTTTACTTTTCCTGCGCTTTCCGCTCTGAATGGGGCAAGGGGTGCTTTTTGTAAGCCGCAGTTCTATCTGCCCGGGACAGGCATATACTCATAGCAAGCTGGCAACCCCAAAAAGGAGGAAGAAATTGTGGACGAGTATTACCGTGCAGTACGGCAGCTGCCTTCGTGGCTGGCACAGCCTTTGGGGCAGCTTCCGACATCAACAGCGGCACAGATCCATGAGCTGCGATTCCGGACAGGGCATGGCATTTTTCTTACGATGTCAGGTCGGCAGGTCTGCCTGAAGGAACTTTCCGAGTGTCCGCAGTCACTGCGGGAATGCATACTGGATCAGCTGCAGCTCGAAGAGATCTTTCACACTCTGTGCGGTGGTGCGGTCCATGCACATCAGAACGAACTGACGCAGGGGTTCCTTACCACACCGTCCGGCTGCAGGGTCGGAGTTGCCGGCCGCTATGTGGACCGCGACGGGCAGATGATCCTGCAGCAGGTGCAGTCATTGAATCTGCGGATCGCGCGTGCAGTTCCTCTGATGCTGCCGGACAGGCTTTGCGAGATCCTGCAAAGGCATTTTATCGGGATGCTTGTAGTCGGTGAACCGGACAGCGGCAAAACAACATTTCTGCGGCAGATCGTTCAAAGCCTTGCCGGAATGCAGCGGAGAGTCTGCGTGGTGGACGAGCGTGGTGAAATTTATCCGCAAGAACTTTCAGGTCCGGATCAACAGCTACCCGCAGTGGATACCCTGTCCGGCATTCCAAAGGAGCGTGCCGTGCAGATGGCGCTGCGCACGCTTTCACCGCAGGTGATCGTTCTGGACGAGCTGGGTTCACTGGCTGAAACAGCAGCGCTGGAGCAGGGCTTTTTCAGCGGGGTGGATTTTATTGCAAGCGTTCATGCCGCAAGTGCGGAGGAAGCAGTCAGACGACCGCAGGTGAAGGCTTTGCAGCAGCAGGGAATGCTGCGTGTACTGGTGCTGCTGCAGGGCTGCGCCGAGCCGGGCAGGGTCCGGCAGATCGACGAGTTATGATCCAACTGTTTCATTGGATGGGAGCAGCGCTGCTTCCGCTGTGCGGATGGCTGACCGGAACAGCCCTGCAGGCAGGAAAAGAACAGCATATCCTGCAGCTGCGGCATACTGTGGAATTGCTGCGGCGCATCCGGCAGGAAGTGGCATACCGCAGGCCGGATATGGAGCTGCTCTGCCGCTGTCTGATACAGGAAGGGCTGCTGACGCCTGCGGAAAAATTGCAGGCTCTCACGTCGCCTGCAAGCTTCCGCGCCGAAGAGCGGCTTTGCTTTGAACAATGCTTTTCCGGCCTCGGCCAGTGCGAAGCTGCGCAGGAGTGTGAACGGCTGGACTACTATACCGCGCGCTTTGAAGCGTTTCTGCAGCAAGCTCAGCAGGAAGCAGCTGCCTGTGCTGGCCTGTCCTGCAGGCTGGGACTTGCGGCAGGAGCTGTTCTGGCACTGATTTTTTTGTAAGCGCAGGAGGATGCAGAATTGGAGATCGATCTTGTTTTTAAAATTGCAGCCATTGGCATCATTGTGGCGGTGCTGAATCAGCTGCTGATCCGTTCCGGACGGGAGGATCAGGCCATGATGACCACTCTTGCGGGCCTTGTCGTAGTGCTGTCCATTCTCGTCAAGCAGATCAGCGTCCTGTTTGTCACCATCAAGTCGCTGTTTGCGCTATGAGTACCTCCGTTTCCATCCTTGGGGCGGCAGTCGTTTTTGCGGCAGCACAGCTTTTGCTGCGCAAGGATTCTCCGTCTTATGCGTTTTTGCTTTCGATCGGTGCCGCAGTATTTATACTGCTGAGGCTTGGCGCGGCTGCGCAAGATCTGATGCGGGGAGTATGGGCACTCAGCCGCCGGGTGGATGGTACTGCCTTTTCCTGTCTGCTGCGCTGTGCAGGGATCCTGCTGATCACGGATTACGCCCGGACACTGTGTGAAGAAGCAGGCGCAGATTCACTGGCGTGGTGTACAGGTTTGGCGGGGAGGCTCCTTGTTCTGGCAGCGGCATTCCCCTTGCTGGAGGAGATCTGTCAACGAATCTGGGGGCTTGCTGCATGAAATTATTTCAAAAGGCGTCCGCTGCTGTGCTTGCCGTCTGCGGAGTTTTGTCTGCGGTCCCGGGTGCGCAGGCGGCCGGGCTGCAGGATCTGCCCGGGCAGGAGCTCTGGCAGCCCTATCTGAATGCTGCGCCGCAGGATGCGGATTCATTCGTCCACGATCCGGTCGGAGCGCTGCTTTCCCTTTTGCCGGCTTCACCGCTGGAAATGATCCGGCAGATGGTGCATTGTTATGCAGATGTCCTGCTGTTCCTGCTGCTTTTGGTCCTGCTTTCTTTTCTGGTCGGAGAAGCGGCAGACAATGCGCTTTTGGAACTGGCAGCGGCTGTAGGGTGCGGCACCCTTTTATGGGGCGACCTGATGACCCTCGCGCAGCAGGTGTGCGAGCGGATGACAGGATGGAAAGACTACCTTCTGGGGTTCCTTCCGGTCTACAGCGGGGTGCTCACCGCAGGAGGAGAAGCAAATGCCGGTGCAGCGGCAAGCGGTCTGCTGCTGACAGGGCTGTGTTTCCTTGCACAGTGCACGGCTACAGTCGTCAGTCCGCTGCTGCAAAGCTATCTTGCGGTCAGCATGGCGTGCTGCATCAGTACCCAGAGAGGGCTTTCCGACACCTGCCGCGCCACAGGTGCACTGCTGCAAAAAGGGCTGCGCTGGGCTGGCCGCCTTTTTGCAGTTTTACTGGGGCTGCAGCGTGCAATAACGGTGCAGTTGGATCGTTCGGCGCTGCGGCTCGGAGAGCTGTTCACCGGCAGTGTGCCGGTCATAGGACAGGCTCTGAGTGATACGGCAGAGGTCTTTCTGACCGGAATGAGGCTGCTGAAAAGCAGTCTGGGCCTTGCGGCGCTCATGGTGATCGGTGCGGAGTTTTTGCCGCTGTATGTGCAGTTGATGCTCCATCTGGCGTTCCTCACAGCCTGCAGCCTTTTGTGCGGGCTTGCGTCGAACAGCCGCTGTCAGGCGTTGTTTGATTGTATGGCAGAAGCTGTAAAATGCATGGCTGCCATCACAGCATTGTATTTTGAACTGCTGACGGTGGGCGTCGGGCTTTTGATGATGACAGGAGGCGGATGAAGTGCAGGCATTCCAAAACGCTGCAGCTGCATTTTGCATCGCCTGCATCTGCGCAGAGGTCACTGCTTTGCTGACAGGCACAGGCTGGGCGGGCAGATGCATAAAAGCAGTTGCCGGGCTATATATTCTAGTAGTCCTTTTCCGGCTGGCACCGGGTGTGAAGCCGGAACTGAAAAGCGCCATGGAGGTAGTACCATCCTCTGTCCATATCCAGAGTGCCGAAATATCGATCCTGCAGAAAGCGCAGGAGCGGCTGGAAAGCTCCCTGCGGACAGAGTGTATGCAGCGCTTTGGGATACCGATAAAACTGGACATCACGCTGACGCAGGAGGGGCAGACCGTACAGGCTGGATCTGCAGGTTTTACCATCCTATCAGAATGTACCGACGCAGAAAAGCAGCAGGTCGCCGCATATCTGCAGGAAGCACTCGGCACGGCATCGGTATGGGAGATTCAGGAGGAAGTCGGATGAAAGAAACAGAGGGCTTTTCCATCCGTCTCTTTGCCGAAAAATGCAAAGGAAAGCAGGGCAGAGCAAGGCTTGCGGCTGCAGTAGGACTGCTGGCGATGCTGTTGATCCTGCTGTCGGAGCTTTTTCCGCAGCCTTCTGCGGCAGGCAGCACCCAGAAAGCCAAAAGCACGCAAAGCAGCACCGAATATCAGGCACAATTGGAGGAGCGGCTGGAACGGCTGATCTCTCATATGAGCGGTGCGGGCAAGACCACTGTGATGGTCACACTGGGGACTGGGGAGGAAATGATCTATGCATTGGACACGCAGTCCGGAGACTTGCAGTCGCAGCAGACGCATGTCTTGCTGGAGGATGGTTCCGCCCTGACTGAGACGGTCTGCGTGCCGCAGGTCTGCGGCGTGGCAGTGCTGTGCGAGGGCGGCGGTGATGTCCGGATCGCGGCCCGGATCACAGAGCTGGTGAGCGCATTGCTGGATCTGCCGTCCAATCACATTTGTGTGGAGCAGCGCAAGGGCTGAGTCCCGGAAACTTTTATAAGGAGGAACGATCTATGAGAGCACTTTCTGGAAATACCCGCAAAGCTACTGCCGTTACACTGGCCGCAGCGCTGGTGATCGCCGTGTACTTAAACTGGCAGTATGCCCGCAGCGATGTACCTGCGGAGCTGGAAAGCACTGCTGCTGTCGCGGCGCAGGTGGAGGATGTTCCGGTGCAGGCCGATGCCATTCTGGATGAACTGCCTACCGAAGCGGAAGCAGTTTCCAGTGCAAATAAAAATTATGGCGAGGCGCAGCTGGTAAGTGTTGCCAGCGACAGCGGTGCAAAGTTCTTTGAGCAGGCCCGTCTCAAACGACAGAAATCACACGATGAAGCGATGGATTCCATTAAAAAGACGATGAAGGCTTCCTCTCTTTCCGCAGAAGAAAAGAAGGAATACACCTCCCAACTGACAGCGAATCTGGAAGATCTGAATGCAGAAAATGAGATCGAGACCCTGATCAGGGCCAAAGGCTTTGCTGACTGCCTGTGCTTTTTGCAGTCTGGACGGGCAGATTTGACCGTTATGACCTCAGGCCAGCCGCTCACTGCCGCACAGGTGGCACAGATCCGCGATGTGGTGCTGAGCAAAAGCAGTGTGACGGCACAGAATATCACAGTGGTGGAGGTCAAATAAGACACAGTCCTGCCATTTTGTCCCAGCATAGCTGCAGAAGGCAGAGTTTTCCCAAACAAGTATTGAAATCACCCCCGCTTTGATGGTATAATAACTCTATCAATCAAGCATGATGTTGTCCTGCGTATGGCATTGATCGTTTCAGGCAGGACCATTTTAAACAGGAAAAAGCAGGCGGACTGCCCGCTTTTGGATGGAGGACAACACAATGGATTTTCAGAATACGAATCTTCAGGGCGGCAGCCTTCAGATCTCCACCGAGGTTATTGGCAAGATCGCGCGCTGTGCAGCGTTGGAAATTGACGGCGTTGCTGAGGTCTCCTGCGGCAAGCAGAATAAAAAGCTCAAGGATCTGCTGGAAGCTTCCAGCATCCAGTCTCCGGTCACGGTGGAAATGCGGGATGGTACCGCAAGCATCACCCTGAACCTGATGGTAAGCTTTGGAGCACGGATCCCTGCCGTGGCAGAAAAGGTGCAGGAAAACGTGAAGACCGCTGTGCAGAACATGACCAATGTTACGGTGAGCCGGGTCAATCTGGTCATTGCCGGTCTGGCAGATGCTGCAGCAGCGCAGGAATAAAACAATATCAACAGGAAAGACCGATCCTCTCTGCCGCTTCAGGCAGAGGGGGTCCGTGTTGCGAGAGGAACATTATGGAAAATATTTTGCCCCGTAGAGAAGCCCGCGAAAATGCATTTTTGCTGGCATTTTCGCAGACCTTTGGTGATATCCCGCTGGCAGAAGCCATCATCAACCACGAAGAAAACGATGAAGAACATCCGGTGGATGGCTTCAGCAAGCATCTGCTGAATGCATACTACGATCATTCTGCCGAAGTGGACGACGAGATCCGCGCACATCTGCGCAACTGGACCATGGAGCGTCTGCCCCGGGTGAGTCTGACAATTCTTCGTCTGGCAATTGCAGAAATGCTGTTTGGCGGTGAGAACAAGCCCGGCGTCGCCATCAACGAGGCAGTCGAGCTGACCAAAAAGTATGGTGCAGACGAAGATTACCAGTTCGTGAACGGTCTGCTTGGCGCAGTGGCCCGGGATCATGGTCTGGATGCAGATGCCGCATCGGAGCAGGCCGAACAGTGAGCCGCTATACGCTTGGCATTGATACAAGCAACTACGCAACCTCTCTGGCAGTGTTTGATACAGCTGGAGAGGTTGTTTGCGCAAAAAAACGTTTTCTGCCGGTAAAAGAAGGTCAGCTGGGCCTGCGGCAGAGCGATGCACTGTTTCATCATACGGTCGCGCTGCCGGAAATGATGCAGGAGCTTGCGCAGGAATTTGATCTGACAAAGATCGATGCTGTCGGAGTGTCGCAGAAGCCGCGCCCAGTGGAGGGCAGCTACATGCCATGCTTTCTGGCGGGCGTCAGTGCGGCTGCAGCCTTTGCGCAGGCAAAGGGCATCCCTCTTTTGCGGACCACCCATCAGCAGGGTCACGCTGCCGCAGCACTGTTTGCGGCCAAAGGGGAACAGCTGTTTGCTGAAAAAGTTCTGCTGTTCCATATTTCCGGCGGTACGACGGACCTGCTGCTCTGCGATCAGGTGCGTCAGATCACGACTCTTGGCACCAGCACCGATCTCTACGCCGGACAGGCTGTGGATCGTGTGGGGGTCAAACTGGGCTTTGGATTCCCGGCGGGTGCTGAAGTTTCCCGTCTGGCTGCGCAGTGCGGGGAAGAGATCCGGCCGAAGTCCAGTGTAAAGGGAATGCAGTGCAGCCTTTCCGGGCTGGAAAACCAGTGCAACGGTCTGCTGGCCGCAGGCAAAACGCCGGAGTATGTCTGCAAATACTGTCTGCTCTGTGTGGCAGATACGGTGGTCAAAATGACAAAGGCCGCGCAGAAGGAATACCCCGGTCTTCCGGTGGTCTGTGCCGGCGGCGTGATGAGCAGCGATATCATCCGCGCATGGGTGCAAAAGCGGCTGCCGCAGGTGTATTTTGTGCCGGGAATGTATTCCAGCGATAATGCCATCGGCGTTTCGATCCTTGCAGCACGGGAGGCCGGATTATGGCTGAAGTAATTACCGTTTCGGCCCTGAACCACTACGTTAAAATGCTGCTGGATGCAAACGACAGATTGTTTGATATTGCCCTGCGCGGCGAGATCGCAAACTTTGTACAGAACGCACGCAGCGGCCACTGCTATTTTTCCCTGCGGGATGAAGCCAGCAGCGTGAAGGCTGTAATGTTCCGTGCAGATGCCCGCCGTCTTGCCTTCCGCCCGGAAGAGGGGATGCGCGTTGTGGTACGCTGCCGTGCGACCCTTTATGAGCGTGACGGTGCCTTTCAGCTGTATGTGAACGATATGTTTCCGGATGGCGTTGGTGCTGCACAGCTTGCATTGGAGCAGCTCAAAGCAAAGCTGGAGCAGGAGGGCCTGTTTGCCCCGGAACATAAAAAGCCGCTGCCGGTATTCCCTAAATGCATTGGTGTTGTCACCAGCAAAACGGGAGCCGCATTGCAGGATATCCGCAATGTACTCACCCGGCGCTGGCCCTCGGTACAGCTGCTTTTGTGTCCGGTAACGGTGCAGGGCTTTGAGGCAGCACAGCAGGTCGCAGATGCGATCCGGAAGCTGGACCAGCGCAAAGAGGTGGACGAGATCATCGTGGCCCGCGGCGGCGGCAGCAGGGAAGATCTGTGGGTGTTCAATGCTGAAGTGATCGCACGGGCGGCCTACCGCTGCAAAAAACCACTGATCAGCGCGATCGGCCATGAGATCGACTATACGATCCTGGACTTTGTAGCCGACCGGAGAGCCCCTACACCTTCCGCTGCGGCAGAGCTTGCCGTGCCGGATCGGGAAGAGCAGAAACGGATATTACTGGATTTGCAGCAAAATATTCGTAAAAATATGCAAAATCGTCTCGATTTATGCTATAATGGTCTGGAACAATACAACTTTGTGTTGGAGCAGGGGCCTGCACGCCAAAGCTGGCAAAAAAAGCATGACCTGCTGCAGCAGGCGAAAGATGAGATCCGGCAGCAGATACAGACGCAGCAGAATGATGCAGAGCTTCAGCTCCAGCATGCCGCAGCGCTTGCCGGGTCACTGAACCCCTATAAGGTGCTGGCCCGCGGCTATGCTATGGTCACAGCAGCAAATGGAGCCATTCTGGATGCAGAAGGTCTGCAGCCGGAAAAAACAATATATGTTCGCAGCGTTTCTCACCGGGCAAAATGCCGGGTAGAAGCGGTGGAGGAGATCAATGAGAACACCCAAAAGTTTTGAAGAGGGCATGGAACGGCTGAATACGATCCTTGCTCAGATGCAGAGTGAAGAGACCACCCTTGCAGATTCGGTCAAGCTGTACGCAGAAGCGGCTTCTCTGATGGAGTATTGCCATGCTGCATTGGAAAAGACATCTCTGCAGATCAGCGAGATCGATGCAAAGCTTGCAGGTACAGTGCAGGAGGAAAGCTGATGGAGCACAAAGAGCAGTATCAGAGTTACCTTGCACAGGCAATGTCCGCACTGGAACATGCCTGTGCCCACTTTCTGCCGGAAGAGTCTGAGGTGTGCCGTGCAGCACGCTACAGTCTGATGGGCGGCGGCAAGCGGATCCGCGCCGTTCTGGTGCTCAGTGTCTGTGATATGCTGGGCGGTAATATGCATGCGGCAGAGCAGTTTGCGGCTGCAGTGGAAATGCTGCATTGCTACTCGCTCATCCATGATGATCTGCCCTGCATGGATAATGATGATCTGCGCCGTGGCAGACCTTCCTGCCATAAAGCTTTTGACGAGGCGACCGCTATGCTGGCCGGCGATGTTCTTTTGACAGAGGCATTTGAAGCAATCGCCAATGCCCCGGCAGATGCCGATGTCTGTGTACGGGCCGCAGCTGCACTGAGTGCAGGTGCGGGCAGCCGCGGTATGGTCTATGGACAGGAGCTGGATCTGAAGTACGAAGCGCTGGCCGCTACGGAAGAGCAGCTCCGGCTGATCCACCGCAACAAAACGGGCGCACTGATCAATGCGGCGATTCAGATGGGTGCTGCTGCTGCAAGGGCAGATGACGCTCAGTGCCGGGCGCTGGAGCGCTATGCTTACGGTCTGGGGCTGGTTTTTCAGATCGTGGACGATGTGCTGGATGTTACCAGTACTCCGGAACAGCTGGGCAAGCCCATCGGCAGCGACAGCGAGAATGGCAAGACTACTTTCGTGACCCTTTATGGAGCAGAAGGGGCTATGCAGCTTGCACAGGATCTGAACAATGAGACCTGTGCAGAGCTGCGCCGGAACTTTGGCAGCAAAGCCGCATTTCTGGAACAGCTTGCACAACAGCTTCTTGTGCGCAAAAACTAAAATGATCCATATAGAATAAAGGAAAAAGACTATGCAGTTTATTCAAAACATCCTGTCGTTCAATCAGATCCTGACGGTTTCCCTGCTTGGCTGGTTTGTGGCCCAGGTGCTCAAAACCGTTATCAATTTTATCCTGCTGGGTAAATTCCAGCTGGAGCGCATGTGGGGCGATGGCGGCATGCCCAGCGCGCACAGCGCAACGGTCTGTGCAATGGTTATTGCTACCGGGCGCTGTGTAGGTGTTGATTCTGCTATTTTTGCCGTGGCGAGCGTTGTGGCGATCATCACGATGCACGATGCAATGGGCGTGCGGCATGAGACTGGCGAGCAGGCCAAGGTGCTCAATCAGATGATCGATCAGTGGATCGACATCAGCGAAAAGAACGCACCGTTCCTTCAAAATATGCATCTGAAGGAAATGGTCGGCCATACACCGCTGCAGGTAGTGGCAGGCGTTCTGGTGGGTATAGCAGTTGGTTTTCTGTATCCGCTGGTGTGATGTATGGCATTGGCCTAGACTCTGCATTTGAAGGACGTGTGATTTTATGGGAGTATTGCTGCTGGACAGCATCAATCAGCCCGCAGATTTAAAACAATTGAATGAAAAGCAGGTAGAACAGCTTTGTGAGGAGATCCGCAGCTTTCTGCTGAAAAATATCTCTAAAACCGGTGGACATCTGGCGTCGAACCTTGGCATGGTAGAGCTTACAGTGGCATTGCACCGCGTGCTGGAGACCCCGCAGGATAAGATCGTATTCGATGTGGGCCATCAATGCTACACCCATAAGATCCTTACAGGACGGCGCGGACAGTTTGAGCAGCTTCGTCAGTTGGACGGCATTTCCGGATTTCCAAACCCGAACGAAAGTGTGCACGATGCATTTATTGCCGGGCATGGCAACACAGCCCTTTCGCTTGCTATTGGCATGGCATGGGCCAAAAAGCTGCATCATGAGCAGGGGCTTGTTGTGGCAGTGATTGGTGATGGCGCCTTTACCGGCGGCATGGTCTACGAGGGCATGAACAACATCGAGCATCTGGACAACCTGCTTGTGATCCTGAACGACAATAAAATGTCGATCTCTAAGAATGTTGGTGCACTTGCCCGTTATCTGACCCATCTGCGTACGACCACCGCCTATGTGGATGCCAAGGATAATGTGCGCAGTTTTTTGGATGCCGTCCCGCTGGTGGGCACCCCGCTGAAAAATACCCTCACCGATTGTAAAACGCTCCTGCGCCGTGCGATGTACCATTCCACGATGTTCGAGGATATGGGGTTCCAGTATCTTGGCCCTGTGGATGGCCACAATGTGGAAGAGCTGGAACGCACACTCCGCACGCTCCGCGGTCGGCCGGGGCCGCACTTTTTGCATGTTATCACGAAAAAAGGTAAGGGCTATCAGCCCGCCGAAGTGAATCCCGGCAACTATCACGGAGTTTCTGCTTTCGATCTGGACGGGATGCCCGACCCGGAAGTGGCGCCCAAGGAGTCATTCTCAACTGTATTTGGCAAAGCACTCGTGACAGAAGGAGAGAAAAATCAGGATCTCTGTGCCATTACAGCAGCGATGAAATATGGCACCGGTCTTCAGTTTTTTGCACACAGCCATCCAACACGCTTTTTTGATGTCGGAATGGCAGAGCAACACGCTGTCACCTTTGCAGCAGGCCTTGCAAGTCAGGGAATGCTGCCGGTAGTCTGCATTTATTCCACCTTTCTGCAGCGCTCCTATGATCAGATCATTCACGATGTCAATTTGCTGCAGGAAAATGTGGTGTTTGCGATCGACCGCGCAGGCTTTGTTCCCGGGGACGGCGAGACTCATCAGGGAATCTATGACCCGGCTTTTCTGAGCCAGATCAATATCCCGTTGTATGCACCTTCCAATTATCAGGAACTGACCTACTGGCTGCAGCAGCTGCTGAGCGACCGCTTCCATGGCCCGCGTGCGATCCGTTATCCGCGCGGTGGACAGGATGCTGTGCTGGCAGGATTTGGCTGCAGCGGTCAGGAGTACGATTATCTGTATAAGAACGAGAATGCAACAATCGTTCTGGTGAGCTATGCGGATGAATTGACCGATGTTTTACAGGCTGCACAGGAACTGAAGCAAAAAGATATCGTGTGTGACGTGCTGAAGCTTGTAAAGCTATATCCCTTTACAGAAAAAGTTCTCGATGAACTGATAAAATATCAGAAAATACTGTTTGCGGAAGAATGCATTGCAAACGGAAGCATCGGTGAGCATTTGGAGTGTGCTTTGCAGCAAAAAGGATGGGATGGATGTTTTATCCATCTTTCTGTGCGGGATGTGCGTCTTCCTCATGCCAGTGTGGCGCAGATCAAACAGGCAACGGGACTGGATGCTGCCAGCCTTGTACAGACGGTTCAGATGGCCGTGACGAAAGGAGAAAGTTTATCGTGAAGATTCGGTTGGATCAATATCTTGTTCAGCATGGCCTGACACAGAGCCGGGAGCGTGCAAAGGCATTGATCATGTCCGGCATCGTATTTGTCAATGAACAGAAGGTGGATAAGGCCGGCGAAATGATCAAAGAGGATGCCAAGGTAGAAGTGCGCGGACATGATATCGGTTATGTGAGCCGCGGCGGTCTGAAGCTGGAAAAAGCCATGCAGTGTTTTCCGCTGACGCCGAATGGCAAAGTCTGCATGGATATCGGTGCATCTACAGGCGGCTTTACGGACTGTATGCTGCAGAATGGTGCCACCAAGGTCTATGCCGTGGATGTCGGCTATGGTCAGCTTGCATGGAGTCTGCGTACCGATGAACGTGTTGTGAATATGGAGCGCACGAACATCCGCAACGTCACGCTGGAAGATCTGGCAGAGCCCATCGAGTTTTTCAGTGTGGATGTCTCTTTTATTTCACTGCATCACATTTTCCCGGTGGCACAGGCCATCACCACACCGGATGCCATGGGCGTTTGTCTGGTTAAGCCTCAGTTTGAGGCAGGCCGCGAAAAAGTGGGCAAAAACGGTGTTGTGCGCGACCCGGCTACCCACCGTGAGGTCCTGCACAATGCAATGGGTTATGCTGCTGCAAACGGCTTTGTTGTGCGCGGGCTGGATTTCAGTCCGGTGAAGGGCCCGGAAGGCAATATTGAGTATTTGATGTTCGTGCAGAAGAGTACAGAGCCTGCCGTGCTGGACGACAGTGCCGTAGAACAGGTGGTAGCTGCAAGCCACAGTACGCTGGACCGCTGAGGGATACGCAAAAAATTCAAATGCAAAAGGAGCTTCCGGTATGACGATCTATATCTCGCCGAACCCCGGCAAAACTTCTGCCAATGAGATCGCGCTGCGTGCGGCACAGATCCTGTTGACGCATGGTGCGGCTGTTCTGATGTGCAAAGAATTGTGTGCGGAATGCAGTACCGCGGGTGTGGTCTATCTGCCGCAGGAGGAATGCCTGGAGCGCTCAGATGTGATCCTGACCATCGGCGGAGACGGTACCATTTTGCACGAGGCAAACCTGTCGCTCCGGTATGCAAAGCCGATCCTTGGCATCAATTTGGGACGCTGCGGTTTTCTGGCAACTTGTGAGGTCAACGAAATGGAGACCAAACTCTCCGCTGTTGCCAGAGGAGAGTTCAGTCTGGATCACCGGATGCTGCTGTATGTGCATGTTCTGGGCCATGATGGCTGGGAGGGACATGCACTGAATGACGTCGTGGTCACAAAAGGCCGGTTGCAGCAGGCGATCGATTTCAGCATCTACTGTGACGACATCCTTGTGGAGCATTACCGCGGAGATGGCGTCATCGTTGCCACGCCTACGGGTTCCACTGCGTATTCACTGGCAGCGGGCGGCCCCATTCTGGATTCACAGACAAAAGGCGTCGTCGTAACGCCGATCTGTCCGCATAGTCTGGCAAGCCCGGCCATGGTTTTTGCGCAGGAGCGTAAATTGAACATCTGTGTCGGGCAGGTGGCAGACGATGAGGTTTTTATCAGCTGTGATGGAGCAGCCGGTTATCCGCTCAAAGCCGGTGCAACAGCTGAAGTACGGCTTTCGGATCAGGTGGTAAAGCTGATCACCTTCGGAAAAGCCGATCAGTTTCAGGCAATCGATCAGAAGCTTCGCAGCAGACGATAAACGGGAGGCGAGTTTGATATGGCGCGCAGCCGCAAAGATGATGTAAGAAGTAAAGGAGAACGTCAGCAAGCGATCCTTCGACTTGTACGGGAGTACCCGATCAGTCGGCAGGAAGTTTTGCTGGACTATCTTTCCAAAGAAGGCTTTGAGGTAACACAGGCCACAGTTTCCCGCGATATCCGGGAGCTGTGTCTGGTAAAAGCCGCGACGGCCGAGGGATACCGCTATGTTTCCAGCCGGAACGAAAGTTTTAACCCCAAGGCACAGGGCCGTTTTGAAACGATCTTTCATGAATCTGTGCTGGGCGTGGATTATGCCGGGCATGTTGTACTGGTAAAGTGCTACTCGGGCATGGCCAATGCGGCCTGCGAAGTTTTTGACGCACTGCAGTGGAAAAATGTGGTCGGCACTCTTTCAGGCGATGACACGTTCCTGATCGTTGCGCGGTCAGAGCGCGACGCAAAAACGATCTGCTCAGAGCTGATCCGGCACATCGTACAAAAATAATGCGGGAGAGAGTATATGCTAAGCAGCCTGCAAATTGAAAATGTTGCAGTTATCCAGAAGGCTGAAGTGCATTTCAAGCCTGGTCTGAATGTCCTCACAGGTGAAACCGGTGCAGGCAAGTCCATCCTGATCGATTCCATCAATGCCATTCTTGGTAACCGCACTTCAAAAGACCTTGTGCGCACGGGCGCATCCAAGGCCGTCATCCGTGCTGCCTTTGAACAGGTGCCGGATGCCGTGCTGAACAGTCTGGAGAAGGCGGGGTACGAACGTTCGGATGCGCTGATGCTCAGCCGTGAGATCACCGCCGAGGGCAAGAGCACCTGCCGTATCAACGGGATGCCCGCGACCGCGTCCGTCCTGCGGGAGCTGTGCGGCGGACTTATCAACATTAACGGTCAGCACGACTCCGTGGGACTTCTGAACCCGGCAAGGCATCTGGGGATTTTGGATGATTATGCACAGAACGACGCAGAATTTCAGGAATACTATGTGCTGTACAGGGAGCTTGTGCGCATCAAGCGAGAACTGGATGCCATGATCACCGACGAGGCCGAAAAGCAGAGAAAAATCGATCTGCTGAGCTATCAGGTACAGGAGATCGAAGACGCCGGGCTGACGGCTGGCGAGGAACAGACCTTGGAAAGCCGCAGAAAAATTCTGGCCAATGCATCGGCTATCCGGGATAAGATCGCACAGAGTTATGCTCTGCTTTCGGGCGATGACGAATCGTCCGGTGCTGTCGATCTGCTGGGCGAAGCCTCCCATGCAATCGATACGGCAGCGCAGCTTGACGATGCACTTGCTGCTGCATCCAGCCAACTGCTGGATCTTTACTATAATGCAAAGGATGTTGCCGCTGACCTGATCGGCCGTTTGGACTCCTACGATACCAATGACGCTGAGCTGGATGAGATCGAGCAGCGGCTGGATCTCATCTATAAGCTCAAGCGTAAATATGGTGATACGGTAGAAGATGTGATCGAATTCGGACAGAATGCAAGGGAGGAACTGGAACGCATCCAGTCCTCTCAGGAACGGCACGACCATCTGCAGGCAGAAAAGCGGCGTCTTTATGCGCTGGCTCGTGAAAAGGCAGAGGCCTTGACCCAGACACGGCTGAACGCTTTTGAAGCGCTGAACAAACGCATTTCCGGCACGCTGGATTTTTTGAATATGCCGGGTGTACGCATGACATTGCGGCACACCCGCGGCCCGCTGGCCAGCCATGGACAGGACAGCATCGAGTTCTACATTTCCACAAACCCCGGTGAGGCGCCCAAACCCCTTGCAAAAATTGCGTCTGGCGGCGAGCTGAGCCGTATTACGCTGGCCATCAAGAACGCAATGGCAGATAAAGATGCTGTGCCTACGGTGATTTATGATGAGATTGACAGTGGTGTTTCCGGCAAGGCTGCCGGGCGCATCGGCGAAGTTCTGCGTCAGAGTGCGCAGGGCCACCAGATCTTGTGCATCACCCATACAGCCCAGATCGCTGCACTGGCCGACTGCCACCTGCTGATCCAGAAAAATGTGGCCAATGACCGCACCTATACCGAAATTCACCCGCTGGATGAGGAAGGCCGTGTGGAAGCGCTGGCCCGCTTGATCTCCGGTGACCATGTGACCGACATTTCCCGTGCAAATGCCCGGGAAATGCTGGGTCTTGGAGCGCAGTAAGCCTGTTTCAGCTGCTGCTGGAAACAGGGGTTGACAAGTATCCGGTATTGTGATAAAGTAGCTATTGTTAATGGCGTTGAAGGGAACAAGTACCTTGAAGCGCTCTGTCCAGAGAAGTCCCGGTTGGTGCAAGGGGCCGCAGAGCAGCAGGGGAAATACCTCCCGGAGCTGCAGGTCGAATGCCTTTACAAGGCTAGTAGGCTGTGCCGCGTGCGAGCGTTACAAACGCAGGAGTGTCACTCTACTCTGGGGTGTGCACTCGTGAGGTCGTTTCTGTGAGGGAACGGCAAACAGAGGTGGTACCGCGATTTTTCTCGCCCTCTGCCAAATTTATTTTTGGCAGAGGGCGTTTTATTTTCCCTCTGCCCATACAACAGGAGGAAATGATTATGACTCTGTACGAAGAACTCAAGGCTCGCGGGCTGGTGGCTCAGATCACCGATGATGAGATCATCGACCTGATCAACAACGGCAAAGCAACCTTCTATATCGGTTTTGACTGCACTGCCGACAGCCTGACCGCTGGCCATTTCATGGCCCTGACCCTGATGAAGCGCCTGCAGATGGCAGGCAACAAGCCCATTGCGCTGATCGGCGGCGGCACTACCATGATCGGTGATCCTTCCGGCCGTACCGACATGCGCAAGATGCTCACCAAGGAAGACATCGCTCACAATGCGGCCTGCTTTAAAAGGCAGATGGAAAAGTTCATCGATTTTTCCGATGGCAAGGCCCTGATGCTGAACAATGCTGACTGGCTGCTGAACCTGAATTATGTTGAGCTGCTGCGTGACGTGGGTGCCTGCTTCTCTGTGAATAACATGCTGCGCGCCAAGTGCTACGAGCAGCGCATGGAGAAGGGCCTGTCCTTCCTCGAGTTCAACTACATGATCATGCAGAGCTACGACTTCTACTATATGTTCCAGCACTACGGCTGCAACATGCAGTTCGGCGGCGATGACCAGTGGAGCAACATGCTGGGCGGTACAGAGCTGATCCGTCGTAAGCTGGGCAAAGACGCTTATGCCATGACGATCACCCTGCTGACCGATTCTCAGGGCAAGAAAATGGGCAAGACTGCCGGCAATGCAGTCTGGCTGGATCCCAATAAGACCAGCCCCTTCGAGTTCTACCAGTACTGGCGCAACGTCGGCGATTCGGATGTCATGAAGTGCATCCGTATGCTGACCTTCCTGCCGCTGGAGCAGATCGACGAGATGGATTCCTGGGAAGGAAGCAAGCTGAACGAGGCAAAAGAGATCCTGGCCTATGAGCTGACCTCCATGGTACACGGCGAGGAAGAAGCAAAGAAAGCGCAGGAAGGCGCACGTGCCGTATTCTCTACCGGAAGCTCCGAGCATATGCCGACCAGTGAACTTTCTGCAGAGGATTTCACGGACGATAAAATCGATATCGTAACCCTTCTTGTCAAAGCAGAGCTTGCAAAGACCAGAAACGAAGGACGCCGTGCCGTAGAGCAGGGCGGTGTATCCGTAGATGGTGAGAAAATCACAGATCCGAAATATGCCGTAGAAAAAGCAGCCTTCGGCGAGGACGGTATCGTTCTGAAAAAAGGAAAGAAGAATTTCAAAAAAATTTGCGTTAAATAATTAAGTGTGCTATTATAAAAGAATGGATTCCCGGAAGAAATTCCGGGACACACTGAATTATTTGGAGGACAAACAGTCATGGAAAAATATGGCGTAAACGAATTACGAAAGATGTTTCTTGAGTTCTTCGAGAGCAAAGGACATCTTGCTATGAAGAGTTTTTCGTTGATTCCACACAACGATAAAAGTCTTTTACTGATCAACTCCGGTATGGCTCCTCTGAAGCCATATTTCACCGGACAGGAGATTCCGCCGAGAAGACGTGTAACGACCTGTCAGAAATGTATTCGTACCGGTGATATC
>OKSX01000794.1_pt1 | contig 18797 bp, 19 predicted proteins | sample 1606391 | NCBI WGS metagenome assembly OKSX01 (sample SAMEA3879578, study PRJEB24766) | human gut metagenome | biome: human-associated habitat; feature: feces | place: USA | collected 1985/1987
TCTTAACATCAAGACCTGCAATCTTACCGGCATCCTTTGTAGCCTGACGCTGTGCGTCTGTGAAGTATGCAGGAACTGTGATAACTGCCTGTGTAACTGTTTCGCCGAGGTAAGCCTCTGCATCTGACTTGAGCTTCTGAAGAATCATTGCTGAAATCTCCTGCGGAGTGTAGCTCTTGCCGTCAATTGTTACCTTGTGAGCAGTACCCATTTCTCTCTTGATTGATGCAACTGTTCTGTCAGGGTTTGTGATAGCCTGACGCTTGGCAACCTGACCGACCATTCTTTCACCGTCTTTTGAAAAAGCAACAACAGACGGAGTTGTTCTTGCGCCTTCTGCGTTAGCGATAACTACAGGCTCGCCGCCTTCGATAACTGCTACGCATGAGTTTGTTGTACCTAAATCTATACCTATTGTCTTAGCCATGATAAATTCCTCCAATTGAATTTTTAATTGTTTTTGTTTGTGTGTTTTCTGCTGAATATTTATATATGAAATCAGTCACAGTTGGCAACCTGTACCATTGCGTGACGGATAATTTTGTCGCCGATTTTGTAACCTGTCTGATAAACGGCTGCGATTGTGTCGGCACCGAGGTTTTCGTCCTCAATCTTTGAAACCGCATTGTGCAAGTTCGGATCGAATGCATCGCCTGCTTTGCCGTAGGACTCAATCTTTAGCTTTTCAAAGCTCTTTGCAAGCTGATTTGAAATAAGCTCAATACCCTTGATGATATCGGGATCGGCATCTTTCAGATTTGCAAGAGCAAGCGTTACGCTGTCTGCAACGGGAAGAAGCTCGATACAAGCCTTTGAAGTTGCATCGTCATAGATTGAAAGCTTTTCGTTTGCCGTTCTTTTACGGTAATTGTCGTACTCGGCGGCAAGTCGCATATACTTATCCTTCTGTGCCGAAAGCTCATCTTCAAGAGCCTTGATTTTATCCGCATTTTCATCCTTTGCAGGCTCTTCGGTATTTTCAGTCTTGGTTTCTTCTGCGACTGTTTCTTCGGAAACCTTTTTTTCTTCGGTTTTCTCGGATTTTTTCTTAGTCATCTTTATCCTCCTTCAAGGATTTTTATTTATCATATTTCTATCAGCTCATCAATAAGAGTGCTAACGCTTTCGGACACACATTCAAGAATTGAAATTGCTCTTGCGTAGTCCGTTCTCACGGGTGCTATCACCGCAAGCACACCTGACGGGTTGCCGTCAAGTCGGTATCGTGTGGAGATTACTGCACTCCCTGCAAGCTCTGTTCTGCTGTTTTCGCCGCCTATGCTGACGGAGGTGTCAAGCGGAAGATTTTCAAGCATTTCCGCAAGGTCGTGTCTGTTGTTCAAAAACTCCATAACATTTCGTGCGTTAAGAAAATTGACATCGGACATAAACAACGGCTTTGTCACACCGCTGAGATAGACGCTGACTTCCTTTGCCGTTTCACAAGCCTCCATAATTGCTACAAGCACTCCCGGGGTAAACATTGAAAGTTCACCGAGCCTTGCCGCCGCTGTCTGTATGAACGGTCGGTTGACCGATGAAAGCTTCATTCCCGAAAAGATTTCGTTAAATGCCTTGTCAAACACGGTCAAAAGTTCGGGATTCAAAAGGAAATCGCAACGGAACAGCTTTGTTTTTATGATTCCGTTTGAGGCAATCACAACAGCCATTGCCGTGTGCGAACCCGTCTGAACAAATCTTATTCTGTGGATTCTGCTTTCCTCACCCGAAGGTGTTGTTGTTACCGCCGTGCAGCCTGTCAGCCTTGAAATAACACCGCTTGCCTCTTTGAGAATACTCTCGGGGGAATCTGCGCTTTTGTAAAGCTCGGATTCAACATATTCCCGTCCGCCTTGGGTTACGGGGGTAATTTTCATCAGATTGTCGATGTAGTATCTGTAACCCTGCAGCGTTGGAATTCGTCCTGCCGAGGTGTGCGGCTGAACCAAGTAGCCTTTATTTGTAAGGTCTGCTAGGTCATTTCGCACCGTTGCCGATGAAACCTCAAGTCCCGTTTCGTTAATCAACGCTTTTGAACCAATCGGCTCGCCTGTGTTGATATAGCTTTCGATTACTGCCGATAATATTTTCTTTTTTCTTTCAGCCAGCTCCATACCGTTCACCTCATTTCGTGTCGGTTTTTGCTGTTTTAGCACTCTCGATAGGTGAGTGCTAATTGCTATACTCATAATATAATACCAAAGTCAGTAAAAGTCAAGCGTTTTTGAAAAAATTTTTCGTTTTCAGAAAATCTTCACATAACACGGTTTGACATTGTGCCGAGGATACTCTATAATCTACTTATCAGTAATGTTTAAGGGTGAATTTTATGGGCGAATTTCTTCAGAATATGTATGTATGGCTTTGGGCGGCTCTTGCAATATTAATGATTATCGTAGGAATCAAATATCGCCACGAACATCAGGGCTTGCTTGCAGTTTTAATGGCTGTGTTTTTTACCTTCATGACCGTATGGTACGGACTGCGAACCTTTGCAGGCTACCCAATGTTTGAGGGTACGGCGGTTTCCTCGTTGCATTTGGTTTGATATATTGGTTTATAAGAAAAAGAAAATAACTATATATGTATAAAAAACAAATCGGACAGCAGATTTTATTTCTGCTGTCCATTATTTTTATGTTCATATTTTTTCGTTCGTGTAGATAGTTTGCAATATTTAAAAAACAATTATGCCCGAGCGTGGCATTGTTATTGTCTGCACAATTTTCAATAAACATTTTCATTCGGGCATTTTACTCTTGCCCCTATCAAAACTATCTTCTCGGACTGGGAACGGCGGCTCGCCGTCAACTTTCAATTTTACTAAAGTTCGTCCGCTTTAAACGCTGTGTAGCCCTCATAATAATAGCTGTGGTCAATGCTTTTCATGTACACCTCACGGCTGTCAATTTCATCGGTCAATGCGTTTTTCAGAACATATTTTATCTCAATATCCCGTATGGGACTGCGCTCCATTGCAAGCAGATAATCTTCCTTGTCAACCTTGCTCCAGTCGATAACCTTGCCGATTTCCGTTTTCAACATATGGTCAAGCCAGATTCGTGTACTGCGACCGTTGCCCTCTCTGAATGGGTGCGCAATGTTCATTTCGACATACTTTTCTATAATCTCATCAAAATTGCTCTGCGGCATTTCATCAATATTTTTCAAAGCTGATTCAATGTACATCAAAGGTGCAAATCTGAAATTGCCCTTTGCAATGTTTACGGTTCTCAACTTTCCCGCAAAATCGTAGATTTCGTCAAAAAGGTACTTGTGGATTGTCTGTAATGTCGAAAACTTTCCGCTTTCAAGGTTGTCAAGAATGTGATTTTCAAAAAGCATTGCCGCCTTTTTCTTACTGATTCGCTCCTCTTCACGAGCAAGCTCAGCAGAAGAAGTCAATCCGAGTTTGTTCTCAAGCATACAAGCACCTCACTTTACTATACATATTGTATCATAGTGCAGATGATAATTCAATTTTTTAGTTCGTGTTTATTTTAGTTCGTGTTTATTTTCGTTCGTGTAGATAGTTTGCAATATTTAAAAAACTATTATGCCCGAGCGTGGCTTTGTAATTGTTCACCGCTGCAGTGTTGCAATTACTTTGTCCTTAAACGACGAAAGCACCGGGCTTGCGGCGACCCGGTGCTTTCTTATGTTCTTTAAAAAATGAGGGGTACAATTACGAGTCTTTGTTCAGACTCGCATTGAGGAGGGTAGAACAATTATACTCTGACGGATGCGGTTCCGTCTTTCTGAGTACGCTTATATTAAACAATGCAAATATGAAAACTGTGTGAACCCTTTTTGAAATCGGAATGAAAAGCATCTGTTTTTTCTGTTAATCAATCAAAACTCAAATAATTTCTTTATTTATTCGACAAAATAAAAAATTTTTTCAAAAACATAAAACAAAGCTGCCCCCGAATCAGTTATATAATAAATATCTGTAACTTTATCCCAAATGAAGAAAAGGCTTATATGAAAGCAAATTATATAATCGGTTTATTTGTCAGCTCTGCGTTATTGTGCAGTAGTTGCAAGACCATGACTCCGCAGAACAAGCAAATGTTTGCCATGCAGACAGGAGGAATGATCGGAAGCGTATCGGGTTCTTTAGTAGGAGACCGTATCGGTGGCTGGGGAGGCTCATTAATTGGTTCCGTTGTAGGCGGAGTTGCCGGAAGTGCTTTAGGTGCTGCTGCCGCCAACCCGTATAAAACACAACCACAACAAAGCAACGTACCGGAAGAAAGGCACGAGCCCCAATTGATTATCCGGGATATCCTGCTGACGGATGAAAACAAAAACGGGATTCTGGAAGCCGGCGAACATGCGCATCTGACCTTTATCATCCAAAACAACGGCTCGAGAAATATCACGCAGATAATGCCCCAGTTGAAAGGGAAAAAGGAAGCCAAGCGAATCCGTAATTCGGAAACTATCTCTATTTCCCATATCAAACCAGGAGAAGAAATCCGGTATCGGGTCAATTTACTGGGAACATCTCAACTGAAAGAAGGGAAAGCCGTTTATCAGATCCGTCTGGAAGATAACCAAGGGCAGGATTTATATGAAGAGGATTTTTCTTTTCCGACAAATAAAAGGCTATAAAAACATAAAGGAGCTCTTTTCACAAAGAACTCCTCCACTCTCTTAACTAACTTAATGCTTGAAGTAGTATTACCTATAGGACTTCAAGTCTGAATTTTACTAAGGAAATGACTATTTATAATTCTATGGCGCAAATATAGGAATATTTTTCTATACGAGAAAAGTCCTATATATGCGCCATCTACTTATAAATCGTTAAAGATACTCAATGAAACTGCATTGTTACGCCATAAGTAACCTCATCCGAACATCTGGCGTACCCGTTCGATTCCGCGAACCAGTACATCCACTTCCTCACGGGTATTATAAAAGGAGAAAGAGGCGCGGACTGTTCCTTCGATTCCCAACGCCTGCATCAGCGGCTGCGCACAATGATGCCCTGTACGGACAGCGATACCCAATCGGTCAAGCAACATACCCATATCATAGTGATGAATATTTCCAACCAAAAAAGAAATGACAGCACCTTTGTCTGCCGCCTCACCGAAAATACGCATGCCTTCAATTTGTTTCAACTGAGCGATAGCATATTCCAATAAATCTTGTTCCTGTGCTGCAATCCGGTCCATACCGATCTTTTCCACATAATGCAAAGCTTCAGCCAAAGCTGTACTGCCAATATAATCAGGCGTACCGGCCTCGAACTTAAATGGTAATTCATTAAAGACTGTTTTCTCGAACGAAACGGTAGCAATCATCTCACCACCGCCCTGATACGGAGGAAGTTTATCCAGCCATTCTTCTTTTCCATACAAAACGCCAATACCCGTCGGACCATAAATCTTATGGCCGGAGAAAACGAAGAACTCAGCATCCAAATCCTGTACATCTACTTTCATGTGGGGCGTTGACTGCGCACCATCAACCAATACTGGAACACCCTGTTCGTGAGCAATGGCAATGATTTCCTTTACCGGGTTTATCGTACCCAATACATTGGAAACTTGCGTAACGGCAACCAGGCGTGTCTTCTCAGTAAATAACTTTCGATATTCATCAAGCAACAATTCCCCTTTATCGTTCATCGGAATTACCCGCAAAGATATACCTTTCTTGGCCGCCTGAATTTGCCAAGGCACAATGTTAGAGTGATGTTCCATGACAGAAACAATTACTTCATCGCCGGCAGACATACATTCGTCGGTAAAGCTGCTTGCAACCAGGTTAATGGATTCGGTAGTTCCTCGTGTAAAGATAATCTCATTTGAAGAACGGGCATTCAGGAAACGCTGAACGGTACGGCGTGCTTCTTCGTGCGCCTCGGTCGCTTCCTGACTCAAGAAATGAACTCCGCGATGAATATTCGCGTTTACATTGTAATAACCGTTTTCAATCTTTTCAACAACGCAACGCGGTTTCTGCGTTGTTGCTGCATTATCCAGATAAACCAATGGTTTGTTGTAAACCTGATGGGACAGAATCGGGAAATCTTCCCGAATGGATTGTATATCGAAAGTCATCATCTTATCTATTAAATTCATTATTGATAACAACCCACAAAGATACAATGTTTAATCGATATATGTATAAATCAGCAAGGACAGGATCAATCGGGTACAAAAAAGGCCGCCTTACCTACCGCCGTAGGTAAAAGCAGCCCATACTAAAATAGAAATATTTAAAGGATAAATTGGCTTGTTGTTTACGTCAGCAAAAATAAATACGACATATGACAACAAGATGACAAAAGTATGTCATTTCATCCTTTGCGCTCTTTCTTTATTTACAGATCCGACAACCGGCACATTTAGCCAATTCACCTCGGAAACGTTTCTCTACCAATTTATGCAGGCGATCTTTCAAGGCTTCCAGACGAACATGTTCGATTACATCCGATGTAAAGGCAACACTAAGCAACATCCGTGCTTCGTCGCGAGAAATACCTCGGCTCTGCATATAGAAAAGTGCGTTCTCGTCCAGCTGACCGGTACTCATACCATGTGAACATTTCACATCGTCGGCATAGATTTCCAACTGAGGTTTGCTGTACATCCGGCATTCGCGGGTAGCACACAAGTTTCGGTTGGTCTGATAAGCTTCTGTCTTGTCGGCACCTTGCTCAACCAGGATTCTACCACTGAACGCACCAATTGCACGATCGTTCAAGACATTCTTGAAGAGTTCGTTGCAAGTACAATGAGGCACTTTATGATGTACTAAAGAATAAGTATCCAACTGCTGTTCCTTATCCAGCACTGACATACCACAAAGAGACAGATCAGCTCCTTCACCTTCCAACGAGACGAAATAATTATTACGAGTCAATCCGTTTGTCAGTGTAACACCATTCACAACGACACTCGAATGAGCCTCCTGACGAACAAACAGATTAGAGAAACGAGTTGTCGATACCGAACTTTCCTCCAAATCATAATAATCAGCACGAGCATTGGCTCCGGCAAAGATTTCAATCACTTGGTTAGAGAAGAATTTCACATCATCAATACTATGGTCACACACCAACAGACGAGCTTCAGCATTCTCTTCTACGATGAAGAGAATACGGCGATTGGCCATTGTATCAACATCGCTACGGAAAATATTCACTAACTGGATAGGACGTTCCACCACCGTATGCTTCGGAACATATACTACGAAACCATCTTGCGCCAACATCGTATTCAAGGCAACAACACCATTTGCCGATGTCTGTGCCAGTTTACCATAATAGCGGGCAGCAATCTCCGGATATTCGGAAGCAAAACGGCATAAGCCTCCGGCATAAACACCTTCGGGCAGATGTGCTTTCGGTAATTCCTTATCGTAGAAAGAATCATTCACCACAAAATAAAGTGAGGTGCTCAGATTAGGAACATCACAGTGAAACACGTCATACGGATTGACCGGAATATTCAGCCGATTGATATTGATCCCATAATCGGGAGCAAAAGCCTTTTCCACATCCGTATATTTATAATCTTCGCCCTTCAACGACGGAAAGCCCAACCGCTCGAAATCGGCGAATGCCTGCGCACGCAAAGCATTCAATACCGGTACACTCTTGCGGCAGATCAAATCCTCGTACTGGGTAAAGAGATCAATGTATTGTTGTTCTGCTTTCATAAGTCTCCCATCTCCTTCTTGATCCAGTCGTAACCTTTTTCTTCCAGTTCGAGAGCCAGCTCCGGACCTGCGGTCTTGACAATACGACCTTTATAAAGCACATGTACAATGTCCGGTTTAATATAATCCAGCAAACGCTGATAGTGAGTAATCACGATGGTCGCATTATTAGCAGTCTTCAATTTGTTTACTCCACTTGCCACAATACGCAAGGCATCAATATCCAAACCCGAATCCGTCTCATCAAGGATTGAAAGTTTCGGTTCAAGCATCGCCATCTGGAAAATCTCATTACGTTTCTTTTCACCACCCGAAAAACCTTCATTCACACTTCGGCTTGCCAGCTTGTTGTCTAATTCAACAATTGCCCGTTTCTCACGCATCAGTTTCAGGAACTCTGTAGCCGAAACCGGTGGCTGACCATTATATTTCCGATGTTCGTTGACGGCTGCACGCATGAAGTTTACCATACTTACACCCGGAATTTCCACCGGATACTGGAAACTCAAGAACAGACCTTCACGGCTACGGTCTTCCGGAGACAACTCCAACAGGTTCTTCCCATTGAATGTTACTTCACCTTCTGTTACTTCAAAGGCCGGATTTCCTACCAATACACTACTCAGTGTACTTTTTCCCGAGCCATTAGGTCCCATGATAGCATGGACTTCTCCAGCCTTTACCGAAAGGTTTATACCTTTCAATATCTCTTTGCCATTCACATTGGCATGTAAATTCTTTATCTCTAACATATTTTGTTTTCCTCCTTAGTATCTGTAATAATATTCCTGGTCATGTCGATTAACCCGATAAAACCAGCCCTCAATCAAATCTCCAATGATACCACCCAACGAGAATCCATCTTGTTGCGTGAACCGCATCGGGAACGTTACCTTAATACCTAAATTCAACCGTTGGTACTGTCCTTTATCCCACAGCTGATACTTTGCGCCTCTGTTATCTACTGCTTCAATTCGGGTACGAGAGTCAAGTCCGATACCCAAATCATAACGAACCACAAAGGCAACTGACGAGAACAAATAAAAATCAAGTCCTACAGAAGGCACAAATACCGCCCGAGGATTAACGGCCGTTTGTTTCACCGTTAGCGACCACTCACCGGATGATACACCAGTTGTATTTTCTTCCCTGCGATCGCCCCAATTAAACAACCAACCAGCTGCCAAATAGGGTTGAACAAACCATCGATCCGGAACAAAATAACGCTTCACTCCTAGGCTAATTCCTTCCATACTACGGCAGGAATACCCATAATCCAACTCTGTCCGTTCATAACCGCCATAGACGGCCCATTTCTTGGGCAGGAAATATTCGCCGGTAAACCCGAAAGACTCACCTCCGTTTCCTGTAGAAACCCGTTGCGGATTTTCTGACAAAATCGGAGGAGACTCCAACGTGCCCCATCGACATCGTTACCAGTATAAAACTGAGCTTGTATTCCTTGCATCGTCAAGAATGAAAGGAGACAACATCCCATCCATTTACATCCACTCACCATCTCTCTTCTACTATTATTTGTTTCGTCTATTCTTTCTGCACGCTTGCAGAAGTTCTATCTCTGTAAGAAACGCTGTACCAGCCTTCTTTTTACCCTACGCTACCTTCGAGCGAGATACTTAACAGTTTCTGTGCCTCAACAGCAAACTCCATCGGAAGCTTATTCATGACTTCACGAGCATAACCATTGACAATCAAACCCACTGCTTCTTCAACGGAAATTCCTCGCTGCTGGCAATAAAACAACTGCTCTTCACTAATCTTACTCGTCGTCGCTTCATGCTCTACCACTGCCGTTTCATTCTGAATATCGGCATACGGGAAAGTGTGTGCTCCGCAAGTAGGACTCAACAATAAACTATCGCACTGGCTATGATTACGAGCACCTTCCGCACGTGGAGAAATCTTCACCAGACCTCTGTAACTATTCTGACTATGACCAGCAGATATTCCTTTGGAGACAATTGTACTCCGGGTATTCTTTCCCAGATGAATCATCTTTGTACCTGTATCAGCCTGCTGATAATTATTCGTTACGGCGACTGAATAAAACTCACCTACCGAATGATCACCAGCCAAGACACAACTCGGATATTTCCATGTAATCGCAGAACCTGTCTCTACCTGAGTCCATGAAATTTTACTGTAATCACCTTTACACAAGCCTCTCTTTTACGAAGTTGTAAATACCGCCTTTTCCGTCTTTATCTCCCGGATACCAATTCTGTACGGTTGAATATTTCACTTCTGCATGATCATGAGCAACAATCTCGACAATAGCTGCATGCAATTGGTTTTCATCGCGCATCGGAGCAGTACAACCTTCCAAATAACTAACGTAAGCCTCATCATCAGCCACGATTAATGTACGTTCAAACTGTCCGGTATTGGCGGCATTAATACGGAAATACGTACTCAACTCCATCGGACAACGAACACCCTTCGGAATATACACAAATGAGCCATCAGAAAATACAGCCGAATTTAAAGCCGCAAAGAAGTTATCCCGATAACTAACAACGCTTCCCAAATACTTCTTCACTAAATCCGGATGATTCTGTACCGCCTCACTGAACGAACAGAATATAATACCTTTCTCAGCCAAGTTCTCCTTAAACGTTGTCTTGACAGAAACACTGTCCATAACGGCATCGACAGCCATTCCGCTCAATACCTTTTGTTCTTCCAAAGGAATTCCCAGCTTGTCGAAGGTTTTCAGCAATTCTGGATCAACTTCTTCCATACTTTTCGGTCCGTCTTTCTTAACAGGAGCCGCGTAATAAATAATATCCTGATAATCGATAGGCGGAATTTTCAGCAAAGCCCAGTCCGGCATTTCCAATGTTTGCCAGTAACGGAAAGCACGCAAGCGAAACTCAAGCAACCATTCCGGCTCATGTTTCTTGGCAGAAATAATCCGAACGGTCTCTTCATCCAGCCCTCGATGAATCACATCTGTATCTATATCCGTAACGAATCCATATTTATATTCCCCATTCGTTACTTCATTCAACACGCTATTTGAATCTTGCATATATACATTAATATTATATAAGAAAAACCATTCACTCTTCTAAACTAAACAAGTTAGAAGGGAAAATGGTTGGAACAATCTGTTTAACGGAACCATAAAAACGAGACTCGACTTTCTGTTCCCGTGGAATCAAAACGGATCCCCGATCAATGTATTCCAGAACATTTATCGTCAAACTCAGGAAAAACATCATAAACATAAAGCCGAACAAACCTCCCAACAAATGGTTCAGTATACCTAGCGGTGTCACTCCTACTAATTTACTCAACAAATCACCTGTCAGCTTCAATACTCCAATGATCAGCATAAAACCAAACAGATAACTCAATACCGTTACTCCATAATCAGGGAACCAACCAAGCGCCAGAATATATCCGCGCAACCAATCGGCTACCTGTGCACAGCAGAAGATGGCAATCACCAGGGCTATAAGTGAAACAACCTGTTTGATGACTCCATCAAACAGGCCTTTCACAAAACCGAATCCAGCCAGACACAACAAGATCACGTCTAACCAGTTCATCACATTATAATGTCTTTTTGATTTCTGTTTCCTCGTAAGCCTCGATCACGTCTCCGATCTGAATATCATTAAAGTTAGTGATGTTCAAACCACAGTCCTGACCAGCTACAACTTCCTTCACATCATCTTTGAATCGCTTCAAAGAACCTAGTTCACCCGAGTAAATAACGATACCATCGCGGATCAAACGAATCTTGTTGCTGCGCTTGATCTTTCCTTCCTTCACCAGACATCCGGCAACAGAACCGACCTTGGAAATCTTAAATACCTGCTGAACTTCTACATTGGCAGTAATTTCCTCACGGATTTCCGGAGAAAGCATACCTTCCATTGCACTCTTCACTTCGTTGATCGCGTCATAGATAATTGAATACAGACGGATTTCTACACCTTCCTTCTCTGCATTCCGACGTGCCAACAATGACGGACGTACCTGGAAACCGATAATAATCGCATTCGAAGCTGCTGCCAAAACAACATCCGATTCAGAAATCTGTCCGACTGCTTTATGGATCACATTCACCTGAATCTCTTCTGTTGACAAACGAATCAATGAATCAGACAAAGCCTCAACAGATCCGTCCACATCACCTTTAACGATGACATTCAATTCCTGGAAGTTACCCACAGCAATACGACGACCAATATCGTCCAATGTAAGCATCTTCTGGGTACGCAAGCCCAATTCACGTTGTAACTGTTCACGACGATTGGCGATCTCACGAGCTTCCTGATCTGTTTCCAATACATTAAACGTATCACCTGCCTGAGGTGCACCATTCAAACCTAAGATCAATACCGGTTCTGAAGGTCCTGCCTCCTGTACTCGCTGGTTACGTTCGTTGAACATCGCCTTGATACGACCATAATGGGTTCCTGCCAAAACGATATCTCCCATCTTCAACGTACCATTCTCTACCAATACTGTAGAAACATAACCACGCCCTTTGTCCAAAGAAGACTCAATAATAGAACCTACGGCACGACGTTTCGGATTTGCCTTCAAATCCAGCAAGTCCGCTTCCAACAGCACTTTTTCCAACAAATCTTCTACACCGATACCTTTCTTGGCAGAAATTTCCTGGCACTGATATTTACCACCCCAGTCTTCTACCAGATAATTCATATTGGCAAGTTCTTCCTTGATTTTATCCGGATTTGCATGAGGTTTATCAATCTTGTTAATAGCAAAAACAATAGGTACACCTGCTGCAGAAGCATGATTGATGGCTTCCACCGTCTGAGGCATGACACTATCGTCGGCTGCTACAATAATAATAGCGATATCTGTTACTTTTGCTCCACGAGCACGCATAGCCGTAAAGGCTTCATGACCCGGTGTATCCAAGAAAGTAATACGACGGCCGTTCGGCAACTTCACATTATAAGCACCAATATGCTGAGTGATACCACCCGCTTCACCGGCAATCACATTCGCATTACGGATATTATCCAGCAACGAAGTCTTACCATGGTCAACGTGTCCCATCACCGTAACAATCGGTGGACGCGGAACCCAATCTTCTTCGTTATCTTCATCTTCATCAGCCTTGATTGCTTCAACCACATCAGCACTTACATATTCTGTCTTGAAACCGAACTCTTCAGCAACAATATTAATTGTTTCAGCATCCAAACGCTGGTTGATAGAAACCATAATACCGATACTCATGCAAGTCGCTATGACTTTCGTAACCGGCACATCCATCATATTAGCCAAATCGTTAGCTGTAACGAATTCGGTTAATTTCAGGATTTTGCTTTCCATTTCCTCCTGCTCCATCAGCTCATGTTCACGCTTCTGGATTGCATCACGTTTATCACGACGATATTTTGCACCTTTGTTGCTCTTGTTACTCTTATTCGTCAGCCGGGCTAATGTTTCCTTGATTTGCTTCTGTACATCCTCTTCACTGACTTCCGTCTTTACCGGTTTCTTCAACCGAGGCTTACGGTCATCCCGATTATTCCCATTTTGACGATAGTTATTACCACCACCATTAGCTACATTGGCAACATCCACACGATCTTTCTTGATACGTTTACGTTTCTTCTTGCCATCACCTTCTTCATTGGATGCCATGTTCGCTTTAGGGGTTCCACCTTGCTGTTTATTCTGATCCTTTTTAAAATTCGGCTGTCCAGGACGATTATTACCTTGTTTCTCGTCACGTTCTTTCCGTTTTTCTTCTTTCGACTTCTTCTTCGGACGAGTTGACTGATTAAGTGCTTCCAAATCAATTTTACCCGTAACTTTGATATTCGATTCAAACTTAGGAGTACTCAATCGGAATAATTCACTATCGTTCTTATCGGCCGATGTCGTTGATGAACCCGATCCCACTGGTTGACTTTTTTCTTCTTTTGGAGCGACCATTTCCGGCTGCTTCTCTTCAGCTTTCTCTTTATTCACAATATTTATTTTTACTTCTTCTTTCTCATTCTGTTGTTCCACTTTTTCTACGGCAGGCACGACTTTTTCTTCTTGCTGAACGACAGGTTCAGGATCTTTATCAACCGAAGCTGAGGCGGAAACTGCCTCAGGTATGATCTCGTCCTTCTTTTCCGGTTCTAAATTGATGTGACCTTTCATCACGATCTTCGGACGAAATTCTTCTGGAACCTCTGTTTTTATTTCTTGGGGCTGTTCTTCTTTTACGACAGCAGCCGTACTTTTCTTATTATGTATATGCGAAGCTTCACGCTTAATCTCCGCATCAGGCATATTCTTTCCAAACTCCTTTACGAGCAAAGCATACTGTTCATCACTCAACCGGGTATTCGGATTGGACTCAACCTCCGGATAACCATTCTTATGCAGGAACTCAACCACCGTGTTCAGTCCTACATTCATTTTTTTCAATACTTGTTGTAATCTTATAGGCATACTAAACTTTGTCGTAACACTTAATCATTAATTTTCATCATCCTCAAATTCGGCAGCCAAGATTGACAAGACATCATCAACTGTCGATTCTTCCAAGTCAGCCCGCTCTACCAATTCATCTCTCGGTATTGCCAATACACTCTTAGCTGTATAGCAACCGATATTCTTCAGAGCGTCAATTACCCAACCATCTATTTCATCAGCAAATTCATCCAAATAAATATCTTCTTCCATCTTTCTCCTATTTTATCATTTTCTGTATTCTGACAGCATTCATAATGGCAAGTAGCGCAACACCCACATCTGCAAAGACAGCTTCCCAAAGAGTAGCAATTCCACCGGCTCCCAAAATCAATACAAGTAATTTCACTCCAAATGCCAGTGATACATTCTGCCAAATAATTCTTCGTGTCAGTTTTCCTACTTTGATAGCTTCGGCTACCTTCGACGGCTGGTCTGTCTGTATCACGACATCGGCTGTTTCAATAGCCGCATCACTACCCAGTCCTCCCATAGCAATGCCAACATGACTTAGAGCGAGCACCGGTGCATCGTTCATTCCATCACCGACAAATGCGATCCGGTTTGCCTCATCCTGCCGCAGCTCTTCCAGATGATTCACTTTTCCTTCCGGCAACAGGTCACCATAAGCTTTCGATATACCGAGCTTTTCTGCAAAGTTAGTAACAATACTCTGTTTATCACCGGATAGTATCTGGATGTTTTCAATATTTAAAGCTTTTAAATTGTCAATAGCTACCTTTGCGTCCTCTTTCAGGGCATCAGCCAGCAGCAGATAACCTGCATAACGGTTTCCAACAGCACAGACCACGATGGTATCCGTTATTTCCAGCAGTTCTTTTGGATAGGATATATCAAACTTAGACAGTAACCGGCAATTACCGACCAGAACCATAGCCCCGTCTATCGTTGCTTCCAAACCATAGCCGGCAAATTCTTTTGTACCGGTAACAGCTACACATTCAATGTTTTGTTCTTTCGCATAATTCACAACAGCCTTGGCAATCGGATGAGTACTATCACTTTCTACCGAAGCAACCAGTTTCACTAATTCTTCTTCCGAAACCTCGCCTGCACTTTTACAGGCCTGTACTTCAAAGGTTCCTTTTGTCAGGGTTCCAGTTTTATCGAATACCACTGTATTGATCTTAGTGATAGCATCCAGATAATTACCACCCTTGAATAAAATTCCCAACCGGGATGCCGCTCCAATTCCCCCAAAGTAGCCCAACGGAATACTAACCACCAACGCACAGGGACACGAAATCACCAGAAAGACCAAAGCTCTGTATAGCCAATCATTAAATGCAAATACAAATGGAGGATTAATAAGTGAATAAACAAATGGACACAAAACAATTAACACTGCAAGCGCTATAACAATAGGTGTATAAATGCGCGCAAACTTACGAATAAACAATTCAGCCGGAGCCTTACGTTCGGAAGCATTCTGAACAAGTTCCAATATTCGGGCAAGTGCACTCTTATCAAAAGGTCTCGTTACCTCGAGCCGGATAACCTTATCGGTTACAATCATTCCGGCAAGTACTTCTTCACCTTTCCGAATATTACGAGGAACGCTTTCACCTGTTAATGCGGCTGTATTGAAGGCAGCCACTTCATTCTGCATAGTTCCATCCAATGGCACCCGTTCGCCTGCCTTTATTTCTATGATTTCACCGACTTTTATCTTTTTAGGGCTTTCAATAACAAGATTGCCTTCCCGGAGCACTAATGCTTTCTCGGGTCTTACATCCAATAAGGCTCCAATATTACGTTTGGCTTTATCTACCGCTTTATCCTGAAACAGTTCTCCTACTGTATAGAATAACATCACGGCTACTCCTTCCGGATATTCACCAATATAGAAAGCTCCCAAAGTAGCTATAATCATTAGAGTGAACTCACTGAAATAGTCTTTTTCCCTGATACTTTCCCAGGCTTCTTTCATCACTGGAATTCCTACCGGAAGATAGGCCACGATATACCATATCAAGGCAACAGATCCTTCACGGAAGAATGCTAAATCGAGAGCATTCATAATTATTCCACTTGTCAGAAGCAGGAGAGAGAATATCACTTTCCCATATTCATGGAATACCGAAACCTTTGCATCAACCTTTTTTTCTGCTGCGCATGAATGAGCGCCACAACTACAATGTCCCATAACATTCATCATTTAGTTGATGCAAAGGTAGCAAATGATTCATGCAACAAAGTTGCAAAATCGGTTTCAGAACATATATCCCAACGAGATCATCAGGTTTCTGTTCTTCATTCCGAGATCTTTTGCCACTTCAACGAGTCCAAAATCATAACTAATGGCCACCTGATATTTCTTGCTGAACTCAACGCCTGCTTTCAACCCAAGACCAAAGTCGAACCGTTTCAGACCATCATCTCCAAATATATCTTCGGAGGCTGAATTACCGTCCAAGCCCGCTATATCCGCAATATCACCATCCACCTTCGCTTTCATCTTTCCAAACAAACCAACAGCAACATAAGGTCCTACACTTCCAAATAGCGCAAAGTCATCATTGACTGCATATTTATACCCAACACGCACCGGTACTTCCAAATAATACGGATTGAATGTCAGACTCGCCACTGATCCTCCGTCAATCTTAGCGCCTTTCAATGTCAGCAATGCAGCGAAATCCATATATGCGCCACTGCCATTCGCATCCTGCGACAATCCGACCTCTGCTTTAACTCCTGCGTGAAAACCTATCCTGCTGTCAAACCCTGTAATGGTGTATTTGCTAACATTCATACCTGCCATCACACCCCATTTCAGGTTGTCTTGAGCATTGATACTCACTACGCTTATCGCTACTAAAGCGAACAATAACAAGACCTTTTTCATACGAATAAATAATTTAATTATTGTTTAGAAATTATGTGAGGCAAAAATAACAATAATTCGCATAACTCCGAGAGATTTAGTAAAAATATAAAAAATAAACGATATGAATCTTATGAGGTATAGTCATAGCAAGAGAACCGGACTATTTCAAACGATTTTACGAGATATAGAACAAAAACACTCTGTACAGAGAAAAAACAAAGAATGAAAGACTGTATAACTTAATTAATTGTTATCTTTGCACAATCAGTCGTAGCGCGACTGTATTGTTTGTTTTAAGAAAAAAAGCGTTTAGCTGATTTCTGTGCCAGAGAAAAGTCGAAAATTCCAAACACACAGAGAAGCAGATAGATGCTCCTTGCAATATGCGGGGAGTGTTTCCTGTTTGTGTGTTTAGGGCTTCGACTCCCTCTCTGGCGGATAGGCAAATGCTCTCCGCTTTTTTTGTGCCTATAAATTTGCAATAGATACAAACGACAAATTAGTAATAATCACAAAGGCAAGTCAATTCGGGTGGAGCGGCACCCGAACGACTACAGAGTCGAAAACGTAACATTTAGATGTTACTACTTGCCTTTGAAAATATAAGAGACAGAGGCTAGCTACACCTGCAAGGGGAACAAATGGATTCATCCAGGAGTTCCCCTCTATTTTTGTGAAGATGTGTACTATTGGAAAGACAGATATTAGGTCTACATATAAATTTGATGATTCTTATTGTCAACCAAAGCTTTTCCCAAATAATATAATGATTATCATCGGTTTACATGCTGACAATAAGCCATGGCAATAGCCTGACAATAAAAAAATTAGAACTTTTATTGTCAGCCTGTTCTTTGATCCCTTTGGGGCAAGGTTATGGGATTCATTCCAATATGTCGATATACTCTAACTTAATTCCCAGCTTGATCCATGTTATAAACTACTGAAGACTATCATTGTCTACAGTAACAATACCATCGACATAAAAAACACATACGCTTTATAAAATGAGTATGCCCCTGTTAAATGAATGCTACATAACCGGTATCTTTCACTTACCAAGCAGGTATTGTTCCACTAAAGCACTGGTATCTTTAGTGGAACAATACTGATACCCTAGAGGAACTATACTGGCGTGTTAACGGAACTATATAGGTATATTAATGAAAAGATATCACTTTGGAAAGCTGTTATAAAAATGCGGCATTACTTCGAAACATGTTCATAAAGCTATTGTTTATCAGGTTATTAAAAGGATCATAAGAGATAAAAATAAGGCTGACAGTAAAAGTAGATATATTTTATTATCAGCCTATTATCAGCATCTATTGTCAGGTGATATAGCATTGATATTCATATACTTAAATACTATTCTGACAGTTTGACAATAAAACAGGTACAAATCAATAGAAACGATCATAAAGTTTTTAATTGGGAAAAGCAAAGAATTTATAAAAAGAAAGAAAAAGTTTGCTGTTCCCTTCAGAATAAACATCTTTGTAACCGTGGTTACAGTAACCTCAGTTACTAATATAATTCACTGACTATGAGGTTTTATAATAGAGAGGAAGAACTGAAAAAACTGAAAGAGCTAAAATGAAAAAAGACCTTCTCCTTACAGTTTTATTCCTCTCACTAATATATTTACCCAGCGATCTAAAGCTCTTTCCATCAAATTTAACGAAGAACCGAATAACACAAAAGCATCCTATAGCTTACAACATACATATATTCATCTAACATTCAAATATTTATATTAATAGAGTATATTCCACCCAAGACA
>OKSX01000830.1_pt1 | contig 18211 bp, 13 predicted proteins | sample 1606391 | NCBI WGS metagenome assembly OKSX01 (sample SAMEA3879578, study PRJEB24766) | human gut metagenome | biome: human-associated habitat; feature: feces | place: USA | collected 1985/1987
AGGATGGCACGGTGACTGTCGTTTCTATCGATGGCAAGGTGCTGCTCCGCAACGCTCCCGCCGATGCAGTCAACGGCCTCGAGAACGGCCTCTACATCGTCAACGGCAAGAAGGTGCTCGTTAAGAAATAATCATCTTTCCTGACATCATGACATTCTGAGAGGTTGTGTCATAATTGACACACCTCTCCTGTTTATCAGCAGATTGCGACATGCTTCAAACCTTCCGTTTGCCACATGCCTGAGGCATGTCCCTACATGCGCGGCAAGACCGAAATTAATTTATGTGAAAAATATAAACTTTATATAAATTTTGATTACCTTTGCATCTGAGAAAGAATGAATTCATCTACATATTCTTTATAATTCCATTCATATGCGGAGTAATTCTTTCCCATTCACTTATTGATTAACCTTTCACTTATGATTCGCAAATCCATATCGGTATTGATTCTGGGTCTCGCAGCATTCGGCTTGAACGCTGCCCCGATTTCGCCGGAGGCGGCGCTGGCCCGTCTCGGCGGCAACGCCGCCAAGATGGCGGCCAAAGATGCGGGCAAGGCGCTACGCCCCGTCCACACGGCTCTCACAGCCGAGGGCTCTCCCGCGGTTTATATATTCAACAGAGGAAACAACGGGGGCTATATGCTCCTCGCGGCCGATGACCTCGCCTATCCCCTTCTCGGCTATTCCGACAGCGGCTCGTTCGACGCTTCGGAAATGCCTCCTCAGATGAAATGGTGGCTCGAGGAATATGGCCGCCAGATCGAGTTCGCCTCAAAGAAAGGGGTATCGCCCCTTCAGACCGCCATGCGCTCCCCCATGGCAACCGCTCGTGAGGCCATAGCCCCGCAACTCAAAACCAAGTGGGACCAGACAGCGCCTTTCAACGATCAATGTCCCAAATATGGCACGGAGCGCCTCTACACCGGCTGCGTGGCCACCTCAATGGCTCAGGTGATGAAATACTGGAATTATCCGGAAGTGGGTCAAGGCTCTATAAGCTATGACAGCCCCAGCCTCGGCAAACGCCTTGAGATGAATTTCGCCCGACGCAATTTCGACTGGGCTCAGATGGCCGACAGCTATGCTCCCGGCTCCTACACCGATGCCCAGGCGCAGGCCGTGGCCTATCTGATGAAAGCCGCCGGCTATTCGGTGAAGATGGACTATGCCACCGACGCTTCCGGCGCGCTGGCGATGAACATCAGCAACGCTCTTGTGAAATATTTCAAGTATGATCCCAACATCCGCTACGACCTGCGCATGTATCACAACTCCACCGAATGGGAGCAGCTGATCTACGACAATCTGAAGAACGTGGGTCCCGTGCTCTATGGGGGCGGCTCATACTTGGGGGGCGGCCACTCTTTCGTGTGCGACGGTTATGACGGCAACGGCCTTTTCCATTTCAACTGGGGATGGAGCGGCATGAGCGACGGCTATTTCTCGCTCGACGCACTTAATCCCGGCTCTCTCGGCGCCGGCGGCGGCGCGGGCGGCGGCTACAACTTCACGCAGGACGCCGTGCTCGGCATACAACCTCCGACAGGGAAGCCGGCCGAGGTGCGCCCGCTGCAGCTCGCCCAGATGGGATCGCTCACGGCCGATGTGGAGAACGACTCCATCAAATTCGCTCTCTTCGGCGAGGCCGACGGTATGTGGGTGAACTATAACCCCGTGACAATGAAAGTGAAATTCGGAGCTATCTTCGAGCCTCAGGGCAACACCCCGGGCACTACCGTGGTCAAGGAGATAAGCAAAGCCGTACCTTCCATCGATCCCGGCTACGGTTCGAGTCCGAACCAGCTCAAGACAGCCATCAAGCTTCCGATCGACGGACTCTCCGACGGCACATATAAAGTGACGATAGCCACTCTGCTCACCGATGAGGATGGCGCCGAGTGGACTCCCGTGAAACCCTGCTATGGATATTACAACTTCGTGACCGTCAAGAAGCAGGGACAGGTCTATACCACCGACAGCAATCCGATTGTGACGCTCGATATCCTCGACGTGCAGATGACCGAGGAGATCTATTACGGCGGCCTCACCAAGGTGAAGATGAAGATAAGCAACGACAGCGACCTCGAGCTCTCGCGCGGTTTCGCTCCTGCGCTCTTCAAAGACGGCTATGCATATTTCCTCGGCGAAAGCCAGTTCATCACGGTTGCGCCCCATAGCGAAGTGGAGCATGAATGGGTTACATCACTGACTCTTCTCCAGAAAATCCAGGGTATAGCGGTCGACACGGACTTCGAGCTCGTGGTGTTCGACGAATCGACATATAATTTCTTCCGCCTCGGCAACGGCAAGACCGTGACGATGCATCCCAATCCCGGATTGCCGCGCATCATCCAGAACAGTCCGGCTCAGCTTCGCAGCACACTCGTGAAGGAGGAAGTACCGGGCTTCGGCGAGCAGAACGTATATCTTGTGGAAGACCCCAACGACATGCAGGTCACGGCAAGCTTCACCCTCAACAGCGGCATCTTCTGCTATAACATCATGGCATGCATCGTAAACCCCGATTTCCTCACCAACGAAAACGGATCGGAGATTCTGAACTCGGCCACCGAGCCTTTCTTCGTTTCGAATCCGGGCGGTTCGATCAGAGTCCGCAGAATGCCTATCGGCTATCCGTCGATGGAGCCGGGCAGACACTATGCCATGGTTATGGCATTCCTTTACGCAGGCCAGACAGCCGGCATACCCGATGCACTCGGCAAAGTGCCCGTAACCTACTTCCGTCTCGCCTCCTCGGGCGTAAACGATATTGAAGAATCCGTCGGCTCGGAAAACGGCGACGGAGTGATCTATAACCTCCAGGGAATGCCGGTAGGCAAAGACGCCGACGCGCTCCCCGCAGGCATCTACATCCGCAACGGAAAGAAATTCCTCAAAAAATAAATCCCCGCGGACATCCAAATTATTATCCTGTTTATAAGGAGAGTGTCGCAAACCATTTTGCATAAATACAGCCGTAAAATTTTGTGGCACTCTCCGGAACTTAAAAAATTTTATTAAAGCATGAAGAAATTCTATCTTTTCTGGCTTGCGACTCTCGCGCTGTTCGGAATCTCTTTCCAGGCAAAAGCCGATGAACCGCTGAAAGTCACATTCACATGGGAGACCCCAGGCTCGGTGGCTATCTATGTTGGATCCACCGCAGAATCCGCAAAGGCCGATATCCCTGCTGATGCAACAAGCTACACAGCCACCATCGACAACACCTGGGGCAGCTGCTATGTAAAGGCAACCGACGGCTTCTATCTTGAAACCGTAAAGAAGGCCGACGGCTCAGTCGCCGTCAATCCCTCCAACACCGGGGGCAGAAAGGCCAATGTCAATATGAAAACCTACAACGGCCAGACCCTGAGTGTTGTTATAAAGAAGCTCAACTATTCGGCCACTCTCAACGCAAACGTCATCAACGGCGCGAAACAGATCAGCGCTTCTTTTGATGCTACAGGCCGCGACGTCAAGTTCAAGACCGGACAGCAGCAGATCGCTTTCGACCCCGAAATCGAGAAGACAATCAGCGTGACATATCTTGCGACACCCAATACTCCTGCAAACCCCTACCTCAAAAAGGACGGAACCGACATCCTTGAAAATTTCTATGGCACCTACAGAAAAAATAATCTGGAGATCGCCAACGGCACCAACCTCGAATTCAAGGTTTCGGACACCCCCGATCCCGTAGAGGAGAATGTGACTCTGACCGCTACTTTCGATGCCAATGCAAAAGCGGCTCTAAGCGGCGTGCGCGACGCAACCGACAATGAATATGTCACGATTCCCGACAACGGCTCGTTCCAGTTCATCAAAGGGCATAAGCTCCGCGTGAACTTCACCAACGCCGATTATATCGTCAGCGGCAAGATCGGCGACACCGACTGGACTCCGCTGGCTGATCATACTTCCGGCAGCGAGTATACATCTTTCGAGACTGTAGTGGAAGATGCCATCAACATCTCATTCACTTCCACAAAACGTGAATATGAGAATGCCAATGTATATGTCGCCATCAAGGGCGATCTGACCGGCGTTATCCTTCACAACGGCTCCATCGACGGACCGGCAGTGGACCTCTCCGCTCTCACCCCCGCAACCTACGAGCAGGACTATAAGCTTTACACAGTATCCGTAAGCCGGAAGAATCCCATACTCTTCATCGATGCGGCCTCCGGCTGGCATCTCACCGAGTCGGCCTATTACGAGCCGGTTGTGTCGGAAGGCTCGCACTGGGGTCCGACGGCTACCGTGACCACCGAGAACTCCTCTTTGGCTCACCCTGTAAGAATCACCACCCACAAGATCAGCCGCGACCGGAAACTACATGTGTATATCGACGGAGGCGCCGATAAGTTCCGCCTCAGAGACCATGCTTCCCAGAATAAAGAGCTCCGCGAAGGATATTGGGAAATCGACTACGACCCCGAGGTAGACGTGCCTTTCACCATCACCACTTTCCAGGAGACAGGAAAGCCGGAACCTGTTGTAACCTTCAACGGCGTAAAGCAGACCCCCGATGAGAACATGAGCGTGACGGTCACACCGACCGCAGAGTCTATCCTGAAGCTCCACGGTGCCGGCGAGCCCGCCAAGATCGCTGCATTCATCGCCGAGGAGAATGCCTCGGCAACCGTGAAATACGACAAGGTGCTCACCCATACCGGCAAGCTCTCCGACTTCAAGGGACACGTTGGGATGGAAGTGACCGTCACTCCGGGTGATAAAACGAAACTCACCGATTCATTCGGCTCTCCCATCGGACTTACCGACGGCTCCTATACTTATATTGTAACCCAGAATCCGTCGGTGAGGATCGTGGCCGAGAAACCTGCCGTGAAAGTGAATTTCACGCCTGCGGCCAATACTGCCACAGAATCTCTTAAGGAGATCGTGCTGACATTCCCCGAGGCCACGACAGTGACCCGCACGGAGATGAGCAATGACGAGGTAATGTTTCAGATGGGCAACCTCTGGGCTGCCTCGACTATCGACATCGAGGCTGTGGCCGGCGCAGAGCACCCCTCCTTCAAGTTCACCTTCACCCCCGAACCAACCAGACTCGGCAACTACAGCCTGCGGATTCCTGAAGGATTCTTCACCATCGACGGAGCCGCAAGCGCACAGATTGATGCTCAGTTCGAGCTCAAGAAGACGATCACCGATCTGCAATATACCTTCAGTCCCACAAAGCTTACGACCAACGACTGGCCCAATGTGGCAGTGGTGTTCGATGAGTCCTACTCGGTAAGAATCGCAGACGCCGCCAAGATCGCCGGCACATGGGACGGCACCAATATCGAGGCCATGCGCAACAGTTGCGAGAACAACATGCTCCTGATTGAACTTCCCGAAAGCTATAAAGGGAAAGCCGGCACATTCGTGCTCGACATCGCCGCAGGCGCCCTTACTGTTTCCGGCACACCTTCTCCCGCGATTCAGAACACCTGGGTGATCGCCACTCCGAAGGAATACATCTACACTATCGTTCCGGCAGGCACCGCCGATGTAAAGGAGATTGCCGAGATCACCATCAGCTTCACCAATGCCGAAAGCGCAGTGCTTAATTCCGACTATTATGCGATGCCGACACTGAAGAATACCAACATCGGTTACTTCCAGAGCGGCGAGATAGCAAAGGTTGAGAACGCCGATAAACCGACATTCAAAATCACTTTCGCCACCAAGGCCACACAAGCCGGCGTCTATAAATTTGAATGCCCCTCGGGACGCTTCGTGATGGACGGCGATGACTGGTCGCCCGCTATTGAGATCGACTATACGGTCAATCCTCAGTCGGGTGTTGGAGAGATCCTCGGCGACAACTGCGAGAGCGCTGACGTCTTTACGATCGATGGCCGCATCGTGGTCCGCAATGCCGACCGCGAAGCACTCGAATCGCTCGAGCCGGGCCTCTACATCGTGAACGGCCGCAAATTCATCAAGAAATAAGCGGAAAGGCCAAAAGGGCCTGGAAAATGGGACTAATGGGCCTAATGAGCCTAATGGCCCGAGCTTCCGAATGAGACTAATGGGCAGGGCCTCCGAATGAGACTAATGGGGCTAATGGGACTAATGCGAGAGCGGTTCGATCCGCCAATGCCATTAGGCTCATTAGTCCCATTAGTCTCATTGGCCCCATTCCTCTCATTAGCCCCATTCCTCCCATTAGGCCCATTGGCCCCATTCCTCCCTCTCTTTGTTAAACAAAGTTAAATTCCAAATTATTTTTCATGTTTTATAGCATATTTCAGAAAAAGATATTATTTTTGCATCGAGTTTTTCATGGTATTAGATTTTAAGGTTAACGTAAGATTGGTTGTCGGGATGACAATCAATTTTTTTTTCTGTTTGTTTTTCTGTAACTTTGCAGTAAGAAGCGCATTCCGCTTCGCAAGCATACCAAATGGACAGTAAGATAACCGTCGACGGCCTGACATTCGTGCCGTATATCACAAGAGATAAAATTGCAGAGCAGGTGAAACGCGTCGCCGCCGAGATCCGCGAAGACCTCAAAGATGCCGAGCAGCCCATATTCATCTGCGTGCTCAACGGGGCGTTCGTTTTCGCCGCCGATCTCTACCGGGAGGTCGGAATCAACAACTCAATCATCACATTTGTTAAATATTCGAGCTATCAGGGCACCTGCTCCACAGGCGATGTCAAAGAGATAATCGGTCTGCGCGAAAACATCGAGGGGCGCGATGTGGTGATAATAGAGGATATCGTCGACACGGGCCTCACGGCCACAAAGATGGTGGAGGACCTTCGGCGCCGCAACCCGCATTCGATACGTTTCGCCACCCTGCTCCATAAGCCGGAAAGTTCCGTCACGGGATTCCGCCCCGACTACGTGGCATTCGCCATCCCGCCTAAATTCATTATCGGATATGGCCTCGATCTCGACGGGAAGGTGCGCAACCTCAAGGATATCTATGTGATCAAAGAGGACTGAAGAACTGCTGTAAATAGTAACCCGGAATCATTAAAATGAGTTTCAAAATTTGAATACCCTAAATTAATAATACTATGTTGAATATTGTTTTATTTGGCGCCCCCGGAAGCGGGAAGGGAACCCAGAGCGCCAAACTGATCGACGAATACGGGCTCTACCATATCTCAACGGGAGAAGTGCTCCGCAAACATATCAAAGAGGGAACTGAACTCGGCAAGATTGCCGACAGCTACATCTCTAAGGGTCAGCTGATACCCGACGACCTGATGATACGCATTCTCGACGATGTGCTCGAAAAAGAGGCATCCGGGAAGAAGGGCGTGGTGTTCGACGGTTTTCCGCGCACCATACCTCAGGCCGAGGCTCTGAAGGAGTTGCTCCGCAAGCGCGGCACAGATCTGCACGCCGTTGTGGGTCTCGAAGTTCCCGAAGAGGAGCTGATAGAGCGCATGCTCAACCGCGGCAAGGAGACAGGCCGCGCCGATGATAATCCGGAGACTATAAAGAACCGTCTGAAAGTATACCACGACCAGACCCATCCCCTGCGCGAATATTACGACAACGAGGGGAAATACTTAGGAATCAACGGCTCGGGAATCGTCGACGAGATTTTCGAGAACATCGCAGCCGGTCTGGAGAAGAAGACAGGGGCTGTCCGCAGAAAGAAATAAATGAGAAGAAATTTCCTGATAATTTTCTCCGCAATGATATTCGCGGCAGTTTTCAGCGGCTGCCGCGGACCGAAACTCGCCACGGCCAACGAACAGTTTGGCCGCGGCGAGTTCTTCGACGCGGCCAAGACCTACCGCGCCGTCTACAACAAGCTCTCACCCAAGACGGAGCGTGAGCTACGCGGGGAGGTGGCCTACAAATTGGCCACCTGCTACCGCAGGCTGAATCAGGCGCCGCGTGCGTCGGCGGCCTATCAGAATGCCATACGCTATGAATATCCGGACTCCATGGCCTTCTATTGGCTCCCTGCAGGCCGAGGGGAAATACCAGCCGGCCATCGAGGCTTATTCCGATTTCCTCGAATGGCGTCCCGACGATGCCTTGGCGAAAGAGGGAATCCGCGGCTGCCGCCGCGCTTTGGCCTCGAAAAACGAGCCCAAGAGCCGCTATGTGGTGAAGAATGCCAAGATTTTCAATTCCCAGAGATCGGACTTCTCCCCGATGTATCTCGACAAGAGTCTGAACACCCTCTATTTCACCTCCTCCACCGAGAAGGCCACCGGCACGCAGAAATCGGAAATCACCGGCACAAAGAAATCCGACATATTCGTCTCCACAAAGAATGAACGCGGCGAATGGCAGCGGCCCGAGCCGGCAGGCGGGGAGTTGAACACAGATGCCGACGAGGGGATTGTAAGCTTCACTCCCGACGGCCAGACGATGTATCTGACAGTGGCCAAACGCTCACTGACAGCCGACACATCCGTGGAGATCTATACCTCGCGGCGCAGCGACGCCACATGGAGCGCCCCACAGAAATATGAGATCACGGCCGACACGCTATCCGCCTACGGCCATCCGGCGGTGTCGCCCGACGGCACCTATCTTTATTTCACCTCCGACATGCCCGGAGGCTATGGCGGGAAGGATATATGGCGCATAAACCTCAAATCGCCCGGCGGCTCGCTCGAGAACCTCGGCGAACAGATAAATACTTCGGGCGACGAGATGTTTCCCTATGTGCGCACCGACTCGCTGCTCTATTTCGCGAGCGACGGCCATCCCGGTTTCGGAGGCCTCGACCTCTTCCGCGCGCGTCTCGACGCCTCCGGTCAGCGCTGGAGCGTGGAGAACATGGGAACGCCCATTAACAGCGCCGGCGATGATTTCGGAATAACTTTCGGGGAGGGGGAATCGGGCTTCTTCAGTTCCAACCGTCGCGACGCCCGCGGTTTCGACAGCATCTATAGCTTCGAATTGCCGGAGATAAAGGTGACGATCTCGGGAATGGTGCTCGACAAGGATGAGGAGCCTGTGCCCAACGCAATAATCCGCATCGTTGGCGACGACGGCTCGAACCAGAAGGAGGTGGCGCGCGACGACGGCTCCTTCCGCTTCAACCTCGAACGCGGCGTGAAATATGTGATGAAAGCCGGCGCCAAAGGATATCTCAACGTGAAGCAGGAATTCGAAAGCTCCATGGAGGAGGAGGATGCCGATTATGAGGTGGATTTCATACTTGCGGCCATCAACAAGCCGCAAGTGGTGGAAAACATTTTCTATGATTTCGACAAGGCCACACTCCGCCCCGAATCGAAAGAAGCTCTCGACGAGATGGTGAAGACATTGAACGAGAATCCCAACGTAACCATCGAGATGGGCGCCCACACCGACCGCAAGGGATCGGACGAATATAACGTGAACCTCTCCAACCGACGGGCCAAGAGCGTTGTCGACTATCTCATAGCCGCCGGAATCGATCCCAAACGGCTCTCATGGAAAGGATATGGAGAGACGGTGCCCAAGACCGTGACCAAGCGCATCAACCGGGAGTATCCGCAGTTCCCCGAGGGAACGGTGCTCGACGAGACGTTCATCGACACCCTCTCGCCCGAGGATCAGGAGGCGGCCGACCAGATAAACCGCCGCACGGAATTTCAAGTAACCTCGATCGACTATGAATATTATTAAGCGGCCGAGACCGAATTTTATCCGGTTTGAATTTAATTAAGGATCTGCAGAAAACAGCTTCTCCGTTTTGAATTTCAGGACAGAATATAAATCCGAAAGGAGCGCCTTGACCCTATGGCCCGACAGGCCGCTGCTGCTCTTGGGCTCCTGCTTCTCCGACAACATAAGCGCAAAGATGCAGGAGGCATCATGGCGTGATGTCTGCGTGAACCCCTGCGGCACGCTTTACAATCCGGCCTCCATCGCCACGCTTCTGCAATTGGCCATGGCCGGGACAGAGGAGCGTCGCCGGGCCGTGGAATCATCGCTGACGCCGCGCGACGGCGCATGGGTGTCGTGGCTTTTCAGCTCGCGGATAAGCGGAGCAACGTCCGAAGAGGCTGCGGAAAGATGCATGGAGGCTTTAGACACGCTTCACAAAGCCCTCGAGCAGTCGCAGGCGCTGATCATCACTCTCGGCACGGCCTACGTCTATTATCGCGACGGCCGGGTGGTTGCCAACTGCCATAAATATCCTGAGCGTGAATTCACGCGGCGATGCCTCTCCGTGGACGAATGCCGCTCGTTACTGAGCGACATCTTGCAAAAGCTGAAGGATTTTAACCCGGAACTGAAGGTGATATTCACAGTGAGTCCCGTGCGCCATCTGCGCGACGGTTTCGTGGGGAACAGCCGTTCGAAAGCCACGCTTCTTCTCTCCATCGAAACGGAGTATTTTCCCGCCTACGAGATTCTCGACGATGATCTGCGCGACTACCGCTTCTATGCCGACGACCTTCTGCACCCTTCGCAGGCAGGCATATCCTACATCTGGGAGAAATTTATGGAAACCTATATTTCGGATGAGGGTAAGGAGATGATACGCGAGGGGGAAAAGAGATACCGACGCGGGGCGCACCGCAAACTTATCTGAATTATCTATGGAAGAATTATTTGAATTTCTGAAGGAACTGCGGCTTAACAACAACCGCGAATGGTTCAACGCAAATAAAGACCGCTGGCACGAGGTGAGAGCCAAGGCCGATGTTCTCACCTCTGAGATGCTCGCCCTGCTTGCCGACATTGATCCGGGCACGCGCGGGCTGACGCCAGCCGACTGCACCTACCGCATATATCGCGACACGCGATTCTCTAACGACAAGACCCCCTACAAGACGCATGGCTCCCGGCGGAAAGAAGAGCGTCAAGGCCGGACATTACGTGCATATCGAGCCGGGCAACTGCCTTTTCGCAGGCGGATGCTGGTGTCCCCCGGCACCGTTGCTCAAGGCTTTGCGAGAGGATATCTACAATAATGTGGATGAATTTCTGGAGATCATCAACGCTCCGGAGTTCCGCAAGCTTTTCCCCGTTGTGGGAGAAGACAGGCTCAAGACCGCTCCCAAAGGTTTCCCGAAAGACTGGGAGCATATCGACCTGCTGAAACCTCGCGACTACACCGTCTTCTCACCCCTCCCCGACTCATTCTTCCTCGGGAAGCATAAAAAATCAACGGCCGGGCGTCTTGCGGAGTATTTCCGGACGCTCCAGCCGTTTAATGATTTTCTGAATTTCACGATCGAGGAGAATCCCTCGCTCGCCACCGTCACCCGCCGCTGACGGGGATTCAAGATTCATCTTCATACAAAACAGGCTCCGTTCCCTAAGGAACAGGAGCCTGCTTTTTATTATGTTCATATTATGCTTATCTCATATCGACATAAGGGATCTTATCCATATCGCCGTAATCGAGGTTTTCTCCTCCCATACCCCAGATGAACATATAATTGCTCGTTCCGGCGGCGGCGTGGATCGACCATTCGGGCGACATGACGGCCTGTTCGTTGTGGAGCCAGAGCACCCGTGTCTCCTGCGGTTCGCCCATGAGATGGCAAATCGCATTTCCCTCGGGGAGATTGAAATAGAAATAAGCCTCCACGCGGCGTCCATGAGTGTGGGCCGGCATCGTGTTCCATACCGATCCGGGCATCAGTTCGGTGAGGCCCATCTGCAGCTGGCAGGGACCCTCTTTGAGCACATTGTTCACTATCAGCTGGTTGATAATGCGGTCGTTGCTCTCCTCCATCTTACCGGCATGGAAAGAATTGGCCTTTATCGAACCCTTGCGGCCATCGATGGTGATGAGCTGCACGGGGTAAGATTTATGGGCGTTGGTGGAGTTGATATAGAACTTGGCGGGCTTGGAAGCGTCCTTGCTTTTGAACACCACCTTGCGGCAGCCGCATCCGATATAGAGGGCATCCTTGAAATGGAGCTCATATTCCTTGCCGTCGACTTCGATAATGCCGTCGCCACCGATATTGATGGCGCCGAGCTCGCGGTGCTCAAGGAAATATTCCGACTTGATGGGATCGATGGCAGTCAGCTCAAGCGGACGCGTGGCAGGCACGGCGCCACCGAAGATTAGACGATCATACATCGAATAGGTGAGGTTGATCTCATCGGCGGCCATCACCTTCTGCATCGAGAATCGCTCGCGAAGCTGCGTGGTGTCGTAATGCTTCACGTCATCGGGATGACATGCCGTCTGTATCGAATAATGGGTCTGGGCCGAAACCGAGCCCATCACAGCCGCCATCATGGCGACAATTATCATTTTTCTCATTTTTTGAATTTTAAATATTTGCTATCGCTTCGAAGCATTCGGCACATTTTCGGCTGATCGCCGTCCAGTCGCCGGCAGCTACGGTTGCTTTCGGGAACAGCTTCGAGCCCATGCCTACGCAGAAAGCACCGGCCTCGAACCATGCACGCAGGTTGTCGGCCTCGGGAGCTACTCCGCCGGTAACCATGATCTTCGACCAGGGCATCGGGGCCATGAGGCCTTTCACCATCTTCGGGCCGAGCACATCGCCGGGGAAGAGCTTGCAGACCTCGCAACCCACCTCCTGGGCCATCCCGACCTCCGTGACGCTTCCGCATCCCGGAACGTAAGGAACGCCGCGGCGGTTGCATACGCGCGCCACCTCCGGATTGAAGAGCGGGCCAACCACAAAGCAGGCTCCGAGCTGCATATAGAGAGAGGCTGTGCCCGGCTCGACAATGGAACCGACACCCACGGCCATCTCGGGACATGCCTCGGCGGCATATTTCACAACCTCGGCGAATACCTCATGCGCGAAATCGCCGCGGTTGGTGAACTCAAAAAGGCGGACGCCGCCGTCGTAGCAGGCTTTCACCACGGCCTTTGCCGTCTCTACATCCTTATGATAGAAAACAGGAACCATCGGAGCCGCGGCCATCTTGGCGAGCACCTGGAGTTTATCGAATCTTGCCATTTTTCTAATTCTTTAGATTCTATTCCTTAAAATTTGTCAACGCTGAACGCGTCCGTTGGCGGAACCGCCGGCGAGTGCCTTCACCTCATCGGCCGACACCAGATTGAAGTCGCCCGGAATCGTCTGCTTAAGAGCGGAAGCAGCCACGGCAAATTCCAGAGCGTCCTGCACTGAATCCATGGTGAGCAGACCGTGGATGAGGCCTCCCGAGAATGAGTCGCCGCCACCGACGCGGTCGATGATAGGATTGATCTCATAGCGCTTCGACTCATAGAACGCGTTGCCGTCGTAGGCAAGAGCTTTCCAGCCGTTGCAGGTTGCCGAGAAGCTCTCACGCAGAGTGGAGGCCACGATGCGGAAGCCGAATTTCTCGGCCATGGCGCGGAATATACCCTTATAACCCTCGGCGGAAGTGTCGCCACCCTCCACATCGGCATCGGGCTTGAAGCCGAGACAGAGGTCGGCGTCCTCCTCATTTCCGATGCAGACATCGACATAATCCATGAGGGGCACCATCACCGAGCGGGCCTTTTCGGGAGTCCAGAGTTTTTTGCGGAAATTGAGATCGACCGAAACGGTGACGTCATGACGCTTGGCGGCCTGGCAGGCAAGGAGCGTCAGTTTGGCGGCTTTGTCGGAGATAGCGGGAGTGATACCGCTCCAGTGGAACCAGTCGGCGCCCTCCATGATGGCGTCGAAATCGAAATCCGACGGGTCGGCTTCGGCTATGGCGGAACCGGCGCGGTCGTAGATCACTTTCGAGGGACGCATAGAAGCGCCGGTCTCGCAGTAATATATGCCTACGCGCGAACCGCCGCGGCAAATGTAGTCGGTATGCACACCGTAGCGGCGAAGCGCATTGACGGCGCCCTGCCCTATCTCATGGGCAGGCAGTTTGCTTACGAAATAGGCATCATGCCCGTAGTTGGCGCAGCTCACAGCCACGTTGGCCTCGCCGCCGCCCCAGATCACATCGAAGGCATCCACCTCCACAAAGCGTTTGCATCCGGCCGGCGAAAGGCGGAGCATGATCTCGCCTAAAGTTACAATCTTCATTATTTGAAACTTCTCTTTGAAAATTCTTATTATTCTATAGATTCCGGCTTGTTATTCCATAGATTCCAGCCTGGTGGAATTGTCGCGGGCCATCTCTTTCTGGTTGCGCACAATCAATACGCGGTTCCAGAACATAAGACCCATGGAGCCGACGACGAGTATTCCGGCGCCGATCCATTTCCAGGCGTGGCAGAGCTGGAAGATGACCCATGCCAGCGGACTGGCGGCGAAGTCGAGACTTCCACCCTCGAACCCGTCGGGGATGGCAACCGCGCTGTCTTGAGTGGCGGCGAACACATCCTTGGCGGCATAAGTGAAATAGGGAGCGAGGCTCGTAACCATGTAGAGTCCGCCGATTATAACCGCCAGACCGATGATGAAGGTCTTAAGCACATTTCCTCTGGTATATGGCAACACGAGCGGGAAGATATAGAACATTCCGGCCAGCGATGCAAGCGGGAGGAAACGGTTGTCGGGAAGGATCACGGCAAGGAAGAGAGTCACCGGAATGAGGAGCAGCGAAACTACCAGAGTTGTCGGGTGTCCGATCACGAGCGCGGGACTCATGCCGATGTTCAGACCTTCGGCACCCTTGAACTTGCGGGCTATCAGACTGCGCGTGGCTTCGGAAATGGGGCGCAGACCCTCGATGAAGAGCACGGTGACGCGGGGGATGAGCTCCATGACGGCTCCCATCTTGATGCCGAGTCCGAGAATCATCGGGATATTGTCGACGATCTCCTGCCATGAACTGCAGGCAAGACAGCCTATGCCAATGCCGACCACCACACCAAGGAAGAGAGGTTCGCCAAGCAGGCCGAATTTCTTCTTCAGACCCTCGGCATCGATTTCCAGACGGTCGAAACCGGGAATCTTGTCGAGCCCTTTGTTGATAAGCCATGCGAAGGGTACGAAACCGGCGCAGAAAGGCTGCGGAATCGAGATGCCGTCCATATTCTTATAGTAGCGCTGGAACTTGAGGGCCGTCATGTCGGCGATCACCAGAGTTATGACATAGCAGACGATGGCTCCGAAGAAACCCCACGCCAGCGAATCGCTGGCGAAATAGATCACGGCGCCGATGAATGCGAAATGCCAGTAGTTCCAGAGGTCGATATTGACAGTGCGGGTTGTCTTCGTGAAGAGCATGAGCAGGTTCACGCAGAGGCACACCGGGATGATGAAGGCTCCCACGGCGGTGTTATAGGCCACGGAGGCCGCTGCGGGCCATCCCATGTCGAACACCTTGAGCTGAAGGTCGTAGATCTCCACAACCTTGTTGAGCGCCGGGCCGAGAGCGGAAGTGAGCAGGGCCGTCACTATGGAGAGTCCGACGAATCCGACTCCCACCTTGAGGCCCGCTTTAAGCGCATCGCTGAAGCGGATGCCGATGCAGACGCCGAGGATGGTGAAGATCACCGGCATCATTACGGCTGCTCCAAGACCGATGATATATGAGAATACAGCTTCCATTATTCTCTGTTATTCTCCGTTGGATCAGGGCTGTTTGCCGATATAGGCGAGAATACCGCCGTCGACATAAAGGATATGTCCATTCACGAAATCGCTTGCCTTCGAAGCCAGAAAGAGAGCCGGACCCATGAGGTCTTCGGGTGTGCCCCAGCGTGCGGCCGGAGTCTTGGCGATAATAAAGGAGTCGAAGGGGTGACGGCTGCCGTCGGGCTGACGTTCACGGAAGCGATGTTGCGGGTGAGCATCTTCAGGCCGCCCTTTGCGGCTGCGTAAGCGGAAACGGTCTCGCGGCCGAGCTCGCTCATCATCGAACAGATGTTGATGATCTTGCCGCCACCTTTCTTGATCATGGAGGGTATCACTGCCTTGGAGCAGATGAACGGTCCGACAAGGTCTATGTCGACTACCTGACGGAACTCGGAAGCCTTCATCTCCGTCATGGGGATACGTTTGATGATTCCGGCGTTGTTGACGAGGATATCTATCGTGCCAACGGTCTTCTCGATGTCGGCCACCATTGCCTGAACGGCTTCTTCGTTGGTGACGTCGCATAGATAACCCTTAGCATCGATGCCGAGCTCGGCGTAAGCCTTGCGGCCCATCTCCAGAGAGTCCTCGTTATTGGTGTTGTAAACAATCTTCGCCCCCGCACCTGCAAGCGAACGGGCAATGGCAAGTCCTATTCCATAAACGGCTCCCGTGACGAGAGCAACCTTGCCTTCCAATGAAAACATGTCCATATTCTTAAGATTTAAAATGAAAATTAATTCTTTTCGAGAACCTCGAGGTTCCCGAGTTTCTCGAGATTCTCGATTCGGGATTCTCGAGATTCCCAAGATTCCCGATTTTTCTTAATCGAATCTCAGCGTCACGATCGATTTGGCGGGGAGCCGCAGCGTGAGGTGTCCTTTCTTGGCGGCTGCCACCTTGAAAGGCTTCACGCAGACATCTTCGGGGTGCGAGAAATCGTTATAGCTCTGAGCTTCCGGAGCCGTAAGGATCTCTCCCTCCACATTCCGTCCGGCCACCTTGCCGAGGTCGACGGTGATCTCCGCCTCCTCATCGAGGTCGGTGTTGACCAGCGAGAGGCAATAGCGGCCATCCTTCCGCGAGGCAGTGGCGGAAACCACCGGCACGCTGCGGCCACCCCTCACCTGCCGGCTCCCGGCAAACACCTCCACGGGAACAGAAAGAGCGTCCTGATGCGGCGTATACATGCGAAAGACATAATATGTGGGGGTTAGAACCATCTTATCCTCTTTGGTGAGCACCATCGACTGGAGCACGTTGGCGATCTGCGCGATGTTGGCCATGCGGACACGGTCGGCATAACGATGGAAAACGTTGAGCGACAGCGCGGCCACCATAGCGTCGCGCAGGGTGTTCTGCTGGTAGAGGTGACCGCTGACAGTGCCCGGCTCCTCGTCCCACCATGTGCCCCACTCATCGACAAGCAGACCTTTGCGCTTCCGGCTGTCGTAGCGGTCCATGATTTCGCAATGGCGGCGGATCACCGGCTCGATCTCGAGACATTTGCCGAGAGTCCAGTAATAGTCGTCGGCCGTGAAGTCGGTAGCCGACCCCTTGCGGCCGCTCCAGCCCGTCACTGTGTAATAATGAAGCGAGATACCGTCGAAATGGTTACGGGCCTTTTTCATCAGCACTTCCGTCCAGTTATAGTCATAGTCGCTGGCACCGGAGGCTATCTTATAGAGTCGGTTGCCGTCGAAATTGCGGCAGTAGGTCTGATAGCGGCGATAAACGTCGGCATAATATTCGGGAGTGAAATTGCCACCGCAACCCCAGCTTTCGTTGCCGACACCGAGATATTTCAGATGCCAGGGTTTCTCGCGTCCGTTCTGACGACGCAGGTCGGCCATCGGGCCGCTCTCGGCCGTGATGTATTCCACCCATTTGGCAAGTTCCTCGACTGTGCCGCTGCCCACATTTCCGCTGAGGTAGGGCTCCGTGCCGAGAAGTTCGCAGAGGTTGAAGAACTCGTTTGTGCCAAAGGAATTGTCTTCGACAGTGCCCCCCCAGTTGTTGTTGACCATCCGGGGACGGAGAGCGGGATCGCCGATGCCGTCGCGCCAATGGTATTCATCGGCGAAACAGCCGCCGGGCCAGCGGAGCACTGGAACTTTCAGCGCCTTCAGCGCTTCGAGCACATCCTTGCGGTAGCCATCGACGTTGGGGATTTTCGAATCCTTGCCGACCCAGAGACCGCCATAGATGCACGTGCCGAGATGTTCGGCGAACTGGCCGTAGATCTCCTTGGGAATCATGACCGAGTCCTTGACTTCGCAAAGTTTGACGGAGGCCTGACGCAATCCCCAGAGAGGCATGGCGCAGACGACGGCTATAATCGTTAAAAGTATTTTTTTCATAACCTTGATTTCATTCCTGTTAATAGATACGTTTCAACAGCTTCGTTTACTTAAATACCACAACTGCGGCGGACGCATCTGAGATGCGTCCGCTTCCGGCTAATGCGAACCGAGATAAATTCAGAAGCCCAGACGGTAAACGCCGAAGGTGCGCGCGGGGACATTGAGCATGAGCGGCTCACCTTTCTCGAGAACGCGGTTTCTCTTCAGGGGCTTCACTTTGTCGGGGTTATCGAGCGTATTCTCCGCTTTTGCTCCGGCATGAAGCGTTTCGGCGCAGAGAGTAGTGAAATTCTTTTTCAATCCCTTGAAGTCGAGGCGGATCTCCTGCGGTTCGTCGGAAGTATTGGCAATCTTCACGATATATTCACCGGTGGCATTGTCGTAGGCCGCGGTAGCAAAAAT
>OKSX01000848.1_pt1 | contig 17907 bp, 19 predicted proteins | sample 1606391 | NCBI WGS metagenome assembly OKSX01 (sample SAMEA3879578, study PRJEB24766) | human gut metagenome | biome: human-associated habitat; feature: feces | place: USA | collected 1985/1987
TGACTATGGAAGATTGGAAAACAAAGCTTGACGCATTTCTTAGATTTAATGATGCGGATGTACTTCAGGATAAAGGAAAAGTAACAGCAGCTATTGCAAAGGAATTTGCAGAAAGTGAGTTTGAGAAATACAGAGTTATACAGGATTCACTATATGAAAGTGACTTTGATAAATTGATGAATGATATGGAAAAGAATGATGCTATCCATTAGTACCTCAAAATTTCTAGTTGCAGAAACATCGTCCGGAGATTATAATTTCTATAGGTGGACTTGCAAACTATCAGATGGTTATTCTCTGAATAGTAAACAAACCTGCAAGCCACCGGAACTACACACAATAATGAAAAAATGCAATGGTACTGGATTGGTACTAAAAATATGTGAAACGAAAAATAATGTGTGGAAAAGATATGAGATATCAATACAAAATAGTATAGGTAACTACATTGAAATAACAAAGATTAAACCAAACTTTGCGAGTTTGAATAAAGGACAGAAATGCCGAAAGCCTGTATTTATGCGGGTTTCCGGCATTTGTTTTATCGAATAGCTTTAGTTTGGCTATATTTGTGGGGAGAGTAATGGAGTTATCAGTTTTGAAAAGGTAAATAAAAAAGGAAGAAGGTACAAGCTATGTTGCCAACAAGAGAAGAAGCACTGACGTTAATTCGTGATGGGTTATTATTTAATCCGGGACCTTGGGGAAAACATTGTTTAACAGCAGCACACTGTGCAGAAAAAATAGCAAGTGCATGTGGTGATATGGATGTTGAGAAAGCATATATATTAGGTTTACTACATGATATAGGAAGAAAATTTGGTGTAAGACATCTTGGACATGTTTATGATGGATACGTATATATGAAATCATTGGGATATGATGAAGTAGCAAAGATATGTTTAACCCATTCTTTTAATAATCATACGATAGATGAATATATCGGAAAATTTGATGTTACAGATGAAGAATTGACAATTATAAAAACTGAATTAGCAAAGACCATATATGATGAATATGACCGGTTAATTCAATTGTGCGATTGTTTGGCAGGAGCGGAAGGAGTTCTTGATATAGAAAATAGGATGAATGACGTAAAGAAAAGGTATGGCTTTTATCCGCAGGACAAGTGGAATTCCAATATGAATTTGAAGCAATATTTTGAGGGGAAAATGAATAAAGACATTTACCTTATATGTGAGAAAGATACATTTGCACCAGGAGATTTATGATCTTATAAATATATTTTTACTACAAGTTTTATGAACAGGTTGGAGGTGGTTAAGTGGATATTTTATTTAAGAATGATCATTTTGTGTTTTCATACAGAGTTGGCGGTATATTGAAACATAATGGTAAAATCTTGTTACAGCGTCCGAAGAATGATGATTATGCCATTATTGGCGGACATGTTGCGGCTATGGAGACAAGTATGGAAACCCTTAAACGGGAATTTGAAGAAGAGCTTCATGCTAAGATAGAGGTAGATAATCTGTTAGCAATCGGAGAAATTTATTTTCCATGGGGAAAAAGACCCTGTCATCAGATATGCTTATATTATAATGTACATCTGATGGATGATAATATTCCATTAGATGGTGTGTTTCATGGATATGATGAGCTGGATAATGAAAGAATTGATTTGGATTTCTGTTGGGTTTCACTAGAAGATTTAAAGAAGGGTACTAAGGTATATCCTTTAGAGTTGATACCATATATCCTTGAGCCAGGGAAAGAAATTGTACATTTTGTTTCAAAGCAGATTTGAGGAGATAGTCAATGATAGAAAATATGAAGGTAGAATTTGGCAGAACATCAGATATTGATTCATGAATGATAAACGTGCTTTGTGCGTGAAGAACGAACAAGATATTGTTGGCGTACTTTTATATTCAAGGAAGCATAATATGATATGTTGTTTGGCTGTTGATCCAGCTTATCGAAAAAGGGGAATTGCTTCGATTCTTTTAAAAGAGGCACTTGATAAGCTTGACAGAGATAAAGATATAACTGTGTCTACATTTAGAGAAAATGATGTTAAAGGAATTGCACCTAGAAAATTATATAAGAAATTCGGATTTGAAGAAGGTGAGCTGATTGAAGAATTTGGATATCCTAATCAAAGGTTTGTGTTGCATACTGACAAAAGTGCTGATAATGTAATAATTGGTACAAAAGTAACTGTCACAGTCGATAGACCATTAGGAAGGTAAGACGCAGGAAGATATTGCAGAAGTTATTGGAATATCGAGGCATGTATATGTGAGAATTGCAGGATAGTACAATTTGAATATTAGATATAATAAAAAAAGGAGCATGCACATGAGCACACAGACATTCACAATATCACCAATTCCGGACGACATATTTGCTAAGATGCAGGGAAAATCATTTAAGGACAGCTGCACCGTGCCAAGAGATGATTTGAGGTATATTAAAGTTTTGCATGTTGGGTTTGATGGTGAAACACATGTTGGTGAGCTGGTTGTGAACAGAGTGATTGCTGATGACGTGCTTGATATATTTAAGCAGCTTTATGAAGTGGGTTATGAGATTGAAAAAATCCGCCTGATTGATGAATATGATGCCGATGATGAAAGGTCAATGAGAGATAATAATTCTTCGGCATTTAATTTCAGGTACATTTCCTATTCAACGACGCTGTCAAAGCATGCGTTAGGGCTGGCGGTTGACATCAATACACTTTATAATCCTTATGTGAAAAAAGTTGATGGCAGAAGAAATGTGGAGCCTGCCAATGCTGAAAAGTATACAGACAGGAGCGTGGATTTTCTGCATAAAATAGACCATGACGATTTGTGTTACAAGCTGTTTGTGGAACACGGATTTGAGTGGGGAGGAGACTGGGAGCACGCAAAAGACTACCAGCATTTTGAGATGACTGACGAGTGGATTGAAAGCCATGCTAAAAATCAGGGGAGAATGAGTAAATGAAATTATTATACGGAACAGGAAATCAGGCAAAATTAGCTGCGATGAGAAGCAGACTCAGGCAAATTGGGATAGAATTAGTAGGATTAAATGATTTGAAGGCGGATGGGCTGGATATTCCTAAGGTAGTGGAAAATGGCAATACTCCGCTTGAAAATGCACGATTAAAAGCAAAAGGTTATTATGAAGCTTTTCATATTCCTGTATTTTCGTGTGATTCAGGATTGTATTTTGATAATGTTCCTGATGAGATTCAGCCGGGCGTACATGTACGCAATGTAAACGGAAAGCGTTTGTCAGATGATGAGATGATAGATTACTATTCTGGATTGGTGAAAATTTACGGTAATCTGATAGCGAGATACAGGAATGCGATTTGCTTTGTGATGGACGATACACATATGTATGAGGCAATGGAGCCGTCTATGGAAAGTGAGAAGTTTATTTTGACAGATAAACCACACAGTACAATCAGAAAAGAGGGGTTTCCGCTGGACAGCATATCGTTGGAGATAAATACGAATAAATATTACTATGATTTGCCGGAAGATAAATTAGAACAGGTTGCTGTTGAGAACGGATTTTTGGAATTCTTTAAGAATATTTATTGTGTGTGCGAAAAGGATAGTTTTATACCGGGAGAGATTTAAGCTTTGATTTTTAAAGAATATAACCAAACTGACATAATCAACATAAAAAATCAAATAGACAGGTTAAGAGCATGCGGAATCGGTGTTGCGGATTTGCCTCAGAATTTAAGGGATTCTGTGTGGAAAATTGTTTACTACGAGTTGAAACAAAATGGCAGCAGACAAAATACCGTCAGCAAAGCGGTTGACGGTGTCTGCCAGAGCAATATACTTGAAAAAATGTTTGGGCTGCCGAAAGATGTTTTCGGGAAAAAATATTGGAATATGTATTCGCCCGACAGTAAGATAAGGCAGGAAAAATACAGTGATTTACAGCTGCCGTTTAATTACGCACAGGTTGAGTGCAATAGTGTATACAGGGCTATGATTCATCATATGATAACAGGGGCGGACGTGCCGACGGATACGGTTGTTGATATTTTCGGGAAATTCGGGCTGGCGGCGGCATTGTGTGCAGGTGGATATAAATATAAAATAGTATGCCTTAATGAGCAGAATTTTTATTTGTATTCGCTTCTTCAGGACGTGATGCGAAAGCCCGTAAAGTTTTATAAAATGATAGATGAGGAAAGAAAATATCTGGAAATCAAGCTTGCCGACAATGAGATAAAAGATATAATGAAGTCACAGATACAGCATCTTGGACAAATCAAGGTACTTGTCTATTACGGAGTACGAAAGAATGTCGGAGGACAGTATTCGTATGAATCTACGGGATATACGAAAGAGCAGATTGCCAAGTATATATTTATATGTTTGTGTTTTGCACCGGAATACTGGGTGGAGACTAATCTGGAAGTAAAAAACAATAAAATGGTTACTGGGTGGCTTGACGATGAAAAGACATATAAGAAATGTGTGACAAATTTTGTGAAGTTATCGCAGGAAGATTTTGTGGCTTTTGCCAAAAAATTTTCGGAGTTGAAATTTGTAAACTGCGATATAAGCAGGGTTATTGATATAATAAGAAAAAATGCAGACAATCAAAATTATAGCAGCGGTGACATACAAAAGTTTCTTCTTTATATAGATGTACCGAAATATATAAAAGAATATCAGCGTTTCGGATTTGACGGCACTATGATGATAAGCCTTTTAAAAATGCTCCATCACTACGAGGGCAACTGGATTATGACATGGTCAACATTTTTACAGAAAGGCCTTAATGATGAAAATCCCACGCTCTACGATATGTTGTATACACAACAGGAAATGCAGTCCGATATATACATAGCACATGGGAACTACGAGCGTTTTGAGGAAAAAGTGCCCGTGAAAGTTATATATAACATGTTTGATATGATAGACAAAGACAAGAATTTATTTGTTTTCATTTACAGGGATAAGAATAAAAACAAGCAGCAGAATATCGTTTTTGTTACTGATATAGATTTTGATGAAATCGATTGTGAATCATTTTTCCGAAAATATAAAATGAAATTTAACGGAAAAGAAAAGTTATTAAAATTAAAGTGGCGTGAATTTAAAAAGAATTATGTGAAGTTTTCATAAGTGGAAAAATCGTGCGACGGGATAAAAATTTTTTTTGAGAGAGTGCAGAAAACCTGTGCTCTTTTTTTATTTATAGGCTGATAGCATGATTAAAATCCGGAATTTATAATAAGCTCATAAACAAAAACAAACGCACAAGCGAAAGGAGAAATTATTATGATGAGAGTATTGACACCAAACGGAAATGTAATTGAGGTAGAAAAGGCAGAGGCAATAGTCGAGAAAAGAGTCAGCTTTAACGGAAGGGATATCAGACTGTGTCAGACGGCAAAAGACAAAAGCCAGCCTGCCAGCGGATTGTATTTTTCGGTGAAAACGGAGTCGGTTTTTACTATTGCAAATGAAGGAAATCTTCTTGTTGGAAATCTTCCCGTTGATACGGTAAAGAAAATTGTCACAAATCTTGCAAAAGACGGTTTCTGTGATTTGAGCGGATTTGATTACCAGCCGGAAATCGGAATCAACGACAAGCCTGTATTTGACGAAGGCAAATCGCATCCGTATTTTTGCAGGAGCAATGTTGCGATGATGTTTGCACCGAGACAGAATATGGATTTTCCGATAAACGGAATTTCAAATACAGATACCGGAGTAAATTCATTTCCGCAGAACAATACTGAGGAAACAGATATTTTTAATGATGATTTGTGGGCTGATGACAACTCTGATAATGATAGCTGTGATGATGGCTTTGATAATGGAGAAGAAAATTAAAAATGCCTAAAATATATATTTTAATAGCAGATTCGGCGGGAAATGTATATCGTGGGTATGAATGTGATGCACAAGATTATTCGGACATGATTAAAATTCCCGACATACAAAAATTTGCACTTACAAAAAATATCGACATTTTATATGAAGAAGATGCCGTTATTATGGGAAAAACGCTTAACCGTGCGGTATGCGGCGAAGACGGAAAAGTGCAGAAAATATTTGCGGGAAATATAGCTGCTGTAAAACATGAAAAAGACATTATAAAAGATATTAATAAAGAAGATATTGAATTCGTTGAAAAGTCATTGAGACCCATAGAGCGTATTTTTGGCGGTGAAGTATTTTTTAAATCATAGATTTATAACCTAAAGCACACGACACGTCGGTTGTCAATAACAAAGACGGCTGAATTACCTTCAACAAAGGCATCGAAATTTCTTCAAAAAAGTGCCGAATTACTAAAAAAGCGGCTTAATATCCGTATCGGAAAACAGCCGCTTATTTTTTAAAAAATTCATTAAAATCACATTCAAAAACTTTGGTTAATGCGATAAGCATATCAACGGTCGGGTTATTGTATCCGTTTTCGACTTTACTGAAAATTCCTGTTGTGACATTGATATTTTCGCATTGGAGTTTGGCAATGACATCAACAGCTTTCATGTGGCGTTCTTTGCGCAAACGCCGTATGTTTGAGCCGATGAGCGGATTAAGATGCTGGTTGATTCGTTCACTCATGATATTCACCTCAAAGAAATCATATGTAAAATTTTATCCAAAATAGAAGAAAAAAGTGTCCAAAATAGAAGTTATATGTTACAATGATAAAAACTTCCATTTTGGACAGAAATATAAAATTACAAGGGAGGAAAAAATTTTAATGGCAATACAGGAAGTTATAAAGTACGAGGGAGAAAATTCTGTTCTGATATATAAGCATCCTGCTGAGGATTTTAATACAATGTCACAGCTTATTGTCCATGAGTCGCAAGAAGCGGTATTTTTTAGTGACGGACAGGCTTTGGACAGCTTCAGGGCAGGAAGATATACTCTTGAGACAAAGAATATCCCATTAATTTCCAAGCTTAGAAATCTTGTATCGGGCGGCGTATCACCGTTTCACACAGAGGTTTATTTTATAAATCTTGCAACGATGATGGACATACCGTGGGGCACGCCGAGCCAGGTAACTGTGAGAGACCCGAATTACGGATATAGTTACAGTGCTGGTGCAAGTGGTTCATTCGGACTTAAAATAACAGACGGACGCAGACTCCTTATTAATCTTGTCGGTACAGAGAAGAAGATGGAGACGTCTGATGTTCAGAAGTATTTTAAAGATCTGATTGTTACGAGAGTTAAAAATTGTATTGCGGTTGAACTAGGCAGATACAGCTACAATGAATTTAACCAGCATTTAAGTGACATTTCTGAAAGCGTTGCGTCACAGATTGAAAAAGATATTTCCGATTACGGTATACAGATACTTAATTTCTTTTTATCTTCGGTCAATATAAAGCCTGATGATCTTGAAGCATTAAAAAATCTCGACAACAGCATGGCACAGAAAAGATTTGAGGCTATGGGTAACAGGGATGCGAATGTTATCGAGGCACAGGGAATGGCGAAAGCGAGAGAAATTCAGGGCTACACATGGCAGCAGGAACAGCAGTTTGACGTTAGTAAGACGTTTGCACAAAACGAGGGATTTGCGGGTAATCCTGCCAATATGATGGCACAGATTCCGCTGGCATTTGCCATGGGAGACATGATTAAATCAAATGTTGATTCTGCAGTGGCTTCGACAGCCGAAACGAAAAATAATACGGATGTTTCTGTTATAAAATGTGCAAAATGCGGCACTGAACTTCCGTCAAATTCAAAATTCTGCTTTAACTGTGGAGAAAAAGTTGAGATTCCAAAGACGGTTTTCTGTTCGGAATGTGGACAGCCGATAAGTCCAGAAGCTAAATTCTGCATGCACTGCGGAGCAAGGAGGGACGTATGACAAGATATATTTTTTGCGTGATTGCTGTTTTAGTACAGCCATTATTTGTGTGGTATGTGTACCATAAGCAGGATAAAAGAGAGGCTGCATTAAAGATTCCGATGATTGGCTGCAGTGTGCTTTATCTTGTTGTGCAGGTATATGCGTTCTTCAAACTGTGTATAAAAATTCCGGGAAAATACGGTATATTTTCTTATCTGATTCAGGCTGTAATTCTGGCAGTATTTATAGCTTTGGAGCTGGCTTTGTCAGGCAGCAACAAATATATAAAAAGAGTCCAGGAGAATGAGCAGAATTCAATACGTGATTTTAAAAATCTTATCAAAGAGCTTGAAATATGCCGCTTGGATGTCTCTGAAGAAAATAAAAAATATATAGATAAATTATATGAAAAAATGAGATATTCCGATCCTGTGAGTTCACCGGAAGTTGCACAGGAAAATGAAAAAATAAACGAATTGATAGCTGAATTACCGGGAATTACAGAATCTTCACAGTTTGAGGCTAAATGCCTGGAGATAGAAAAACAGCTTGATATAAGGAAAATAAAGAATACAAAGGAGCAGGGTTAAACAATGGAGGCTATAAAGTGTCCTAATTGCGGAAGTGAAAAGGTAAAAGAACTGACAGAAGAAAAATATGCGTGTCTTGCATGCGATAACATATTTTTAGTACATAATCTTTCAAAAGAATTCAGACAGACTGATGCACATATTACAGATATGCACGAGGATATTAATGAAAAACTCGATAATTTAAGTAAGAATGTTAATTCTGTAACGATAAATTCCAATGCACAGGCTTCAAGAGCGAAAGAAATCCTGATTGAAGCACAGGATAATTTTGACAGAGGAAAATATTGCGAGGCTTATGCCGGATTTAAAAAATATACAGGCTTTGAACCGGATTCATGTGTCGGATATGAAGGAATGTATAAAGTTATATTAAAATTAAAAGATAATACATCTAAAGAAAAAGACAAATATGCTGGTTATGATCTATTAAATAAAATGATAAGCTGCAAAGACTGTGATAAAGAAGCTGTACTAACACCTATGATGCAGCAATATGTCGCAGAAAAAACTGAAACTGAAAGTCGTAATTTGAAAAATGAAGTTAATAATGCATGTTCTGAAAACGGAATTAAGAACAATGGTGTAGAGGATGGTATAAAAGCATTAATAGAATTCTATGAAAAACAAAAGGATATTACTGAAAAACAGTATGAAAAATATAGAGAGTCAAGTATAAAAGATTACGAAAAATACAGTGCGATGTCTGATGAAGAAAAGAAGAAGAAAAAACTTTTAAAACTTATTCCGCCTGTAATAATCGGAGTGATTTCATTAATTTTCTTACATGGATTTTTCAGATGGGTTGTAGTTATAATAGCAGTAATATGGGCATGGCTCTCAACGGCATCTCCGGTAAAATGGGATGATGATTCGTCTGACAGTAATAAGTGGAAAGACAGCATTAACAGCAATCAGACGCGTGCTGATTATTGGAAAACAAAAGAAGAAAGACTAAATGACAAAGAAGAATTCACAATTTCCGATATGGAATCCGTTATAAATGATATTTCAAAAAGCTGTAGTTCTTCAGATGAGATTATAGAAAATGAGAGAATAAAACAGGAAGATGACATATCGGGCTACTGGATAGTAGAAGTCGGACATGGGGCCCTGGAAAGCGTTGATTCTTCGCTTAAGGCACGTGAAGCCGTTGAAAAGTATTGCAAAGAAACAGGTATTTATAATATACACGAATCAAATAATGTGTACATATATTATACTGGAATAAGAATCAAGAAGATAAGAAAAAGTCAGGCAGTTACAATTCAGAAGTTAATACAGTCATATGGAATTCCAAATGTCAATATCAGACAGATGAGTCCGAATGAATTATAATAGGCCGTGTTGGTTAGTGGGAGCGTTTTATCGCCCCCACTTTTTAGATGTTTAATAATTAAAATAGTTATTGTAAAGAAATATAAAAAATTATATAATAAATATATTAAATACTAATGTGCAAGAGGTTTTTACATGAAGAATATATCAGAAATGACCATTAAAGAAATAGAAGATGAAATAAAAATGGCTAAGTTTGATGCTAATGAAAATTATGTTTTTGTAAGTTATTCGCATATGGATTATAAACAGGTATATCCAATGGTTTTAAGATGGATAAGAAAGGGATATAACATATATCTTGATGTGGATTTTGAAAATCACAGCGGCAATGAAAACTGGGTCGAAATGATGACAAAAGCATTGAGGTCTGCATCATGTCAGCTTGTTGCATGCTTCTACAGCGAGAATTACTGCTTCAGTTATCCATCTATGCTTGAACTGCTTACTGTTTGCTCAGATGAAACGGCAAAGAAAAGAAAACCGTTTACAAATCCTGTTTTGCCGGTAGATATTATATGTCTGGAAAACAAGCCGAAAGATGAAGGGAAAAATTTTAGTTCACAGGAAATTAAGAATGATTACAAAAAGTATTTCACAAATTTAAGACAAAAAGTAGGTGATAGATTGTGGGAAAATAATCATCACGAGGAAGAATGTTACGAAGAGGGATTAAGAAGCCTTTACAACAATGATGAAGAGCGTGTAAAAGCAGCTGTAGAGGGTATAAAGCAGGCATATGATTCTTCTCAAATGGTTAATTTTTATCCTTCTGTTGCTATGATAGTCCGTGAGGTAAGAAAAAAGAGTAATCTTTATGGCAATTATATTGATGCGTCAAAGTATAATGAAGAAAACAGATTTAAACAAGACAGTGAAAATGCCATATATATGTTTGACAAAGATAATGGAGAGCCGGAAGTTTTAGATGAAACAGAAGCTGTCGAGAGTGCAGGTGATGTCGCTGAAACAGCCGCTACAGCCGAAGCAGCCGCTACAGCCGAAGCAGTTGAAGATATAAGTGATGCGGCCGACACACAAGATTTAAGTGATGACTTGTTATATTACGATTCTGCAATTGGCAGGGACAACATGCTTGGCGGAATTGTGATTCTTAAAGGTTCAAAAATCAGCAGGAGCGAGGCGAATTCATGCCCTGAGGGAGCAAAGAAAAAGAGAAACAGCTCGCTATTAGACGGAAGTATCACGGACGACGGTGAGTATTATGTCCTTCAAAAAGATATGGAGTTCAGGAGCCTTTCGGGAGCGGCATGTTTTGTGTCGGGTACAAGTGTCAACGGAAAACTGGCATGGAAATCAGGAAAAAAGAATGAAAAAACAGTGAGAAAAAGTTCATCCGGAGTGCGGAGTACAGGTGTAAGTTCTAAGATTAATCAGATTTGCATGGTAATTGAAAAGGTGAATCAGGAAAATAAACCGATTGAGAATTATACAAAAACACTTCAGAATATTTACGGAGCTGTTGCAAGTGAACTTAATATAAGCAAATCTCCAGTTGTAGACAAGTGCAACAGACAGCTCGGTCTTACTGCCATGGAATTTGCAAAATATGTCCGCGATTACAGCGAAGAAGGCAAAGATACATTATATGACATAGTTATGAATGCAGCTGGCAATGAAGATGAAAAGGCACTTATAAGAAAAACATTCAAAAAGAACTGATAAGTTTTGAGGAGATTGCATGAAAAGAAATAAATATAAAGATTATTTGTGGTATACAGCTCTTGCAGTATTTATCATATGTGTAATTGAAGGCATATTTTTCTATCACAATGTAGAAAATCCTTTCCTTAAAGTTACGCTTAATATTCAGAATGCGATAAAAGCATATAAGATTGACCCAGACATAAAGCAGGCAGAAGCACTTGCCTATATGCAGAAGTCTGGTGGTGGAATTATAAGCGTCATAATAACATATGTTTACTGTCTTGCTGTTATAGTGGCACCATTTTGTACAGTAGGTGCATTGGCTGTGCTTATAAGAAAGCCGGCAAGCTATGTAAGAGGATTTTTTAGCCAGAGAAACAAGAAGCATGTGCTTATAATAGGAGAAGGAAAGTATCAGTTTGCATTTATTGATGGTCTGGTAAAAGACTGCCGTGTGACAGTTATTGTAAGCAGAATGCTTTCAGAAGATACGAAACTGAAGTACATAAATAAGGGAGTAAAGATTATCCAGAAATATGGTGATATGTCAATTGAAACCATATTCAAATCGCTTGATATACGTAAATTTAATGATATCTTTCTCTGTGATGAAAGTGCAATTGCTAATATTGAATATTTGAAATCTTTATCTGAAAAATCATCAGAATACAGTGATGCAGGCAATTCAGCTTACCAGCAGATTCATGTTAGCAGTGCAGATAATTCGATGGCGGAACTTATCCGACAGTATTATGATAATCTTGATACAAAATTATTTGACCTTGATATAGTAGATGTAAATAAAATGGCTGTTAATAAGATGTATAAAGAACATCCTGTATACATAGCAAACAAAGATGATAATTATGATGTCCATATCGGAATTATAGGTTTTGGCGATTTTGGACAGAGTTCACTTATACAGGGGCTTAATATGTCAGTTCTATCGGCGGATTCAAAAATATGTATAGATGTTTTTGATAAAGATATTGATTCAATAATCGGTGGATTTATGAAAAACTTTTCGGTTGATGCACTTGAGGGTCTGAAATTTATAAAAGAAGATATTTATGAAGGAAAAAGTACAGGTTGTTACGAATTAAAAATGCCTTTTAACACTTCACCGGACAAGTTTGGAATGGATGGAGAAATAAATATCAGATTTTTTAACACAGATGCAACAAAGTTACATTTTAATAAAATATTTAAAAAATGTAATGATGAAAATCCATTTACATATCTTATAATTGCGATGGCAGATACACGCTCAATGGCAAATACCATTATAGAATTAAAGCAGCTTTTATATAAAAAAGGTGACACATGTATAAATATTCCTGTTATTGTAAGAGTAAAAGAAAATAATGATTTTGCAAGTATTTATGGTGAAAAGAATCTGTATACAATAAACCGCGATAAGGATATTTATTCGTATAAATCAATAACAAACCAGGAAATTACAAATGAAGCAAAGCTTTTTAATCACAGATATAATCTGCTTTATGATGTGATAAGCGGTTATAAGAAAGATAAAAATATAGTTGTAGATGATAAATTTATGCTTGAAATAGAAAATCATCTTAAAGAGGATGCACTAAGAATCGAAAAGGATGAGACAGAATTAAATAATGCATGGCATAAGATGAGTATTTTCGACAGGGAGTCAAGCATTGCACAATCACTTCATCAGGATGTAAAAAGATGGCTTGTGTATGATAAAAAGGCATATTCGCTTAAAGATAATAAGGAAGAACTAGAAAGAATTGAACATAGAAGATGGAATGTGTTTATGATTACCCGTGGATTCAAATATGAAAAAGCAGGGAAAAAGGATTTGTATGCAAAAACCCATCCGTGTATTTCCAAGTGGGAAGTTTTGAAAGTTGAAAAGCCTGATACACTTGAATATGACTATACGCCATATTATATTTTAAAAGTTAATAAATAATTATAATATAAGCTGTGAGGTCAAATGTGGCTTCGCAGCTTCTTGTTATACTTGGTATTGTGGCACTTATTATGATGTTATTTGTTATGATATTGAAGTTAAGATATGTTTTTTTGAGGAGAACGGAAGATAATGAAAAATATGAAAACAGAAAATGTATTAAAACTTATATTAAAGATGGGAATGCCAATGGTTATATCAATGATGGTAAATTCGTTGTATAATATTGTTGACAGCCTGTTTGTAGCGAAGATGAGTGAGAATGCCATGACGGCACTTTCACTTGTATTTCCAATTCAGAATCTTATAAGTTCAATTATGATTGGATTTGGTATAGGAATTAATGCAGTTGTATCATTTTATCTCGGAGCAGGAGATAGGAAAAGAGCTGATAAAGCAGCCAGTCAGGGATTATTTCTGGGTACTGTGCATGGTCTTGTGTTTACTGTAATTGGTATAACAGTTATGCCATGGTTCCTTAGAATGTTCACAGATGATAGTGAGATACTAAGTCTTGGTGTGCAATATACAAATGTAGCATTTGCATTTTCAGTGGCACTTTCGTGGGAACTTGTATTTGAGAAAACATTTCAGGCAGTCGGCAGAATGACGGCATCAATGGTATGTATGCTGGCAGGCTGTATTGTAAATATAATACTTGATCCGGTACTTATATTTGGACTTGGCCCGGCACCGAGAATGGGAATAGAAGGTGCAGCACTTGCGACCGGAATAGGTCAGTCGGTATGTGCAATTGCATATATAATTTTATACATAGTAAAACCTATTTCTGTTAAATATAAAAAAGAGTATATGATTCCGCAAAAAGATATGTGTAAGAGACTTTATGCAATAGGAATACCGGCAAGTCTTAGCCTTGCACTGCCATCACTTCTTATATCAGCATTAAATGTTATTCTTGCGGCATTTTCCCAGACTTACGTATTTGTACTTGGTGTTTACTATAAATTACAGACATTTCTTTACCTTCCGGCAAACGGAATTGTTCAGGGAATGAGACCGCTTATAGGATATAATTATGGTGCCGGTGAGCATAAAAGAGTTGAGGAAATATACAGAACATCGCTTGTTCTGGTTGCTTTAATAATGGCAGCAGGTACAATACTTTGTTTTGTATTTCCTGGAGAGCTTATTGGTTTGTTTACAACAAATGCGGACACAATAAGTGCAGGACGGACAGCACTAAGGATAATTGGTCTGGGATTTATAGTATCTTCTGTGTCAGTTGCCTCATCAGGTGCATTGGAAGGACTTGGAAAAGGTGGTCCGTCACTTGTTATTTCTGCTTTAAGATACGTTGCTGTAATAATACCGGCAGCATTTATATTAAGCCGTATTATCGGAGCAGCAGGAGTATGGCATGCATTCTGGATAACAGAATTAATAACAGCGGTAGTATCATTTTATATATTTGTCCGTTCAAAATCAAAATAAATGAAAAGGAGAGTGTTATATGTGTACAGCAGCAACTTATAAGACAAAAGATTTTTATATGGGAAGGACACTTGATTATGAATTCGCATATGGCGAAGAAGTAACAGTTATGCCAAGAAATTATCCGCTTCATTTCAGATATATGGGGGATATGTCAGAACATTTTGCAATAATCGGAATGGCACATGTTGCTGATAATTATCCATTGTATTATGATGCAGTCAATGAGAAGGGGCTTGGAATGGCAGGACTTAATTTCGTTGGAAATGCAGTCTATGCAGAACCGGATACAGAGGCTGATGAGAAAGAAAATGTATCACAGTATGAATTTATACCATGGGTTTTAAGCCAGTGTTCAAGTGTAAAAGAGGTAAGGAGTCTGCTGATGAGGATTAATCTTGTCGGCACACCTTACAGTGAGATGTTTCCGGCAGCACAGCTTCACTGGATTATTGCAGATGAGAATGAAGCTATAACAGTAGAATCTGTAAAGGACGGATTAAAGGTATACGATAATCCTGTAGGTGTACTTACAAACAATCCACCATTTGATATTCAGATGCTTATACTTGCGGATTATGCAGGACTTTCGCCAAAGCAGCATGTTAATACATTTGCATCAGGCGTTGACTTGAATATGTACAGCAGAGGAATGGGAGCTATGGGACTTCCGGGAGATTTATCATCCCGTTCAAGATTTGCAAGAGTAGCTTATACGAAGATGAATTCACGTTCAGGTGATTCTGAAAATGAAAGCGTAAGCCAGTTTTTCCATATACTTGGAAGCGTTGAACAGCAGCGTGGATGCTGTGAAGTTGCAGATGGAAAATATGAGATAACAATATATACGTCATGCTGGAATGCCGCAAAAGGAATATATTATTATACAACATATGAAAACAGTCAGATTTCAGCTGTTGATATGAACAGGGAAGACCTTGAAAGCAGAGGATTAAAAAGATATCCGCTTGTCAGCGGACAGCATATAAATTATCAGAATTGATTAATTATTACAAAAAGAATTCTGCACACGGGCATTGTCCATAAGCAGAATTCTTTTTGTACATATGTTATAGCTGCTCGGAATTCCATTCAGGCTGTTCACGAAAAGTTACTTTGCCTGTGGAAGCATCCATAGCATCAACAATTGCAAGTGACTCAAGATGATAACCGAGATTTCTGATAATCTGGCCTCCACTTTGGAACCCTTTTTCAATTACAATCCCGATACCTTCGACAGAAGCACCAGCCTCATTTACAATAGAAATAAGTCCCTGAAGTGCACATCCGTTTGCGAGGAAATCATCAATTATAAGAACGTGGTCCTCTGGATTTAAGAATTTCTTGGATACAATAACCTGATTTTTGCATTTGTGTGTAAATGACTCAACCTCGGCAACGTACATTTCGCCTTCAATATTAATGCTTTTTGATTTTTTGGCAAATACAACAGGAACATTGAAATGTCTTGCCACGATACATGCAATGCCGATTCCTGAAGCTTCAATAGTTACAATTTTATTAATCTTTTCTTTAGCAAAACGGCGTTTGAATTCTTTTCCAATCTGGTCAAATAATGCAATATCCATTTGATGATTTAAGAAACTGTCAACCTTTAATACATTACCTTCTTTAACGATGCCATCTTTAATAATTCTTTCCTCTAAAAAGTTCATTATAGCCTCCGTGTATATTTTTATATTCTCTAGAATACCAAATACGGTAGAAGGTAGCAACAAAAATTTATAAAAATATAAGTAAAAATACGGATTTAATGGAGCTGATACGCATTATGTCAGATTATTGAGCTTTCAGGGTGTCCGTTAATCCAGGCTTTTACATTAGCCATTGCAACATCAACAACGCGAAGCTGAGCCTCACTTGGTGACCATGCAATATGTGGAGTAATTATGGCATTAGGACAATCCATAAGCGGAATGTGTGAGTGCGAGTTGTCTGCTGATGTTGCATCAAGTCCGGCAGCGTATACTTTGCCGCTTTTAAGTGCTTCACAGAGTGCGTCCTCGTCGATAAGACTGCCTCGCGAAGGATTAATAATGATAACACCATCCTTCATTTTGCCGATGCTTTCCTTATTAATAATGTTGACAGTTGATGGATTAGCAGAACAGTTGAGCGAGATTACATCAGCTCTTGCATAAATTTCCTCTGTACTTACCTGTTCAATTGAAGCATATTCGGGACCGGTTTTTATGTGGTGGCTGGATGCGATGACTTTCATTCCAAAGCCCTGTGCCATGCGTGCAACCCAGAGACCTACGTGTCCCAGTCCGATAATGCCAAGTGTTTTGCCGTATAATTCAATCTGCCTGTCAATGGGATTAAAAAAAGTACCGCCTGAAAGTACATTATCAGGAGCTTTTTTGATAAAGTCACTATTGCCACGTATATCATGGCATATATCGAGAAGCAGTGCCATTGTAAACTGGGCAATTGTCTGTGCACCATAAACTGTGTTTGTAAGAGTTACATTGTGTTTTTTTGCAGCGTCACGGTCAAAATTGCCATATCCCATAGCAAGTGTCGAAATATATTTAAGATTAGGATGACGTTCAAAAAATGATTCGTCAAGATAATTATCTATATTAAAACCTATAAGTATTTCCTCATCTTTAAGCTGCGATTCGATGTCCTTTTGAGACTGGTGGTATATGCTGTACAGACGGAAACTTTCAATTTCCGGGATTTCATTGATATGCTGTTCCCATCTTGACTTAATTATGGGATTGAGACTTTCCTTCCATGCAGGATGACCTGTGTAAATTAATGCCTTCATATAAAATCCTCCTTGTTTTTGCGGAGCAAAAATCCGAGTCCTATGGCGAGGAGAGGATTTGACCTCCTTGTTTTTGCGGAGCAAAAATCCGAGTCCTATGGCGAGGAGAGGACTTAACCTCCTTGTTTCTAAATATAATACATGTATAATTTTATGCAATGGATATTATAATGTCAATATTGATAATTAAAAAGTGAAATTTATAAGCTTAATCGACATATAACAAGGAAAAATAAGGGGAATCCCACATAAAACATTAAAAAAATAGGAAAAATCATATATAATTTAAA
>OKSX01000878.1_pt1 | contig 17396 bp, 11 predicted proteins | sample 1606391 | NCBI WGS metagenome assembly OKSX01 (sample SAMEA3879578, study PRJEB24766) | human gut metagenome | biome: human-associated habitat; feature: feces | place: USA | collected 1985/1987
GCAACTGTGCCGACTTCATCACTCTGTCCGTTGTAAGTGTTTTTCGGAATTTTGCAGTCAACATAGCTGTAGGTGTTTTTAAGCTTTTTAACAGCTGCATCATCAATTCCTATAAGCTTGATGTCACATTGCTTTGAAAGTTCCTCAACAACTGTTGCATTAAGTCCGAGTGTAAAGAATGCCGCATCAATTTCGCCGTTCTGTAACTGTTTTGCGGCATCGGCATAATTAAGATTTTTTTCCTTAACCATTTTTGAGTTAAGCCCGTATGCCGAAAGAATCTGCTTTGCGTTAAGCTCCGAACCCGATTCTTCTTCACCTATGCTCACGGTTTTGCCGAGCAAATCATCAACACTGTTAATATCAGAATCTTTTCTTACAACGATATGACAAGCCTCTGTAAACATACCTGCAACAGCGCTGTAACCCTCAAGACTGCCGGATTTTTCAAAATTATTTTCGCCGTTAAATGCGTCGTGTGCAATGTCGGACTGAACAATTGCGGCGTCAAGATAATTCTGTGAAAGCAAGCGAACATTTGCCGCAGAACCGGCTGTTGTCTTTGTTTCAATTTTCAGAGTGCCGTCAGCATCGGCAATCGACTTTATCGAATTTGCCGCTTCGTTATAAATTCCGCCGGTACCTGCCGCACCGAATCGGATTGTTTCACCGCCTGATGAACAGCTGCACAAAAGAACAGTCATCAAGGCAATCAAAAGTGCAAGTAGTTTTTTCATTTTTCCGCCTTCTTTGCTTTTGGATTTCGCTCAAAAAAAGAGAAATTGTAAAAGCACAAAAGCTCACAATTCCCCTTTATTCCGTTCAAATTATACCATAACGGAATTGCCGTTGTCAAACGAAAAGGCACTCCCGAAAAGGAGTGCCTCATTACATCTGAATGTATTACTTGTTGAAAATTGACATAATATCATAGAAGGTATCGTCGTCATCATCAGTCTTGTCCTTTGTTGTTGACTTTGGCTCTTCCTTAGCCACAACAGGAGCTGACGCTGATGAAACTGCGTCCGTAAGATTCTTCTTAGCAATCTGACCGTCTGCGTTAAAGCCGGTTGCAATAACCGTTACGCTGATAGCATCTTCCATTTTGTCGTCAATAACAGCACCCCAAATGATGTTTGCATCATCTGAAACCTTATCCTTAATCATTGTTGATGCGGCATCGATATCATCAAGACTAACATCGGCAGATGCTGTGATGTTGATAATAAGACCCTTTGCGCCGTCAATTGAAGTTTCAAGAAGCGGGCTTGAAATAGCCATATCTGCGGCAACGGTAGCCTTGTCCTTGCCTGTTGCACTGCCCATACCCATGTGAGCGTAGCCTGCGTCCTTCATTACGGAAGTAACATCGGCAAAGTCGAGGTTTACAAGACCCGGGAGAAGGATAAGGTCAGAAATACTCTGAACACCCTGTCTGAGAACATCATCGGCAATAGCAAATGCGTTTTGGAGAGTGATGCTTGTATCCGAAACATACTTGAGTCTTTCGTTAGGAACGATGATAAGCGAGTCAACACAGGCAGAAAGCTCTGCAATACCCTGCTCAGCCTGAGTCATTCTTCTCTTGCCTTCAAAAGCAAACGGCTTTGTAACAACGCCGACTGTAAGAATGCCCATATCCTTTGCGATTTTGGCAACTACGGGAGCAGCGCCTGTACCTGTACCGCCGCCCATGCCGGCAGTGATAAAGACCATCTGAGAGCCCTTGAGTGCATTTGCGATCTCGTCCTTGCTCTCCTCGGCAGCGCGCTGGCCGATCTCCGGGTCTGCGCCCGCGCCGCGGCCCTTGGTCAGCTTGGAACCCAGCTGCACCTTGGTGGCAGCGTGGTTCTTGGCCAGAGCCTGCTGATCCGTGTTCATTGCGATAAATTCAACGCCCTGCAGGCCATCGCTGACCATGCGGTTGACCGCGTTGCCGCCGCCGCCGCCAACACCGATCACCTTGATCGTCGTAACGTTTTCGTCCATTTCTTCATCGAGCATGAGTGCCATAACTTTGTCCTCCATCGGATTTTATCGTAGAAGTGCGCAGAACGCACAGAAAGTATCCTGTTTACATTTATATAACTGTATCGTATCATCTTTTTGCCCTGAATGCAAGTCAAATTTGCTTTTTTGAAGGTGTTTTTTTCTCACAGGTGCTCCCGCACGGCATTTCCCGCTCAATTTGGGCCCCAAGTTCCGTCAGCATCTGCACAAAACAGGCATATCCGCGGTCGATATGGCCGGTGTCTGCAATGCGGCTGCGGCCTCTTGCCGCCAGCGCCGCAATCACCAGCGCAGCCCCGCCGCGCAGGTCCGGAGCCGCCGCCTCCGCGCCCTGCAGCTGCCGCACCGGCCGGATGTGCAGCGTACGCTGCTGCACCCGCACGTCCGCTCCAAAGGCCGCAAACCCATCTGCGCAGGCAAACCGCCGCTCAAACACCACATCCTCGATGCTGCTCACGCTGTCGGCGCACAGCATCGCCGCTGCCAGCAGCGGTGCCGCGTCGGTGGCCAGTGCCGGATACACCCCGGTGAACACCCTGCCCGCCCCGTGCAGTGCACCGGACCGGACAATGACCGCACTTTCGGGCCCGGTTTCTATGCCGCACCCCATTTGTGCCAGAATTTCCAGCAGCGGCGCATAAACTGCAGGCGCGCAGCCGGTCAGCTCCACCCTGCCGCCTGCCGCCGCACAGGCACAGGCAAGGGTGGAGGCCACGATGCGGTCTGCCATGGGCGCAAAGCTGCAGCCGTACAGCACCCGCCGTCCCTGCACCCGGACCGTGCCGGTGCCTGCCCCCTGCACGCAGCCGCCGCAGCGGTTCAGGAATGCCGCCAGATCGACGATCTCCGGCTCCCGCGCCGCACCGCGCAGCACGGTTTCGCCCTGCGCGCAGACGGCCGCCAGCAGCAGTGTTTCGGTGGCTCCCACACTGGGGAACCCCAGCGTGATGTCCGCACCGTGCAGCCCCGCCGGGGCGGTCAGGATCAGCCGTGTTCCCTCCTCGCAGCAGTGCACTCCCATCTGCGCAAGGCCGGAAAGATGCAGGTCGATGGGCCTTGCACCAATGCGGCACCCGCCGGGCAGAACGGTCTCCACCCGGCCAAGCCGTGCCAGCAGCGGTGCGCAGAACAGGATGGATGCCCGCATCTGTGCTGCAGCCTCTGGCTCCAGACGGCAGACCGACGGCATGCTTTGCACCGTGATGTCACTGCCCTGCCAGCGGGCCGTGCAGCCCGCACCCCGCAAAAGGACAAGGCTGGTGTCCACATCCGCAAGCTGCGGCACCGCCAGCAGGCGCACCGTGCCGCTGCACAGAAGGGACGCCGCCAGCAGCGGCAGGACACTGTTTTTGGCAGCAGGGATGTGCACCGTACCGTTCAGCGGCACACCGCCTGTAATGATCAGATCTCCGCCCATGCAAAAACCCCCGTTCCGCAAAAGATACCTCATGCTATGCGGAACGAGGGCAGTTTGTTTCTATTTGTTCTGCGGCCCGTGTTTTATTTGTCGGGTCATTTGTAGCAGTTCCGGGGCCGGAGCATACCGCTTTAAGACGCGGAACGTCCGGTTTTACATCTCTCCGCGGGACGCCGACAGCACGATGCCCATTTCGCCCAGCAGCATCATCAGGCTGGTGCCGCCGGAGGAGAAAAACGGCAGGCTGATGCCGGTATTGGGGATGGTGTTGGTGACGACGGCCATGTTCAGCACCGCCTGCAGGGCCACCTGCACCACAAAGCCCACCACCAGCAGCGCCCCGAACCGGTCCGGCGCGTGGGCCGCCAGCGTGACGCCCCGCCACAGCAGCAGCGCAAACAACAGGATCACCCCACAGGCCCCCACAAAGCCCAGCTCCTCGCACAGGATGGAAAAGATAAAGTCGTTCTGGGGCTCGGGGACGAACAGGTGCTTCTGGCGGCTGCTGCCAAGGCCCAGCCCCGCCGCGCCTCCGCTGCCGATGGCGTACAGGCTCTGGATGGTCTGGTGGCCGTCCCCCAGCGGGTCCGCAAAGGGGTCCAGCCATGAGCTCAGGCGGCTGGCTGCATAGGGCACAAGGTCCGGCATGATGGCAATGGCCGCACCGATGGCCGCTGCGCCGCCCACCCCCGCCAGCACGAACCACCGCAGCCCGGTGCCGCCCACGAACATCAGCACCGCACCAATGCACAGGATCAGCACCGTGCCGGAGAGGTGCGGTTCCAGCAGCATGAGCACCGCCACCACCCCCAGCACCAGCGCAAAGGGCAGCACCCCTACCGCAAAGCTGCCCATGCGGTCGTGGTTGAGGGAAATGATATGCGCAAACACCAGCACCACCGCAAACTTGGCGATCTCGCTGGGCTGCAGCGTTCCAAGGCCCGGCAGCACCAGCCAGCGTTTGCAGCCGTTGTACTCCGGCATAAAGAGCACCGCTGTCAGCAGCACCATGGAAAGCCCCAGCAGCGGCCATGCCAGCTTATGATAGATATGGTAATCCACCCGGCTGGCCGCCCACATGGCCCCGATGCCCAGCGCCGCATACAGCAGCTGGGGCCGCAGGTAGGCAAAGGCATCGTTTCTCCGGTACAGCGCCACGGCACTGCTGGCACTGCCCAGCATCACAAGGCCGAACCCCACCAGCGTGAGCACCAGCACCAGAAAGGGCAGGTCCATGGCCGGCAGACGGCGCAGCGGCAGGCCCCGCCCTGCGTGGGTGCGCACCCCGTGGGCTGCGGCTTTCGGCATCTGCATCACCTCCATTCCCTTATTGTACGCGGCGGCGGTGCCGGTTAGTCATAGGCCCGGCGCACCGGCGCATACATTCCATTTGAAAGAGAGGTGCCCGCCATGCCAAAACCGGAGCCAAGGCCCCTGCGCACCCTGCCGGAACGGGCATTCCGTGCCCGGGCACGGCTGGTAGCCGCCCTGTTGTGCTGCGTCTGCTTCGCAGGGCTGGCCGCGCGGCTGGCATATCTGCAATTATTTACGGGCAGCTGGTACACCAGCCGTGCGCTGGGCCAGCAATTGCGGGACACCGTGGTGCCCGCCGACCGGGGCCGCATCTACAGTGCGGACGGCGCGCTGCTGGCCGCCAACAGCAGTTGCTGGACCCTGCGGGCCTCCCCGCGTGAAATGCCGGAAGAAAAGCTCAGCCTTGCCGCAGACGGCCTTGCGGAGATCCTGAAGCTGGACGAAGCTGCATTATTGGAAAAGTTCAGCGACCGCCGCTCCAACGACTGCCTGCTGCGCTACCGTGTGGAGCGGGACACCGCCGACCGGGTGCGGGACTTCTGCGAAGCAAACGGCATCACCGGCATCCGCATCAATCAGGACTCCAAACGCTGGTATCCGCAGGGGGAGTTTCTGGCAAGCGTGCTGGGTTTTACCAACGTAGACAACGCCGGTGTGAGCGGGCTGGAGCTCAAGTATAACGAGGTGCTCACCGGGCAGAACGGTGTGGTGCTCACCGCCGTGAACGCATGGGGCTATACGCTGGAACAGAGCTACGAGACCGAGCGGGTGCCGCTGGAAGGCAGCGGCCTGCGGCTGACCATCGATGCCAGCATCCAGCACTACCTCGAAAACGCCCTGACCTATGCCGTCAGGGAGCACCATGTGGCGGCACGGGCTGTGGGCATCGTGATGGATGTGAACACCGGGGCGGTGCTGGCCATGTCCACCACCCCCGCCTACGACCCCAACCAGCCCCGCATCATTTACGACGCCGCCGCCCGGCAGAGGGTGGACGCGCTCTCCGGCAAAGAGCGCACGGCGGCGCTGCAGCTGGCCCAGCAGACCCAGTGGCGCAACAAAGCCGTCAGCGACCTGTACGAGCCGGGCAGCGTATTCAAGCTCATCACCTGCGCCGCTGCGCTGGATGCCGGGGCTGTGAGCCCCCATTCCACCTTTTACTGCGGGGACTCCATCTCGGTGGCAGGCACCCGGTTCCACTGTGCCAATCACAAGCGCCACGGCAGCCAGACCGTGACGCAGGCGCTGGAAAATTCCTGCAACCAGAGCTTTATCCAGATCGGGGCCAGGCTGGGCAAGGAAGCCTTCTGCGATTATTTTGCCGCTTTTGGCCTGCGGGAGCCCACCGGCATCGACCTGCCCGCCGAGCCGAAAAAGAGTCTGTACTACACCGCTGACCGCATGGGCCCGGTGGAGCTGGCGTCCTGCGCCTTTGGCCAGAGCAGCAAGATCTCCTACATGGAAATGGCCGCAGCCGTGTGCGCCGTGGTGAACGGCGGAAAGCTCATGCAGCCCTATCTCGTCAGCGACATCCTGAACCCGGACGGCAGCGTATTGCAGCACATCGACCCGGTGTTCAGGCGGCAGGTCATCCGGCCGGAGACCTCCCGGATCATGCGCGGCATGATGGAGGCCGTGGTGCTGAACGGCGGCGGACGCTATGCCCAGATCCGGGGCTATCGGGTGGGCGGTAAGAGCGGCACCAGCCAGAAGCTGGACAGCGCCGATGAAAAAGCCCGCATTGCCAGCTTTGTGGCTGTGGCCCCCATCGATGACCCACAGTTTTTGTGTCTGGTCTGTCTGGATGAGCCCCACAGCTGGACCACTGCCGGCGGCAGTCTTTCGGCCCCCGTGTGCGCCGAGGTGCTGGAACAGACGCTGGTGTACAAAGGTATCCCCCGCGCCGCCGAGCCGGAAGCGGATGCCGGTCCCGCCCAGACCGCCGCAGACCTGCCCGCAGACGGCGACAGCTTTGACGGGGCGTGACGATTTGGAATGCGCGCCGCGTGCGCTTTGCGCATATTCAGCGGAAAATTTATTTATAATTTCGCGTTTGTCGCGCTCTGCGGAGCGCTCCAAACGCATTTTCACAGGAGGGGTCGTGACCGGGAGCGGCTGCTGCCGCGCTGGTTTCCTGCGGAAACATCCGCGGAGCACGGCAAATACTCCTGTTCAGCTGCAAAAAATAACGGAACGTCCGCAGACGTTCCGTTACGCTGAAATGCAAAATGGTTTTTAGTTCTGGTGCGGCTGGTCGCGGAAGACGATCTCGCCGGTCTCGCTGTTCATGGAGTCCACGATGGCAAGGCTTTCCAGCTGGATGCCCTTGCTGCGGATCAGCTCGCCGCCCTGCTGGAAGCCCTTTTCCACGGCGATGCCGATGCCTTCCACGGTGGCGCCGGCTTCCTTGGCCAGATCCAGCAGGCCCATCAGAGCGCAGCCATTGGCAAGGAAGTCGTCAATGATCAGCACATGATCCTCTGCCGTGAGGAACTTTTTGGAGACGATGACGTTGTAGATCTTTTTGTGGGTGAAGGACTGGATCTTGGTCTCGTAGTTATCGTAGTCCAGATTGATGCTCATAGACTTTTTGGCGAACACCACCGGCACATTGAACTCGCTTGCCACCACGGCTGCAATGCCGATGCCGCTGGCCTCGATGGTGAGCACCTTGTTGATGGTCTTGCCGGCAAACAGGCGCTTCCACTCCTTTGCCATTTCACGGAACAGCGGAATATCCATCTGGTGGTTGATAAAGCTGTCTACCTTGAGCACGTTGCCCTCGCGTACAATACCATCCTTGCGGATACGTTCTTCCAGCATCTTCATAGCGAACCAGTTCCTCCAAGTCTATTTTCCATCTCCGTGCACTCTCCGGCACACATGTTTTTTATTTCATATAGTATACCGGATGCATCCTGCTTTGGCAAGAGCTTTTCTTGCCAAAGTTCAGCCCTTTCGGCCCTTGTACTTTTTGCAGAATTGAGTATACTAGAATTAGTATAAAGGGTTGTCCGGCAGCTGTGTGCCGGTACTGTGGAGAGGGAGAGCTGTATGAAAACTGGACTTGTGCTGGAAGGCGGCGCCATGCGCGGAATGTTCACTGCCGGCGTTCTGGATGTGTTGATGGAGCACGGCATCGTGCTGGACGGTGCCATCGGCGTTTCTGCCGGTGCAGTGTTCGGCTGCAACTATAAGTCGCACCAGATCGGGCGCACCATCCGCTACAACACGGAATACTGCACCGACAAGCGCTACGCCAGCTTTGGCAACCTGCTGCGCACCGGCAATCTGTACAGCGAGCAGTTCTGCTACCACACCGTACCGGAAAAGCTGGACATCTTTGACTCCAAGGCTTTCCGGGAGAACCCCATGGACTTTTTTGTGGTGTGCACCGATGTTCGCACCGGCGACCCCATCTATCACAAGTGCCGCACCGGCGACGCTGAGGACATCCAGTGGATGCAGGCATCGGCCTCCATGCCGCTGGCCTCAAAGATTGTGAAGATCGGCCACTACCAGCTGCTGGACGGCGGCATTGCAGATTCCATCCCGGTGCGGTTCTTTGAGTCCATCGGCTACAAGCGCAACCTGATCGTGCTGACCCAGCCCAAGGGCTTTGTGAAGAAGAAAAACAAGATGCTGCCCGCCATCCGGGCGCGTTACCTGCGCTATCCGGCCTTCGTGGATGCCGTGGCCGACCGCCACGAGCGCTACAACGAGACCCTTGCCCATGTTTCCATGCTGGAACAGACGGGCAAAGCCTTCGTCATCCGCCCGCCCATCCCGCTGGAGATCGGCTCCATGGAGCGCGATGCAGCCCAGCTGCGCCGTGTTTACGACACCGGCCGTGCCGTGGCCGAGATTCAGGTGGACAAGATCGCCGCATTCGTAAATGAATCCAAGGCCGCTGCTGAGGAATAACAGCCGCCGTTCAGGGTGATGTCTCTGCACTTGTGCAGGGCATCACCCTGTTTTTTCTGCACGGACAGCTTTTGCCGCATGCTGCATTACTGGGCTGCCGGCCTGCCGATGGCAGACTTTGTAAGCATCTGCTGGAACTTGCGCGCCGCCGTGTTCAGCGGGCGGTGGCGGTCATACACCAGACAGATGCTGCGCTCCGGGATGATCTCCTGCAGATGGAGCTGCACCAGCTCCCCGCGTTCCAGCAGTTCTTTTGCCATGGGCTCCGGCACAAACGCAATGCCCAGTTCGCTTTTGACCAATGTCAGCATCTGGTCGGTGGTGGCGGCCTCGGTGTCCGGCTTCAGCACCGCGCCATGCTCCAGAAAGAACTGTCTGTAGAAGCTGCGGGTCATGCTTGTATCGCTGAGCGAGATCAGCGGATAATTTTTCAGCTCCTTCAAACTCAGGTTCTGGCTGGCAAGGGCCGTAAAAGTCCTGCCGCCCACCAGCACCTCGTAGAATGCTTTCAGCTCCACCATTTTCAAGCTGCCGTCCACCTCTGCCGGGGTAGATACAACGGCAAAATCCACCTCGCCGTTTTTCACAGCCTGCACGGCCTGCGGCGTGGAGTGGTTGGAAATGCGCAGCCGGATGCCGGGGTACTCGGTGTGGAAAGCGCGCAGCTTCTCCGAAAGATAGATGTTCAGGGCCGTCTCGGTGGCACTGATGCTGATGGCTCCGTGTTCCAGCGTAGCGCTGGCGCTCAACTCTTCCTCCGCATCCTGGATCTGCACCGCCGCCGATGCAATGCGGGAATAGAGCAGCTCTCCTTCCGGCGTCAGGGTAACGCCGCGGTTGGAGCGGATGAACAGCACACAATTCAGCTGGCTTTCCAGCCGGTTCATGGCGTGGGTGATGTTGGGCTGATTGCTGCCCAGCACCCGCGCGGCCTTGGTAAAGTTCTGATACTTTGCCACATAGTAGAAGATCTTATAATATTCCCAGTCCACGTACATGGAGCGCCCTCCTATTTCATGTAAAAAACGCATGGTTGTCATGTGCAGGATTCATTTTGCACATCCTGTATCTTCTCGTATCATAACACCAAAATCAAAATTTGCAAGAGGGAAATCCAAAAGCCCCTCAAGTCCTTTTTAACCCGCAGCGTTTCGGGCCGGCAGGATCTGCCGTGACAAAGTTTCCCGCATGGATATTGACAATCTGCACGATTTCTGCTATCCTATTTCAGGACGGCGATCTTCTGCCGTCCTGAATAAGCTGGTGTGGCGCAATGGCAGCGCAACTGATTTGTAATCAGTGGGTTGCAGGTTCAACTCCTGTCACCAGCTCCAAGAAAAATCCTGCGATATACCGTTAGAATAGCGGCGTGTATCGTGGGATTTTTGCTTTTCTATGCGCTGCGAAACGCCCGGAAAGTGCGACAGATTGGCAGGTTCGTCTCTGTCGGCACAGCAGCTCCCCATAAAAAAATCCCACCAGAAACGGCGAAGATCGTCATCTGGTGGGATTTTTTATGTCATTGTGCCGCTGCGCGGCACGCACTTTCAGCCCTTCGGCAAAGACGGGCATACCCGGCGCTTTCACTTTTGCGGCAATGGGGTCGGTTCAAACCGGCGCAGCTTGCTGCCATCCAGTCTGCACAGCGGCTGACCGGTGGTGTGCGCCAGCGTGCAGGCGCTGCCCGCCACATCGCCCATGTCAATGACCGTGGGCAGGATGCGGACACTGGCCTGCATCAGGAAGGTGGTGGAAATGCAGCGGCCCGCCACGATCAGGTTCTCGGCTTCGTCTGTGACCATGCTGCGGTAAGGGATCTCGTAGTAATCCCCGTGCTGGTAGGTGTTCTGGTGGAACAGTCCCTTTTTGTTGGAGTGCACATCAATGTACCAATCCCCCTTGACCAGACCATCTGGGAAACGCGCCTGCCGGGTGTAGTCCTCCTCGGTCAGCAGGTAGTTGCCCTTGAGCCGCCAGCTCTCGCGCACGCCCAGCATGTCCGCTGTCTGCAGCAGATAGCTGTGCGCAAAGCCCGGCATCTTTGCCTGCAGAAAACGCACCAGACGGCCGATCTTCTCGTGTCCCTCTGCAATGGCGGCAGAGCGGGCCAGTGCATCGGTGTTCTGCTTCAGGCTGGGGAGATGCGGGCAGTTGAAGGCCATGCAGCCGGGCTTATTGGGCAGGCTGAAGCACTGGTAATAGCGCAGGTCCTCCTCGGTGAGCAGGCCCTCGGCTACGCCCTCGCGGAAGATAGGCTCCAGCTTGAAGCTGCGTCCTGCCACCATGGCAGACTCGAAGAAATAGCCGGTCTTGAGGGGAGAGAACTCGTCGTGCAGAGACAGCACATATTCGCGGTATTTTTCCACGTCGATGCCGCCCATGATAAAGCGCAGACTGCTGACCTGATTGTCCCCGTTCTCATCGCCGGAGCTGGTGGGCACGCCAGCCATGCGGGTGAGCACAGCATCACCGGTAGCATCCACAAAGTTTCCGGCTGCAATGGCCTGCAGACCGTTCACGGTCATCACCACGATGTACCGGATGTGCTTGTCCTCACACACCGCATCCACCAGTGTGGCGTCATACAGCAGCCTGCCGCCGTTGCTGACATACAATTCCTCAAAAGCATCGCTGAGCTGATCCGGTGCAAACCAGATCATTGTGGTAATGCCGTCACGGGTGGTGACGCCGTGCCTGTTCAGGGTCTCCTCTACCCTGTGCAGCACATCCAGATGTTCCACATAGGTAGGCATCATGGGGCAGACCAGCGCGCGGGAAGCCGTGCCGCCCAGAAACGCCCCCTTTTCCACCAGCAGGACCTTCTGCCCGTCGATGGCGCAGCGGATGCCGGCTGCAGCACCGGCAGCACCGCCGCCCACCACAACAGTATCATAGTGGCCCAGAAGGGGCAGCTGCCTGCCCAGATATTCAATGCTTTCCATGTTGCGCCTCCAACAATTGATGATAGGTGTGGGCAAAGCCGTGTGCGCCGATCTCGGAAAGGGCACGGATGCCGGTCTTGCCCAGACGGAGCGGGCCGATGCTGATCATGGGCACCTGATAGTCCCGGCTGGTCAGGCCCAGCTTGTTCCACTCCAGAAAGTGATAATATTCATGGCTGAGGATCAGGTTCTCCGCTTCCATGCGGGTCATTTTGTTCTGCTGCGCCCACAGGTCCACCGATCTGAGATAGAGGGTGACGCAGTTTTTGCCCGCCACATAGTCGCTGAAATAGCGCTGGTTGCCGGAAACAAAGTCGATGTCCCGCTCCACCACCGTCAGCCCGTTTGCCTTGCAGATGGCAAAAAAGTCTGCACTGCCGCCGCTTTGTGCAAAGACATCCCTTGCCGCAGCGCAGCCTTTTTCCCACGCGGCATCCACGATGCGGGCGCGGTCTGCCTCCGGGATGCGGGGGCAGCACGGGTCGTAGGAAAGCTCTTTTTCCGCCAGATCACGGCCGGGAAAAGGCAGTGCATAAGACGACATGGCAGCCTCCTTTGGTCGGTCAGGAATCGATGCGCAGGGTCGCAGCCACAATGACCGGAGTTTTGGCATCGTAGCCGTTCAGCTCCACATTGGCAAGGCTGTAGATCTGCTCCTCGCTGGACATGCCGGACAGGTCGATGATGCGCTTGCCCAGCACGATGTACACATTGGGGTAGTTGGTGCCGCCGTCGTTGTAAACGGTCAGCTCTTCCAGCATATAGGCGACCGCATCACGCCAGCTGCTGATATCGGCCTGACGCACCGTGGCGTTGGCCTTCTGCAGGCGGATGACCCCCTCTCCGTCGATCAGGCGCAGCGGATGAGAGGTCTTTTTCATCAGGCCGAACAGCTTTTTCTCCACCTTATCCGCCGTCACTGCGCACATGTTCTCGCTTCTGGCTGCGATATGCAGGGCCTTGGGGTCCATGCTCAGGTTCTCTGCCGCCAGTTCCAGCAGCTTGTCCTCGGTCAGTTTTTCGGCGCTGCGGTTCTTGCTGCGCAGCTCGGTAGCACCCACGGCGATGGCGCGGATCACGTTGCGCTGGGTATCCACCTCCACGGTCACTTCCACAGAACCGGGCGCGGCTCCGTTCCGGATGGCCTTCTGCTCGGCCTCCCGCCGCACACTGATGATGTCATTGTCGGTGGGGTTGGAGACGCTGCGCTCCACCATATCACGCACCATGGCCAATGCCACGCCGATGGTGGAAATGACCGGGCCGTTCTTTGCCAGACGGCTCTTGTGATGCATGGTCTCGGCCAGATGCGGCACCACGCTGGCAGCACCACCGCCGCCGCCCACGAACACGGTGTGCTGGGGATCCATGTGGTAGTCCTTCATCAGCTGGGCAGCTACCCTGCTGTTTTTGGCGGCGGCAAAGCCCAACACCTTGCGGGCAGCTTCTTCCACGGTGCAGCCCATGTTGTCTGCCAGCGGCTTCCACGCCTTGCGGGCGGCTTCCACATTGCCATAGGCATAATCGCCTGGCTTGACGTAGCCCGCAATGTTGGCAGCGCCGGACATGGTAAGGCAGACCCTGACGCCGTTGTCGCACTCGATGCTGGCGTACTCCGGGTCGCCGGGCATGGGGCTCACGGGCACCAGACGGGGATTCTGGATCTTGTCGGCATCGGTGAACACCTCATAGTCCAGACCGGCGATGTGGGCGCTGCGGGGGCCGGTATCGCAGGCCTTGCCGTCCTTCACCTCCACCATGCTGCCGCCGCCGATGCCGACGGTGCGCACGTCCAGACTGTTCAGGTAGGTCTTGTGGCCGCCCACCTCGGCGTACTTGATCATCACCTTGCCGTCCTTGACGCAGGAGATGTCGGTAGAGGTACCGCCCACCTCAAAGAACAGGCCATCTGTCAGCTTTTCGTACATCAAAGCACCGGCAACGCCTGCGGCAGGGCCGGAGAGGATGGTCAGGATGGGGCGGCTGCGCACCTCGTCCACGGTCATCACGCCGCCGTCGCAGCGCATGACCATCAGCGGGCTCTTGATGTCCGCATTTTTGATGCTCTGGTCGGTCATGGTGGCGGCATCCAGCATCTTGGGCATGATGCTGGCGTTGATCACGGCGGTGCGGGTGCGGACCTTCAGACCGTACAGCTTGGAGATCTCGTTGGTCGCTGTGGCAGGCAGGCCCATTTCACCGCAGATCTCGACCACCCGGTTCTCGTTCTTCGGGTCGTCCACGCTGAAGGCCTCAGCGGCAACAAAGGTCTGTGCCCCCTGCTCCTGCAGCTTCCGGATAGCCGCGCGGATGCTGCCGTCCAGATCCGGTGTATTGGTGTCCACATATTCGTTGCAGCTGCGCAGATATTTACCCTCAGACAGCTCGATGTTCCCCATGGTGGTATCGCCCTTGCTCTTTGCGCCCTGCAGGCCGCTGCCCAGCGTGATGATGCCGACGGGGGCCACATCGCCCTCCAGCAGGGCGTTGGTGGCCTGCGTGGTGCCGTGGGCGATGAAGATGACATCCTCCGGCCGGATCTCGCACTGCTCCATGACCTTGTGCAGCACCTGTACGATGCCGGCAGCAACGCCCTCGGCGGCGGTATGGGTGGTGGGGACCTTTACGCTTCCAACGACCTCAAAGGTCTCGTTATCAATGGCAACGGCGTCGGTGAAGGTACCACCGACATCAATTCCGATACGGACTTTCATAAAGCAAAAACCTCCTGTTTTTCCTTTTTCTTTGCTGCTTTTCGAGCCCGGGCAGATCCGGATATAAGAATGGGCGGTCCCAGCATCTCGCGAAGATGGAACGACAAACGCGCGGGATACTCGGACCGCCCATGCAGCGGGCTGCGTACAGCCCGCTGCAGACAGCTTGTGGGGGAGAAAACAACTCAGAAGTAGAGCATCGCGCCCAGAATGACGCCGACGATGGACACTGCCCACAGATACGGCAGCATCTTCTTGGTGCAGGTGTTCACGTCCACCTCGCAGAAGTTTGCGGTCCAGACGTTCTGGGTGTTGGTGGGATCGCCGCCGCACTGGATGCGCTCAGCCGCCAGGAAGGCAGCCATGACAGCCAGCGGGTTCAGGGTGCCCAGACCAATGATCAGCGCTGCGATGCCGGAGCCGAGGCCGAACATGTTCATGGGGCCGCGGTACAGTGCCAGAGGTGCCAGAATGGCGAAGAAGATGATGTAGGGCACGCGGCTGGTGGGAACGATGGCCAGCAGCAGCGGGTTCAGAACTTCCTTGACGCTTGCGTTGGTGACAGCCAGGAACAGGATGCCGATGCCAACCATCAGGATAACGGCGGGGCCTGCATCGGTGATGCCGTCGTAGCAGGTCTTGGTCATCTGGTTCATGGCCTTGTTGAAGCTCTGCGAGGTGAAGAGCAGGCACCAGATGATGCCAACGGTGAATGCAGGCGTGACAGGCACTTTCAGGAAGGCGACCAGCACGATGGGGATCAGCGGGGTGATCATGGCCAGACCGCCGCGCACGCCGGTGAGCTGCTTTGTGGGCTTTGTGTTGTCCACGGGAGCGGAGAATGCGAACTTGATGCCGTTGCGCTTGAACTCCACGATGACCATGATGAGGGTGGCGATGGCAGTCGCTGCCATCAGGTAGATCTCAAAGCCCTGAATGTCGGCGATGTCCAGCGAGAAGATGCTTGCAAAGCTCTTCCAGTTTGCAATGTTGCAGGCAAGGCCGGTGGTGAATGCCATCAGGAAGATGCAGGCTGCGCTTGCAGCGGGCACGCCGACAGAGATAAGGATGGGCAGCACGATGGAGCCTACCATGATGATGGAGCCCAGACCGCTCAGGGTGGTGAACAGGACGGCGGTGGCCACAACCATGATCAGGGTGACTACCAGCGGACGGTCGCCGCCCAGCTCAGCGCTCTTTTTGATGATGTTCTCGGTGACGCCTGTCTTGTTCATCAACTGACCCAGCCATGCACCAAAGATGGTTGCCATGATGGCGCTGCCCATACGGACGGTGCCGGCTTCAAACACGGTGGTCAGCCAGCCGATCTCTGCGCCGTCCGCGTTTTTGCCGAACATCGGCACACCGGCGATGATGCAGATGACGACAGCCATCAAAGGAAGCGCCAGCAGAGTAGGGATCTTCTTGGTCATCATCAATGCCGCGACGACCAGGAATGCCACAACGATCAGAATGCCTTGTAACATAGTTCTGCTCCTTTTTTTGCGGGGGCAAGCCCCCTTTATTCTCACCGTAAACCACGGCAAGTTTCATTTTCAGGCGTCCGTGCTGCACAGCAGGCTCTGGCGCAGATCCGTTGCCATAAAGGCAGGCGTATGGACAGGATCCGGGTTCAGCACCACCGGACGCATCTCCGGGCTTTTCAGCTTCTGCACCACCCCGCGCATGAACGCCGGGCTTGCAGCCGCCGGGCCGGAGAGATACAGCTTCTCGATCACAAACAGCGAGCAGAGCAGCCGTGCCACATTGCTCAGCCGCACCGTAAAGCAGCTCACCGGGCTTTGCTCACTTTTCAGCGCTGCCGCCTGCTGAGCGGGCGGTGCAGCTTCAAAGTTCTGCGCCAGCTCCAGCAGAGAGCCGCCTTCGGGCAGCAGCAGACCTGTGATGTCTGCCTGTCCCTCGCTGCGCAGTGCCACCGGCTGTTCCTTCTGCACGATCTGCACCACGGCCCGGTCGCCAAGGTCGATGTGTGCATAGTTGGAACCTACCGACTTGCCGGCCTCTGCCAGTGCACGGCTCACGGTATAGACCCGGCTGTATTCCTCCACGATCGGCACTTTGAACTGGGTAAACAGCGCCTCCCGCAGAGAAATGGTCGCCGCGGTATAACCGGTGGAGTACATCACGCGGAACTCGCTGATCTCGGTGTCGTCCTGAAACAGCAGCCCGATGCTCTTCATCTTGCCTGCGTGGAGCTCCTCCATGGAAAAGCCCTGAAAGATCGCATCAGAGATCGAAGTCAGCAGCTCGTTTCCATCCCCGCCGTGGTCGGGCAGCACCGTGCGGAACACACACTGCAAAGCCATGTCGTAGAGATATAAAACCGCATGGCTGCGGCCGATATCCACCACAACGACCCTGCCATAGTCCGGACAGATGGTCAGTCCGGCACGGCTGCGCCCTGCCGTTGCGGCACGCAGGCCGCTCTCCTGCACGACGCCCTCTGCCAGCAGCTCTCCCACCAACGCCGTGATGGTGCTGGGAGAAAGCCCTGTCTGTTTTGCCAGTTCGATCCGGGAGAGCCCGCCCTCGGTGAGCAGTGCCCGCAAAATCAGGCGGCGGTTCTTCTCCTTTACTGTCCGCAGGCTGGATTTTTTCATAGCTGTGATTCCTTTCAGACCCCATTGTCTTCACTTATTTCGGATTATGAAATAAGCACCGTCTACAGAATAACACGCTGTTTGGGATACATCAATACTTTTTTCGGATCCCGAAATAATTTAGCGTTCTGAACATTTTCAAGGTATGGTTTTTGTGCATTTTTCTCTCAAAAAAAAATGTTGGAACGTGTTCAGTTCCTGTCACCAGCTCCAACAAGCTCCGGGACGCCTTGATCCCGGGGCTTTTCACTTACTTCCGTTCCCTGCAAGAAAATTTCCTCAAAAAACATTGACAAACCCTTGTCCCAGTGGTAATATATACAGGCAGTCTGTGAGACTGCAAATTGAATATGGGCGTGTTCCCGAGTGGCCAATGGGGACAGACTGTAAATCTGCTGCTTTCAGCTTCGGTGGTTCGAATCCACCCGCGCCCACCAAACAAGAAAAATCCGAA
>OKSX01000880.1_pt1 | contig 17350 bp, 16 predicted proteins | sample 1606391 | NCBI WGS metagenome assembly OKSX01 (sample SAMEA3879578, study PRJEB24766) | human gut metagenome | biome: human-associated habitat; feature: feces | place: USA | collected 1985/1987
ATACCCATGTAATCAGATTATCCGGTATATTTTCTCCCTGCCCTGCTTCTTTTTTGCAATCCATAAAAAACCTCCATTTTGCTGGATGTTAGATCATCCCAAAATATTTGAATGCTTCTCGGATTGCTTTCTCTTTTTCCGGCGGGCATTGTGGCTGTCTGGAATCCTCGGACTTCGGCAGATTGTAGTCTTTTCCTACTTCAATCCCACATTTCCGTTTGATCTGTGAGATATAGAGGTTGGACACCTTTAACCCGGTGTGCTCCAAAACATACTCCTTGATCTGCGGATAAGTTGCCCCATCCTGAAATTCAGACATATCCATATCTTCCAAAGAGAATTCAACCCGAATCTTTTTCGAGTCAACCTCACCCTTGGAAAGCAAAACTACCGTCTCGACATGCATATCACATGAGAACATATCCCCACAAACTCATGGAAATATGGTCATTATTTATGTAATACTAACACTGCTCGTGTAGCCCTTTTCCCACAAAATCATATCCGTTATGCTTTATGCTCTACCCTGCCACAAAATTTTAATCATCTCAAACAGTACAAATTCTATGCCACTTGATATTGTTTTAAAAAATCAATTAAACATTGTGGCGTATCAGCATAATCTGCCAAAGCCGATAATATATTAATATTAGGATCAATATGCACAGATGTATATTTTTGGGAAAAATATCCTCCCGTTTTATTCTTTGCTTTCAATGAGTCAATTATCTTTTTTAAAAACTCTATTTCAAACTTTCCTCTGAACAACTTTCCCATGCCGCCTTGTTTAAAATATTCTATTTTTTTTTCAATTTCACATTCTTCCATTTTTTTTGAATCTGGAAATAATTCTTCTATTTTTTCACGATTTATTTCCCCCTTAGAAACAATACTATCAATAGCTATCTCTGAAAACAATTTAGATATTTTAAAATCAGATAACACTATTTTATGGTTTTCTTCTATTCCTTCTTCGTGTAACCTTTGACATGCTAGCCACGAATTTATATAAATAGTTGAATTGTGAAATTCTTGCTGTCTTTTGGAATAGTCAGAACAACATTTTGAAAAATCTTTTTCTGTTGTATTAATCCCAAACTCTCTATTTAACATCTTTGAAAAAGCTTTTTCACTGGTATAAAAATTTTCTATAGAATAGCACGGGGTTTGATATAATAAAGAATTATTATATTTTGTTGTATCATAATCACTATCAACAAAAAAAGCCTTTGCAGTATAAATTTCGTCTCTATTTTTTTCAACAAGATTTAACGCTTTCAATACCCCTTTTTTTCCACCACAATTATAATGAATTATTTTTGTATATTCATAGCCACTGTACTTTTCTATTCGTGGGAAATAGTATTTTGCATCTTCTCCCTCAAAAAAACAAAATAAATAGTCTCTATATTTCTTTTTCTCTTGGCAATACCGCGAAAAAGCCACCACACCTTTGTTTCTTGCATCTTTAACCTTTTGTATATCCATTTTTTCTCCCTCACTCATTCTCAGACAAACAATTTCCCATATCCTTTGCCAAATCGTCAAATTCATTATCAAATATGAAAGGAGAATGTGTTACGGCTATTAATGTTGAACATTTTCCAGAATTAACGACATCTGGAAGAAACATGTTCTGCCATTTTATAGACAATGATAATTCGGGTTCATCAAACAAAATAATGCACTTTTCTATATTTTCGATATATAATTTTGAAAATACGGAAATGATTTGTTTCTCGCCTGATGATAAGTTTTGAATACCAATCGGCTTTTTGGCTTTATCCTTGTATATCCCTAATTCTACATTGGTTTCATCATATATATATTTCTTACCGTTTAAATAATTATTACATATTGAACAAAATGTTTTTACCCTTTCGTCATACATATTTTGTCTTTCATAGCTATCTATTAGATTCTTAATAAGATTTAGTAGATACCTATTTTCACGATTATAAATATCAGAGTTATCTACCAATTCAATAATTCTTTGTTTATCCCGTTCCTCAATTTGGTCTCCTATTCTCGCCAATGCAATAATCAACTTATTCTGTTCAATTTTATAGTTTTCAAAATCAGACAATTCACCATTTAGATATTGCTTTAAAAGAACACCCGTCATTTTAGCGAATCCTGTAATTGCAACCGACTTTATTGTTTGCAAAAGCGTTTCTATGTTTTTCTCTACATCTGTCATTCCAAATTGTATGAGTCTGCTTTTCACACGATCTTTTTCAATATCTATGCCTAAATTAGACATATCTTCTTCTATTCTTCTATATGTAGGAAAGTACAAAATTTCCTCGTCAATTTTTTCTTCTACTTTTTTCTTAAATTCAATCACATTATTAAAATCTGCTTTTGTTATGTTATTCTTCCGATATCGTTGTAAAATATAACGTTCTAGCTCCCGACGAGCCATTGTAGGTGGCATTCCAAATATATCACTTACTTTAAAATAGTACTTCTTTAACTCATCCTCATTAGAACCTTCCTCAATTAGTTTGTTTATGTTTTCTAATTCCTTTATTGAAAATAAACTTTCAAATCGTACTCTACGCCTTCTGTATGGAGAATTATCATATATATAATCTTCTACATATGATGATATATCGTTATGGTTAATGCTAATCTTTTCACCGTCAATAAATGTTAATGAAATGGCATCGAAAATAATATTATTCAGTTTCTCAATATTTCCACTTAAAACATAATATAAGCAATTCAATATCGTTGTCTTTCCCATACCGTTTTCGCCTAAAAATATATTCACTTTTTCATCTAAAGGTAACCTAACATTAAACTGATTAAAAAGATTGTTAATTTCAAACAATTTTAACTTTGATTTCATGGCATTTCTCTCCATTTCATTATATCATTCTACTATATTAAAATGCTTCAACGCATCCTTTATGGCTTCCACTTTCTCCGCTGTCGGATGCTTCCTTGGCTGTTTCAATTCTTCTACCGCATTAGGAGCATCATACATCGGCAAGCCTAAATCTCTCTTTACCTCTGCGATATATGCAGTATGTACTTTGAAGCCGTATTTCGCTTCTATGTACTCCTTTATCATTTTGTAGGTCACTCGTTCTTTGGGCTTATAGCTTTCCGCTCTTTTAGCAATATTATCAAGTGGAACTTTTCCCTCACCCTCGCCAAACTCAACTTTTACGTTGATATGTCCGTCTGGCTTTTTGTGGGAAAGCAGTACAACAGTCTCCACATGTGTTGTATTCCCAAACTGATCCACCGCCCTTACCTTGCAAAGCTCATATCCGCCCTCACAAAGCACCTTAAGATCCCTCGCTAACGTTGCCGAATCACAGCTTACATACACGATCCGCTCCGGCTGCATCTTAAGCATCGTCTCAAGACATACACCATCGCACCCCTTTCGCGGCGGATCGACCACGATCACATCCGGGTGCAGCATATCTGCATCTGTGTCTTTCTTTTTTTCATAAAATGCCGGCAGCACTTCCTCTGCTTTTCCTACAAAAAACTCAGCATTATTGATACCGTTGAGCGCCGCATTATTCTTCGCGTCCTCGATTGCCTGTGGGACGATCTCCACCCCATAAACTTTTCCCGCTTTCTGTGCAAGAAAAAGTGAAATCGTGCCGATGCCGCAATATAGATCCCACACGGTCTCTTTTCCGGTCAGTCCCGCATAGTCGAGCGCAAGGCTGTAGAGTTTTTCCGTCTGGACAGGATTGACCTGATAAAATGACTGCGGTGAAATATGGTATGCGACCGCTGTATCAGTCAGTGAAAAATCCTTCGTATCGCGTAGATGGATCATATCGGTAATGTATGGATCGCCCCAGATACATTTCGTCACATCCCCGAGGATCACATTTGTTTTCTTCGTATTCTGATTGATGGAAATGCTCTTCATTCCCTCGATGGCTGTCAATCTGTCGATCAGTTTTTCCACTTTAGGAAGACTATTTCCGTTGATAATCACACAGACCATAAGCTCTTTTGTGGAAAACCCATAGCGGATCAGAACATGACGAACCAGCCCCTTACCTGTATTTTCATCGTAAGATGCCACATGATATTCTTTCATATAAGAAAGGACTTCATTTAAAATAATCTGATTTTCCTCCACACCCAGTTTACAGTCATTGACCGGGATAATACTGTGGGTACGCGCTGCATAAAAACCGGCAACCGGATTCCCATCTTTATCCGCACCGATCGGAAACTGTGCCTTGTTCCGGTAGCGGTATGGTTCTTTCATCCCCACGACAGGAAGCATGATTCGGTCGATCAATTCCGGCGCAAAACCGCCAATACGAATCAGATTTCCGCGCACTTTGTTCTGCTTAAATTCCAGCTGCTTTTCATAATCCAACGCCTGTATCTGACATCCGCCGCATCTCCTGTGAAGTTCACACTGTGGTGTCACACGAAATTTAGACGGCGATAAAATCTGCTCCACTCTCGCATAACCATAATTTTTCTTCATCTTTGTGATGCGGGCTTCGATCTCATCTCCAAGCACCGCATCTTTAACGAAAAAGGTCATGCCATCGTATTTTCCGATTCCTTCGCCGTCCACGCCCATATCTTCGATTTTCAGTTCTATGATATCATTTTTCTGCATAATTATAATTTCCCGGAGCGTCTGATATTGCTCTCAAGCAGACGGTTGTACCCCTGCCATTCCTGATTATTTTCCGGCACGTTGTTAAAGATTTCGCGCACCGTCTCCATCTTTGCATCGATATTATCCGCAAAACTGAGTGCTAATGCCTCCGGCAGCGCCGGTTTTTTCGGTGAACCAAACTCTAACTCGCCATGATGTGCTAAAATACAGTGCTTTAACTCGCTTGCCAGTCCCTTTGGAAAATCCGGGATCGTGCGGATCCTGTCACCGACCATCTCGGTTCCGATAATAATATGTCCTAAGAGCTGACCATCATCCGTGTAATCATTTTCCGGGAATGTAGAAAGCTCCTCTAATTTTCCGATATCATGGAAAATAGCTGCCGTGATCAAAAGATCGCGGTTTAACATCGGATAACAGCCTGCAAAATAATCACAATGCTTTGCCACACTTAAGCTGTGCTCAAGCAGACCACCGACAAATCCGTGGTGCACAGTCTTTGCAGCAGAGTGGAATTTAAAGCGTTTTTCAAAATCTGCATCTTCCACAAAAAAGCTCTCTAACAGCTTCTTTAAATGCACTTCTTTGATGCTCGCAACCAGGCCTTTTAACTCCTCATACATCTGGTCGATATCCTTATCGCTGACCGGAAGATAATCTTTTGGATCATACTCCCCTTCCTGCACCTTGCGGACACGCTTTACATTCAGCTGTAAATTGCCCTGAAAGCTGGTGATATCACCCATTACGGCTATGTAATCCAGTGAATCGAACTCGTCGATTCCAACAGAACCAGGCTCCCAGATCTTCGCATCCAGTGTGCCCGTTTTGTCCTGTAAGATCAATGTATCATAAGGTTTTCCTGCCTTTGTCAGTGCAGACTGTTTTACTTTACATAGATAGATTTCATTAATTCGCTCGCCCTCTCTGAGGCTCTCAATATACTTCATACTACTCCTTATTCCTGCTTTTATTTTCTAAAATTATTATGCCTGTATCCGCATTTCTGCTTCTAAAACGCATACCAGTGTCCACATTTCTGTTTCTGACATGCATGGCCGCATCCGCATTTCTGCTTCTAAAATACATGCCTGTATCTGGTTCACATCTCTATGGCAGTACACTGACTTCTACCGTGCAGGTGATTTCCGTATAACCTTCCGGTCCCTGCCGCTCAATCTTCACTTCCACCGTATCTTCCGGCTTTAACGAAAGCAGTTTTTTCTCATAATTTTCTGCCGTAAGAATCTCATCCCCGTCAATCTCCGTAATGACATCCCCATTCTGAAGTCCCGCCGCCATTGCCGGTGAATCCATGCAGACATCTTTGATATAGGCGCCTTTTGGTATTTCATATTCACGTTCGATCGCAGCAGTAACCGTTGTCACTTCAAGCCCGATGTACGGAATATCCTGTCCGTTTGACAACATCTCAATCAATGCCTTTAATTCAGAAATAGAAATCGCTGTCAGCGTATTCTCATCGCCTGCACTACTGTATCCCTGCATCACGATCCCGATGATCTCACCATCCACATTGACAAGCGCACCGCTTCCATTGCTGCTTCCGACAATATCTGTCGTAAATACACTGTAATTATGATCTATCGTGGAAATACTATTTGTCGTAGATGTGATATTTCCGGTCAGTATCGAATAATTTGTTCCAAGCGGACTTCCGATTGCAATCGCAATCGTTCCCTGCGTAACGGTCAGTGAATTGCCAAGAACTGCAACCGTGATCGCATTCTTTGTACTTTCTGTAAGCTCCGAAGTCTTTACGCTTAACACAGCTATCCCTGTATTACCATCGTATTTTTTCATTTCAGCTTTCACGACAGCATCATTAATAAATGTGACATAGATTTCCTGTGCATCTGCAATCGCCTTGCGTTCTGTTAAAACCAGCAGTTCCCTGCCATTTTCCGCTACAATAATACCGGAAGCCTGCCCCTTACTCTCATATGGGTTATTAAACCAGTCGGTATCGCTCTTCACACCGGTTACCGTCACGATAAACTTGTTTGCTTCTTTTCCAACCGCATACAATTTATTCTGAAGTTTCTGAAAATCGGCAAGTTCAAGTTCCTGCATTTCATTGTTTGAAATATCCCCAGTGTTATGTTCCGTTTCCGGTTCATCCGTCTGCTCCTGCTGACTGTTTCCCGCTTCTTCTGTCTCCTGCTGCCCGTTTTCCGGCTCTTTGTTTTCTCCCTGCTGTCCGTTATTCTCTGTGTCCTTTTGCTCTGTCGATTCCTGCGTATCGTCCTGTCCGGTTTCTTCCGTTTCTGTCACATCATCCTTCGGAATCGTAACGACAGACTTCTCCTCCGGGTAAAACCAGTTTGAAAACTCCGGCTGCAATAAACTAAACACCAGTGCTGCCACCGCACCAAAAATAACGGCAAGCGCTACCGTAAACAATGCTTTTTTTACAAGACGTTTTTTATTCAACGGCTTCTCCTTGATCTGTTCATTAATAAAAGAAAAGCCACCCTTCTCTTTCTCCTGCATGATTTTCCCTTCCTTAACAAAAATGAAAACCGCACCTAGTTTATTATAGTTTGAAACACATACGCTTGCAACACTATTTTTTGCATTTCCGGCTTTCATTCCCCTAATTAATGGGATATAATGTGAATTAGCAATGAGCAGTGCCGAACATGGAAATAACAAAAAATGGCTGCTCGCAGACACTTTTTTGTTATTTTTATGTTTGATAGGGCGAATGCCCGTCAGCCCGGAAAATCTCTGATTTTTCGGGCTGGCACTGCGGACTAAAGTTGAACACAACTCCCCGTCAACTCAGCGCAATCTCTGATTTTTCGGGCTGGCACTGCGGACTAAAGTCGAACACACATATCCGTCGGCATGCTGCCACTGCAAACTAAATTTTCAACCACAAGGAATTACAAATCATATGAATGAAAAAGTTTTAAAAACATTAGAATACAATAAAATCATCGCACGTCTCGCGGAGCACGCTTCCAGCGAGGACGCAAAAAAACGCTGTCTTACCCTCACACCAGGCACAGACATAAACGAAATCAACCTTTTACAGTTACAGACCAAAGATGCCCTAAACCGTCTCTTTAAAGGCGGGCGCATCTCTTTTTCCGGTGTACACGACATCCGAGACTCCCTGAAACGTTTAGAGATCGGTGCATCCTTAAGCATCACGGAACTGCTGCGCGTCTGCTCTCTCTTAGAGGCAGCAAAACGTTCAAAAGCATTTTCCCGCACCAGCATCGGACACACCGGACCGGACCGTCCTGCCGCAGCAGACGGGACAGACGAACTTCCGGTCGACTCACTGACCGGATTTTTCGATCAGATTGAGCCGCTCACACCGTTATGCGATGAGATCCGCCGCTGCATTTTATCGGAGGACGAGATCGCGGACGATGCCAGCAGTACGCTCCGCTCCATCCGCAAATCCATGCGTGGCATGAACGATAAGATCCGCGCACAGATGAACTCGATGATCAACAACACGACCACACGCAGCTATTTACAGGATGCTGTCATCACGATGCGCGACGGCCGCTACTGCCTGCCGGTCAAAGCCGAGGCAAAATCGCAGGTTCCCGGTATGGTGCACGACCAGTCCTCCTCCGGTTCCACGCTCTTTATCGAACCGCTCGCTGTCGTAAACTTAAACAACGAATACAAAGCGTTACTGATCAAAGAAAAAGAAGAGATCGAAGTCATCCTCGCAAACTTAAGCAACTTAACGGCAGGATACTCCATGCAGCTTCACACCGACTATAACGTACTCACGGAACTTGATTTTATTTTTGCAAAAGCAGCCTTCGCACAGACTTACAATGGTGTTGCCCCGACCTTCAACACAGATGGACGGATCAATATCAAAAAAGGCCGTCATCCACTGCTCGACGCAAAAAAAGTAGTGCCGATCGACGTGCGCCTCGGAGAAGATTTTACCCTGCTTATCATTACCGGTCCAAACACCGGTGGTAAAACCGTCTCCTTAAAAACAGTCGGCCTTCTGACATTGATGGGTCAGGCAGGACTTCACATCCCGGCTTCCGAGCGTTCGGAGCTTGGAATTTTTGAGGAAGTGTTTGCCGACATCGGAGATGAGCAGAGTATTGAGCAGTCTTTAAGTACATTCTCCTCCCACATGACAAACATCACCCGCATTTTAAGCCAGGTCAACGACCGCTCCCTCGTGCTTTTCGATGAACTCTGTGCCGGAACTGACCCGACGGAGGGTGCCGCACTTGCGATCTCCATTTTATCGAAATTAAAACTGTACGGTGCGCGTGTCATGGCAACCACTCATTACAGCGAATTGAAAGTATTTGCCCTGCAGACCTCCGGCGTAGAAAATGCCTGCTGTGAATTTGACGTGGAATCTTTAAGCCCGACTTACCGTCTTTTAATCGGTATTCCTGGAAAGAGTAATGCATTTGCGATTTCCACGAAACTCGGTCTTGGTGAAGATATCATCGAGGACGCTAAGGGACGGATCAGTGAAAATGACATGAATTTTGAGGATCTTTTAGCTGACCTTGAAAAGAGCCGTATCACGATTGAAAAAGAACAGCTTGAGATCAATCAGTATAAAGAGGAAATCCAGAAACTAAAAGAACAGCTCGAACAGAAACAGGAACGCTTAGACGCAAGCCGTGACAAGATCCTGCGCGAAGCAAATGAGCAGGCTTACAATATCATCAAAGAAGCCAAAGATCTTGCTGATGAAACGATCCGCAATTTCAATAAATACGGCACCGCACACGCTCCGGTCAGCGAAATGGAAAAAGAACGTACCAAACTGCGCGATAAGATGAACAACGCACAGAAAAAAATGTCTGACCAGAAAAAGAATGCTGCGCCGAACCATAAGATTCCAAAGAAACTTCGCATTGGCGACCGCGTCAAAGTCATCAGCATGAACTTAAACGGAACCGTGCATTCCCTGCCAAACGCAAAGGGTGACCTTTATGTACAGATGGGAATTTTGCGCTCCCTTGTCAACATCAACGACCTGATCCTGTTAGAGGAAGAAACTTCTCCGACCAGCAAAAAATACGGCCGTACCGGTGCCGGCAAGATCAAGATGAGCAAATCCGCATCCGTCTCCACAGAGATCAACCTGATCGGCAAGACCACCGACGAGGCGATCGCTCTTTTAGATAAATATTTAGATGATGCCTACCTTGCACATATTCCGTCTGTCCGCATCGTCCACGGCAAGGGAACCGGTGCACTGCGCAATGCCGTGCAGGCGCATTTAAAACGGCTAAAATATGTGAAATCATTCCACCTCGGCGAATATGGCGAAGGTGATGCCGGCGTAACGATTGCCGAATTTAAAGACTGATTTCAGACAAAAAGTAATTTCAGTAAGACAGATTTTATCCCATGCACAAAGCACTGCCGAAGCAATACCATTTCGTCTGATTTACAAACAGAATAACAACTAACAGGAGGTAATTTTATGGCAGCAAAACAAAAAATACTGATCGTCGATGATGATAATAATATTGCAGAACTGATCTCTCTTTATCTTACGAAAGAGTGTTTTGATACAAAAATCGTAAATGACGGGGAGGAAGCCTTAAAAGCATTTGAGCAGTACAGCCCGAACCTGATTCTTCTTGATCTGATGCTTCCGGGCATCGACGGCTATCAGGTGTGCCGCGAGGTCCGTGCAAAAGCAAACGTGCCGATCATCATGCTCTCTGCAAAAGGCGAGATTTTTGATAAAGTACTCGGTCTTGAGCTTGGCGCAGACGACTATATCATGAAACCGTTCGATTCCAAGGAGCTTGTTGCGCGCGTCAAAGCCGTTTTGCGCCGTTACCAGCCTGTCAAAGTCGAAGAGCCAGCGCCGGAATTAAAATGTGTGAAATACCCGGATCTGATCGTCAACTTATCCAATTACTCCGTTATTTATAAAGATAATCCAATCGATATGCCACCAAAGGAATTAGAACTTTTATATTTCCTTGCATCCTCGCCGAACCAGGTATTTACCAGAGAACAGCTTCTCGATCACATCTGGGGTTACGAATACATTGGTGACACCCGCACCGTGGATGTCCATGTAAAACGTCTCCGTGAAAAAATAAAGGACAATGACAGCTGGAGTCTCTCGACCGTCTGGGGCATTGGTTATAAATTTGAGGTTAAAAATATATGAAACGGACACTCTACCCCAAACTGCTCGGCGGCTATCTGATCTATGGACTGATCTGCTTTATTATTATTTCAACCTTTGGTTACCACATTACGTTTAACTTCTTAGAGCGCCGGGATGCCTCGACGCTCTACCGGGAGTCTGCGCTGATTTCCTCTAACTATGCGGAAAACTATTTTAAGCGTTCCACAACCTTAGAGGAAATGAAAACACAGCTCTCCACCCTAAGCACTTACCTTTCCAGCGAAATCTGGATCATCGATAAGCAGGGACAGATCCTTTTAAACACAGCTTCTGCTACTTCTCCAGTGGAAAATGCAGAGCCGGAAGTAATTCCTGATTTTGACGTAACCGATTTTGGAAGTAAATATTACCGCACTGGAAACTTTTACGGTCATTTTGACACGGAAACTTTAAGTGTTTTTTCGCCAATCACTGTAAATTATAAAGTACGCGGCTATGTGATCATACATAAACCGGTCAGCTCCATCGTCAATTTATCCAACCAGCTGACAAATCTATCCTACCAGACGTTTGCACTTTTATTTTTGGCAGCCTTTGTCGTTTTAGCGCTTTTTACCTGGATCGTCTATATCCCGATCCGCAAAATTGCGCAGGGTGCCAATGAATATGCCTCTGGAAATTTCGAGGCAAAGATCGATGTCCATTCCAACGATGAGATCGGTTATCTTGCCGCCTCGCTCAACTATATGGCAAACGAACTGAACACGCTCGAGGAGGATCAGCGAAAATTCGTATCCAATGTCTCACACGATTTCCGCTCCCCGCTGACCTCAATCAAGGGCTATGTGGAGGCAATGCTCGACGGAACGATCCCGGTGGAAATGCAGGATAAATATTTAAACATCATCCTGTTTGAGACGGAGCGCCTGAACAAATTAACGAAGAGCCTTCTGGAATTAAATAAATTCGGTTCACACGGTGTCATGCTCGATATCACAAGCTTTGATATCAATCATACGATCCGCATGACGGTACAGACTTTTGAGGGAACCTGCATGGAAAAGCATATCAGTTTCAACCTGATCTTAAGCGGCGAAACCCTGTTTGTCTCCGCTGATTTCAGCAAGATCCAGCAGGTACTTTATAACCTGATCGACAATGCGCTCAAATTCAGCCACGCAAACTCCGCAATCACGATCGAGACGACCGAAAAAAATGAGAAAGTCTTTGTTTCCGTCAAAGACACCGGAATCGGCATTCCAAAAGACAGCATCAAAAAGATCTGGGATCGTTTCTACAAGACAGACCTCTCCCGCGGAAAAGACAAGAAGGGTACCGGACTTGGACTTTCCATTGTAAAAGAAATCATCCAGGCACATGGAGAAAATATCAACTGTATCAGCACGGAAGGCGTTGGTACGGAGTTTATCTTTACGCTGCCGTTGGCAAAAGAGCAGAAGGAGCATGCCTAGTGGCATGCTCCTCCTGCTGCATAACAGAGTTGTTAAAATTCAACTTTCTCATTTTTCCTTATTTCATTAACATTGCTTTTGATATTCGGCACACAATCTTTCTAATAATTTAAAATCACAACTGTTATTTACAATACTTGGATTTACTTTATTTATGACTTTGGAGTAAGTTTGTTTTGCTTTATTTCTTATGCGAATTTCATTCTCATTACAAAATTTCCACTCCAGATTTAACAAAATTTTATTAGGATCATCCGCTATTATTCTTTCCTTTATACATTCATCTGGAACTGGAAACATATAGTTAAACCGCAGTGCCCCTTTTACTTTGTTATAGCGTTCAGATTCAATGTTTATCAATATATTATCCGGTTTTTGCATTTTGTAAGATGATACCGGGACATAATATTTATATTCATGAACATCCAAAACTACTCCACATGTAAACTTAGACAAATTTCCCGGATATTCTATATTCGGAACCTTAGTAAAGTCCCTCTCGTTCATTTCTTCTTTTTGTAAGTATTTAACGTAATCTTTATCTATGTCGTAAAATGATAATGCCATTCTTCCTCCCCCAAAACAATATTTTCATACATTACATAAACCGTCCCATTATTATAAACAATAAAAAATGCACTTTGTGCATCTCTCAAATTATCGCAGTACCTGTCAAATCTTCACGCCAGCACTCGATTAATTTCCCTCATTACTCACATAAATAAGAGATGGCAAACTCCGCGAACATTCTCTTATTATGAACTAAATAAGAGATGGCAAGCCATCTCTTATTTATCCATTATAATTCGCTCTCAAAAGCGGCGAAGCACTCTAACATTATAACTCGCTCTTAAAAAGTGGCGAAGCACTCCAACATATATAATTCGCTCTCAAAAAGTGGCGAAGCACTCCAATATTATAGAATAACTATCTTTACAACAATTATTCTCTATATTTATAGTACGATAAATTTCATTAATTGTCAATTAGTTTTTGTACTACATCTTTATTTTACCTTCCTACTTCTTTTTCTTCCCTTTCGCTTCCGGCAGCTCCCCATACATCGCAACGAACAATCCCTGCAAAAACTCTTTATCATCCACCTCGTCTACCAGCAGCATTTCTTTTGCTCCCTCATACGGCAGTTCGTAGGAGGCTTCCCACAGATAGGAAAGTGCCGCTTTTACCGGCTTTACCAACAGCCTGTCATCATAGATACCACCAACGATTTTACCGCGGTAATAAATAATAAATTCGCCCATCATAGCCCGGTATGAGATTTCTTCCAACTCCGCTAACTGTCCTAAAATAAATTGTAAATATTCCTTACTTGATGCCATATCCTACTGCTCCTTCCAAAATCCACCCTTATGGAAGTTTTCATTTCCTAACGGTGTTGCCGTCAGTCGGAACATCACACATCCGTCCGGACACACGATATCTTTCACATATCTGCTGCTTCCGCCAAGATTCTCAAGATCTCCGCCACTTCTAACCGCCTCCATGAGTGGATAAAGCATCATCATTGTTTTTGAGCAGATTCCCTGACCATCTTTATTGACCGGACATCCATAGGTGCAGGTATATTGATCCCCAACCTCTTCCCCATTTCTGCAATAATGTTCTGTGTGATCTCCTCGTAAAAACCCTGTAACTTCTATTTCAAATTCATATTCTTCATTGTACCATTTTTTCATAGCTGGTCTCCTTCTCTAAGTAATTTATTGCAACGGGGCAGCGAAAATCTCAAATTGGTATGCAGACACATTTCTTATCCAACCCGCTTTTTATGTGCTTTCATTTTCTTCATCGCCCAATCATAATGACTGCTTGTATTACTGATAAAATAATTTCCAATACAGCTTCCGCCCACCCATGGATAATAAGTCCTGGTAAAAAGTTCTTCCTGTGAAAACGTATCTAATGCCTCCATCACTCTTTTGTGTGAATCCTTAAACCGTTCGAGTGCCTCTTCTTCGGAAATATTCTGACAGCGCCGAAAGAATACCATATTCATATCACCATACGTTTTCCAGTTATATCCTTCCAGCAGGAATGGCTTATTGCTACCGTTTTCACGGTTTTTGACCCATTCTAAAAGCAGCAGATGCCACTCATTCAGATGCATCAGTACATCTCTTAAATTTCTATCACGTCTCCAGTGTGCTTCCTTTTTCTTTTCATCATCCAGAAAATCATACGGTGCACTTTTCTCCGCTTCTGTTCTCCGTTCAATCATAGAAAGCAGTTTCTCATAATTTGTGTTTGCAGCCTCTATTAACTCCTGTTTATTTTTCGGTCTTGCCATTTTCAATCCCTCCATTTTAGCACGGCAGCTATATATCATGTTTAGCATAACATCTTTCAACACATATGAACAGACTTCGACCGGAAACTTCGTATGAAACAAATTTTCTTATTTTCATACAACGGCACAAAACAGCCTCGGCTTAGTGCAATTTTCCACTCAAGAATCTAAAAACCACCTTTTGATATCCAAACCTATCTACAACATACAAAAAAGCCAGCCCAGTCTGCATCATCTGCAGCCTGGACTGGCTTTTTTCACGTTCTCATATTTTGGATAGTGATTATACTAACTCAAGTAATACCTCTAAAGCGCCATCACCTTTACGCTGACCGATCTTTACGATTCTTGTGTAACCACCGTTACGGTCTGCATATTTCGGAGCGATCTCATCGAATAATTTAGCAACAAGATCAACTTCTTTGGTATTTTTCTTTCTTCCGGCAGCTTCAGTCGGAACTTCTTTTACGGTGTAGAGAACTTTTAACATCTCTCTACGAGCATGAAGACGGGATGGCTTATCTTTCTTGATAGTCTTCTCAACTTCATCGTATACAGTAACTTTCTTACCGTCTACAACTTCTTTTACTCTCTTACCGTCTTTATCTTTGCGGGCAACTTTTGCTTTTACAGTAACTTCTTCATAGTTGTCTTTCTCTTTTACTGCTAAAGCAATGATTCCCTCAGCGATTTTGCGAACCTCTTTTGCTTTTGCTTCTGTGGTAACGATCTTACCATTATTTAATAATGCTGTTACCTGACCTCTTAATAAAGCTTTTCTCTGGCTAGAGGTTCTGCTTAATTTACGATACTTTGCCATTTTTAATATCCTCCATTTTGTGGAACATCCGGCCACGCGCTTTGGACTTACTTACCGGACGCCATATTCTTGTTTCGGAGTGACTCTGTGATACCGCACAGTGCCATTCCAAGTGCCACTCATGATCCGTGTGTCAGAATCTCGTCTGCCTCATCCCTCTGACTGTCTCTGACGCATTTCCTCGTCAGGCATATCAGAGCAACAAATGCATACACTCTGCACACCAGACATACTCCATGCCGCATGGTCTTACTGTTTCTGCCTGTATCGGGGAATGTAAAGCGCTCGCTTTACTCCTCTCCCTGGTTTAACTGAAGTCCTAACTCTTTTAATTTGGCGAGAACTTCTTCTAATGATTTACGTCCTAAGTTACGAACCTTCATCATATCTTCCGGTGTTCTGTTTGTCAGTTCTTCGACTGTGTTAATGCCGGCTCTCTTCAAACAGTTATAAGAACGAACGGAAAGTTCAAGTTCATCGATATTCATCTCAAGAACTTTCTCTTTTGCATTGTCCTCTTTCTCGATCATGACATCAGCCTGCTGAGCAGCTTCGGAAAGATCGATAAAAAGGCTTAAATGCTCACTTAAAACCTTAGCAGCTAAGCTGACTGCCTCGTCTGGCTCTAAGGTACCGTTTGTGTAAACGTCCAAAGTAAGCTTATCATAGTCTGTAATCTGACCAACACGGGTATTTTCAATTAAAAGATTTACTCTTTCTACCGGTGTATAGATAGAGTCGATAGCGATAACGCCGATCGGAATGTCCTCTGTCTTATTTTTGTCTGCACTTACATAGCCTCTGCCATTGGTAATGGTAAGCTCCATGTAAAGCTTGCAGTCAGGTCCGCCATTTAAATTGGCAATTACCAGATCCGGATTTAAAATCTGAATATCAGAATCAACCTGGATATCTGCTGCTGTGACTACACCTTCGCCCTCGAATTCAATGTAAGCAACTTTAGGTTCATTTGTAGAGCTGTTATTTCTGATGGCAAGATTTTTGATATTCATAATAATCTCAGTTACATCTTCCTTAACGCCAGGAATGGAACTGAATTCATGTAAAACACCGTCGATCTTAACCTGGCTGACAGCAGCACCCGGTAAAGAAGAAAGCATGATTCTTCTCAGGGAATTTCCCAGAGTTGTGCCGTAACCCCTCTCAAGCGGTTCTACGACAAACTTTCCGTATCTTTTATCTTCGGAAATCTCAGCAATCTCAATGTTTGGTTTCTCAAAATCGAACACAAAAAGCCCCTCCTTTTGGGTATGCTTTGACAAATGCCACGAAGCGTTCTTTTAGAACACAAAGCATCCGGCCGGAAATGGCCAGATACTTTGTAAAAACCGCTCCGGTGAATTATTTGGAGTATAACTCGACGATGAGCATCTCGTTTACAGGAACGTCGATTTCTTCTCTTGTAGGAAGCTCTTTTACAACGCCCTTAAGATTCTCCTGGTCAGACTCTAACCATGCCGGAACAAGACGGCCAGCTGTGGTCTCGAGAACCAGCTTGTAGTGGTTGTCGCCTTTGTTCTTTTCTCTGATCTCAACAACATCTCCAGCCTTTACAAGGTAGGACGGGATGTTTACGCACTTGCCGTTTACAAGAACGTGCTTGTGGTCAACGATCTGTCTTGCTTCTTTTCTTGTTCTTGCGAAACCAAGACGGAAGATAACGTTGTCAAGTCTGCGCTCAAGAAGGATCATAAGGTTTTCACCTGTCTGTCCGTTTAAACGCTCAGCCTTATCGTAGTAGTTACGGAACGGCTTCTCCAGAACGCCATAGATGAACTTAGCTTTCTGTTTTTCTCTTAACTGAAGACCATACTCACTGATCTTCTTGTTTGCTCTTTTAGATTCTCTGTTGGATTTTTTATCTATTCCTAAATAAATGGGATCAAGGTCAAGGGATCTGCATCTTTTAAGAACAGGAACTCTATCAACTGCCATTTTACTTCCTCCTAATTAGACTCTTCTACGCTTTGGCGGACGG
>OKSX01000891.1_pt1 | contig 17206 bp, 15 predicted proteins | sample 1606391 | NCBI WGS metagenome assembly OKSX01 (sample SAMEA3879578, study PRJEB24766) | human gut metagenome | biome: human-associated habitat; feature: feces | place: USA | collected 1985/1987
GAGGTGAGCTTGTATGCGAAGCGTAATAAGTCGTTTTGAACCCCAACCAGGTCTTTTTTAAATGTAATACTGTTCATAATGTGCTTTGTTAAATGATTACTTGTTCGTTTAGCTTTTCAGCTTTGCAAGTTTACGAAAGTTCCGGCTTCTCGGCGGGCGGTTTTCAAGCAATCTTTGGGGGAAAATCTATCAATTGATAGATTTTAGGTGCTATTTGATAGATTTTGGGTGTAGTTTTCTATCGAATATTTGCATTTAATTAAAAAGATGCGTTAATTTTGCGCAATCATTTCATCATAAGAAGAATGGCTGACGACTCTTTATTTTTGATTGACATTGATCGGATTCTTCGGGAAAAAGCTCCGAAGCATGTAAAGTATATCCCTAAGTTTGTCGTGTCTTACTTGAAGCGCATCGTTCATCAGGATGAATTGAATGTCTTTCTGAAAGAGTCGAAAGATAAGGTAGGGGTGGAATTCTTGCAGGCTTGTCTGGAGTTTCTGGATGCCAAGCTAATAGTGAAAGGTGAGGAGAACCTGCCCAAAGACGGTCTTTACACATTTGTTTCCAATCATCCTTTGGGCGGTCAGGACGGAGTGGCATTGGGTTATGTGCTTGGAACCTACTACGGTGGAAAGGTGAAATACATGGTAAATGACCTGCTTATGAACCTGCATGGCCTGGCTCCTCTCTGTATCCCTATTAATAAGACCGGTAAGCAGGCCAAGGATTTTCCGAAAATGGTAGAGGCCGGGTTCGCGTCGGACGATCAGCTTATCATGTTTCCCGCCGGGCTTTGTTCGCGTCGCCAGAATGGCGTCATCCGCGATTTGGATTGGAAAAAGGCGTTTATAGTGAAGAGTGTGGAGGCGCATCGTGATGTGGTGCCTATCCATTTTGAAGGACGTAATTCCAATTTCTTTTACAACTTGGCAAACCTCTGTAAAGTGTTGGGCATCAAGTTTAATATTGCTATGCTTTATCTGGCGGATGAGATGTTGAAGAACCGCCATAAAACATTTACCATTACAATAGGCAAGCCCATTCCCTGGCAAACATTCGATAAGACGAAGACACCTGCCCAATGGGCTCAGTATGTAAAAGATATCGTGTATAAATTATAAATTGAAAATTAAAATAGAAGACCGGGAGTTGATACGGAGGACATTTATTCTCAACTCTCAATTCTCAATTAAAGTAATATGGAAGATATAATTGCACCGATCAGCAAAGAATTGCTGAAAGCGGAGTTGACGGAAGACAAACGCTTGCGCATGACGAACAAGAGTAATAATCAGATATACATTATTACTGCTCAGGATTCACCCAATACGATGAAAGAAATCGGGCGTCTGCGTGAAATTGCATTTCGGGCTGCCGGTGGCGGAACGGGCATGTCGATGGATATTGATGAATACGATATCATGGACAATCCCTATAAGCAGTTGATTGTCTGGAATCCGGAAGCAGAGGAGATATTAGGCGGTTACCGTTATATTCTCGGTACGGATGTACGTTTCGACGAGCATGGTGCACCGATTCTGGCTACTGCACACATGTTTAACTTCTCCGATAAGTTTCTGAAGGAATATCTTCCCACTACCATTGAGTTGGGGCGTTCGTTCGTAACGCTCGAATATCAGTCCACCCGCCGCGACAGCAAAGGCCTGTTTGCGCTGGATAATCTGTGGGACGGTTTGGGTGCGTTAACGGTGGTTATGCCCAATGTGAAATATTTCTTCGGAAAGGTCACCATGTATCCCAGCTATATACGCAAAGGGCGTGACATGATCCTTTATTTTCTGAAGAAGCATTTTGCGGACAAAGACAGCCTGATTACTCCGATGAAACCGCTGCAATTGGAAGCTGACGAGAAGGAACTGGCAGCTTTGTTCTGTAAGGATACATTTAAGGAAGACTACAAGATTCTTAATGGTGAGGTGCGTAAATTGGGGTATAACATCCCGCCATTGGTAAATGCATATATGAGCCTTAGCCCGACCATGCGTATGTTCGGTACGGCTATTAATTACGGTTTCGGTGATGTGGAAGAAACCGGTATTTTAATCGCCGTTGATGAGATTCTGGCAGAGAAGCGCATCCGGCATATACAGTCGTTTATAGAGAACGAGCCGGATGCATGTAATCTGACTTCCGGGGCGAATAAGATATTCTTTCCGAGCAGATAACCGCATTTTATACTGCCGGCAGACTGTTTCCGTTGATTTTCCGGTAGAGGTCGAGCGCAAAGACGTCCGTCATGCCTGAGATATAGTCCAATACCGCCTGTATTCTTTCATACAGCGCGGTTGCTTTCATGTTATATTGGCCGGATACGCGGTTGATGAGCAACTGCGAATATGTTTTTTCCGGTGAGCACACTGCATCGATCATCAGCTCAAGCAGGGTGCTGATGATGCGGAAACCGGCAAGTTCTATGTCCAGTACGTCGCGTGAGCGGTAGATTTTCTTGAAAGAGACCTCGGCGCAGTGCTTGTAGGCAGCAGCAGGCTGTTCCGAAATATGCTTGATGAGGCTGCCTTCAAATTCCCCTTCTAAAATCCGGGCTTCATTATTGAGGAACGCTTGGGTGCATTCGCCGATGAGCAGTCCGATGACAGACGAGCGCAGATAGGCTATCTGTTCGTTGGTGTCGCTTACAATCTTGAAAGTGTCGAGTATGTGTGCCTTGCGTTCGTCGGGGAAGTAGGACAATAGCAGTTCCTGTGTTTCCTGCGTAGTCAGGATTTTCAGTTTATGCGCATCTTCAATGTCCATCATCTGGTAGCAGATATCATCTGCCGCCTCCACCAGATAAACGAGCGGGTGGCGGGCATACTTCAGCGGAGAATCGTGCAGCTTCTTCATGCCCAGTTCTTCGGCTATCCGCCGGAAGCTGTTTTCTTCGGTTGTGAAGAATCCGAACTTGGACTTTTCTCCGGCCAAACTCGATGAAAAGGGATATTTTACGATGCTGGCAAGTGTGGAATAGGTCAGGACGAAGCCGCCTTTGCGACGCCCTTCAAACCGGTGGGTAAGCAGGCGGAAGGCATTTGCATTTCCTTCAAAGTGTGTCAGGTCTTCCCATTGCGCCGGGGTCAGCTGTTCTCCGTTGGGCTGTTTTTCTTTCAATGCCATGCCCTTTCCTTCCGAAAAGAAGGTGGAGATGGCGCGTTCGCCGGAGTGGCCGAAGGGTGGATTTCCCAGATCATGGGCGAGGCAGGCGGCGGAAACGATAGAGCCGATTTCCGGCAGGTAGGAGCTTTGCAAGTCGGGACGGCGCTCAAGGATGGCTTTGGCTACATCGTTGCCCAACGAACGGCCCACACAGGATACCTCCAGACTATGTGTCAGCCGGTTGTGGACAAATATGCTTCCGGGCAAGGGGAACACTTGCGTTTTGTTCTGCAATCTCCGGAAAGGGGCAGAGAAGATAAGGCGGTCGTAATCCCGCTGAAATTCGGAACGGTTCTCGTGGCGTTCTTTGTGAAATTCTTCCAGGCCGAATCGCTTGGCAGATATGAGGGTATTCCAGTCCATGACGATAATTATATTAATTGGTGATGTGAGCCACTTGTCGGGTTATAGCTCATTTCTTTCCGGTAATGAGTCCGGTCCGACTCCTGATTCGCATTAATAACAGATTATTTAACTGCAAATGTATCATTATTTTGCTTCAAAATCACTATTTTCGCCCTCTATAATGAAAGAAGCCCTGTTGTAGAGTAGACTTAGCAGGTCTTTTTTGTAATAGTAATCTTAATTAATCCGTAATTAACGCCATGACTGTCCAAATTATAAATAAGTCAAAACATCCGTTGCCTGCGTATGCCACCGAGCTGTCTGCCGGAATGGATATTCGTGCCAATCTTTCCGAGCCGATGGTGCTGGAACCGTTGCAGCGCTGCTTGGTTCCTACCGGCCTGTATATTGCTTTGCCCGCAGGGTTTGAGGCGCAGATCCGTCCCCGTAGCGGGTTGGCCATCAAGAAAGGAATTTCGGTGCTCAACTCTCCGGGTACCATCGACGCCGACTATCGCGGTGAGATTTGCATTATCCTCGTGAACCTTTCTTCGGAAAGATTTGTGATTGAGGATGGAGAGCGGATAGCCCAAATGGTAATAGCCCGTCATGAGCAAGCCGTATGGCAGGAAGTGGATGTGCTGGACGAAACGGAGCGCGGTTCCGGCGGCTTTGGGCATACGGGCGTGTAGTTGGTGATGAGTTATAAGTGATTAATGATTGGTGATTAACGGAAGTTTACTTATACCATCTGATTTTACATAGATAATGAGCATATTCAAGAACAAGAAAACAGGACTATTTTTATTGGTGGCAGGCTTCTTGCTTGTTTCCTGCGGGACGTCCCGTAAGCAGGCAAAGGCATTATCGGCAAAGCCTGTGGCCGAACTCACTCCGGAGCAGCAGCGCAAGTACGATTATTTTTTTCTGGAAGCATCCCGCCTGAAGATACAAAAAGATTATGACGCGGCTTTCGACTTGCTGCAGCACTGCCTGACAATCAATCCGAATGCTTCGTCGGCTCTGTATGAGCTGGCGCAATATTATCTGTTCCTGAAACAAGCGCCTCAGGGACAGGCGGCGTTGGAGAAGGCGGTGGAAAATGATCCGGATAATTACTGGTACAGTCAAGGGTTGGCGAACCTCTACCAGCAGCAGGATGAAAAGGAGAAGGCGGTGCGGTTGCTGGAAGATATGTCTGTACGTTTCACCGACAAGCTGGATCCTCTATACGCCCTGTTGGATATTTACAATCGGCAGGAGCAATACGATAAGGTGATTGCCACGCTGAACCGGATTGAAGGGAAGATGGGCAAAAGTGAGCAGTTGAGTATGGAGAAGTTCCGTATTTACCTGCAAATGAAAGACAATAAGAATGCTTTCCATGAGATAGAGAGCTTGGTTGCGGAGTATCCGATGGACACCCGCTATCAGGTTGTGCTGGGGGATGTCTATATGCAGAACGGGAAGAAAGACGAAGCATACGGCATATACCGTAAGGTATTGGATGCAGAGCCGGATAACGCAATGGCTATGTATTCGCTTGCCTCCTATTATGAAGCCACCGGGCAGAAAGAGCTCTATCAGCGGCAGTTGGACACATTGCTGCTCAACAAGAAAGTGCCTTCGGAAACGAAGATGAATGTAATGCGGCAGTTTGTGGTGCAGAATGAGCAGGATGGCAGGGACAGTACGCGGGTCATCAGCCTTTTCGACCGTATTCTGGAACAAGAGCCGGACGATGCCGGGATACCGATGTTGTATGCCCAGTACCTCCTTTCCAAGGGGATGAACAAGGAAGCGTTGCCCGTATTGCGCCGGGTGTTGGCAATCGACCCCACCAATACGGCTGCACGTATGATGTTGTTGGGTGAGGCTGTCAAGAAAGAAAATTACGGTGACGTCATCGAGCTGTGCGAAGCCGGCGTTGAGACCAATCCTGAAATGCTGGAGTTTTATTTCTATTTGGCCATTGCCTATAATCAGGCCGAACGGACCGATGATGTGATTGCGGTCTGCCGGAAAGCGTTGTCGCACACCACAGACGAGAGCAAGAAAGAGGTTGTTTCGGACTTCTATTCCATTTTGGGCGATGCCTACCATACGAAAGATTTGAATACGGAAGCCTATGCCGCTTATGATTCGGCGTTGGTGTACAACCCCTCCAATATCGGTGCGTTGAACAACTACGCTTATTACCTGTCCGTCGAGCGCCGCAATCTGGATAAAGCGGAGGAGATGAGCTATAAGACGGTGAAGGCCGAACCCGATAACGCCACTTATCTGGACACCTACGCTTGGATTCTGTTCGAGAAAGGCAATTATGCCGAAGCCCGCCTGTATATAGACGACGCCATGAAGAATGACGGCGGCAAGAGCGACGTAATTGTGGAACACTGTGGCGACATCTATTATATGACGGGTGATGTGGACAAAGCTTTGGAATACTGGAAGCAGGCATTGGAGATAGGCAGCAAGTCCAAAACCCTGAAGCAGAAGATTCGGCAAAAGAAGTATATCGGTGATAAGTAACGACGTATATGTCGGTGATCAATAAAAAGTGATAAGACGATGAAACAAGTAAAATCCAATAGTAAGATACTGCTCTTTCTCCTTTTCTTCCTCTGTTGTCTGACGGGGTGTAAGATTTCCCGTAAGGCGGAGACGTCCAAATTGCCTGAGAGCGCCCGTTACCTGTCTTCTAAAGTACGGTTGACGATTCCTTCCAAAGACGCTGTTTTCACCGTAAACGGCACGATGAAGCTGATAAGCGGCGAGCGGATGCAGCTCTCGTTCTTGATGCCTATCATACGTACGGAAGTGGCGCGCATGGAGGTGACGCCCGAAGAGATATTGCTGGTGGACCGTATGGGCAAACGCTATGTGCGGGCTACCCGTAAGGAACTGAAGGATGTATTGCCGAAGAAGGCGGATTTTGCCCATTTGGAGAAGATCCTGTTCGATGCTTCCAAGCCCAAAGGAAAGAGGGAGCTGACAGGGAAGGAGTTGGGTATTCCTTCTTTGGAGAAAGGCAGGGTGGAGTTGTCCGGCTTTTCCTACGGTCCGTTTTCCCTGACGCCCACTGAGTTGTCTTCGAAATATACGGAAGTCGAGTTAAGTGAAATATTAGAAATGCTGATGAGCTTATGAGACGTTTGCTTTGTATTTTTATAAGTTGTTTCTGTCTGGTTTTTCCGCTTCTTGCACAGTCCAACAGGCTGATTAAGGAGCTGGAGAGCAAGCGCGGTGCTTTGCAAAAGCAGATTACCGAGTCGGAGACACTTCTGAAAACTACAAAGAAGACCGTAAGCAGCCAGTTGAATGGGCTTGCCGCCCTGACGGGGCAGATAGAAGAGCGTAAGCGCTACATCCTCACCATCAATAAGGATGTGGAGGCGATAGACCGCGAACTGTCATCGCTGGAGCGTCAGTTGGGGCAGTTGCAGCGTGATTTGAAGGACAAGAAAAGGAAATACGACTCTTCTGTCCAATACCTTTATAAGAACCGCTCCATTGAGGAGAAGCTGATGTTTATTTTCTCTGCCCAAAGTCTGGCGCAAACTTATCGCCGCTTGCGCTATGTGCGCGAGTATGCCACCTATCAGCGTTTGCAGGGTGAGGAGATACTGAAAAAGCAGGAACAGGTGAATAAGAAGAAAGCGGAACTCAGGCAGGTGCGCGCTGCAAAAGCCGATCTGCTGAAGGAGCGTGAATCTGAGAAGATGAAGCTGGAAAAGCAGGAGAAGGAGAAACGTACGCTTGTCACCAGCTTGCAGAAGAAGCAGCGCGGTTTGCAAAACGAGATTGCCAAAAAACGCCGCGAAGCCAATCAGCTCAATGCGCGCATCGACCGCCTCATTGCCGAAGAGATAGAGAAAGCCCGCAAACGTGCGGCGGAGGAGGCCCGTCGCGAAGCTGCCGCACGCAAGAAGGACGGTGCGAAGACGGATAAGTCGGCTACGGCTTCCGGTGCATCCAAAACAAAGGTTGCTCCTTTGGAGACTTATACCATGAGCAAGGCCGACCGCGAGTTGTCCGGCGATTTTGCCAATAACCGCGGTAAGCTGCCTATGCCCATCAGCGGGGCTTACATCATAACCAGCCATTACGGGCAGTATGCGGTGGAAGGGTTGCGCAACGTCAAGCTGGACAATAAAGGCATCGACATTCAAGGAAGGCCGGGAGCACAGGCCCGCGCCATTTTCAACGGTAAGGTGGCGGCCGTATTCAAGCTGAACGGGTTGTTCAATATCCTTATCCGCCATGGGGCATATATTTCCGTCTATTGCAACCTCTCTTCCGCTTTGGTGAAGCAGGGCGACACAGTCACCACCAAGCAGGCCATCGGGCAGGTATTCTCCGACGGAGCCGACGGTGGACGCACTGTACTCCACTTCCAGTTGCGCCGGGAAAAGGAGAAACTGAATCCCGAACCCTGGCTGAACAGATAAATTCTTTCTTTCCGTTTCCCTTAGCAGAACATTTTGTTTCAGTCTATCGGAGCTTTTCTGTTTTTCTGCATTTGATATTTGGTTTCGGTGGGTTTGGACAAAATGCCCGGCCGGACGGAACAGCTGTTTAGATAATTACGGATGTCATATATATATATTAAGGTAATTCGTACCTAAAGTAATCAAATGTTGTATTATGGATTTTAAAACAATGAAGTATGAGACAGAAAAGTTTGACCGACTTCATGAATGAAGTCATTAAAGATTTGTGCGAGCAGGGCCGTTTTGCTACGGCCCATGTCTACAAGTACGCTTTGCGCTCCTTTACGGAGTTTGTGGGCGGAGGTTCCATTTATTTCGGTGCGTTCAGCAAGCGTTCGTTGCGCCGCTTCCAGACCTATATGGAGGAGCGGCAGCTCAGTTACAACACCATTTCCACCTACCTCCGCTCGTTGCGTGCGGTCTACAACAGTGCGGTGGATGCCGACTTGGTGAGGGGAGAGTTCCGCCTGTTTGCCGGACTGAAAACCGGGGTGGCTTCGGAACGTAAGCTGGCGGTTACGGCGTTGCAGATGCAGAAGCTGCTCAAGCAGCCTTTGTCTGCCGGAGCGCTCAAGGCTTCCGCTGTCCGCCTGTCCGGTGCGTCCGGTTCGGATGATTTTCTGGCACGCATGCAGAAGGCCCGCGACTGCTTCTCGCTGATGCTTTTCTTGCAGGGGATGCCCTACGTGGACCTTACACACCTCCGCAAGTGCGACCTTAACGGCAACCTGCTCACCTGCCGCCGGCGTAAGACGGGTACGGAACTTTGTATTCGTGTCACTCCCGAAGCTATGGCTCTGATAGAACGGTATGGCAACCACGACGAACATTCTCCCTACCTGCTCAACCTGCTTGGCAGCAACCCTGACGGAGAGGAGGATTTCCACCAATACCGGAGCAAACTGCGTGGGCTGAACTATTACCTTTCTTTTCTTCCCTCGCTCTGCGGATTGCATGGCTTGAAGATAAGCTCCTACACCCCGCGCCATACATGGGCCACGCTTGCCAAGTATTGCCAAGTGCCCGAAGAGATTATTTCCGAAGGACTGGGACACTCCTCTCTGGAGGTCACCCGCTCCTATCTGAAAAGTTTTGAAGGGGATGAACTCGCTAAAGCCAACAGAATAATAATTGATTATATTTGGTCCGGGAATAAAACCCTGTGGAATAAGCAGTAATGTGTCTGTTACTCCGTAAGTAACGGAAGTAAAACCGCAGCAAAGATATGAATAATTATATAAAAAACAATATACAAAACATAATCATTTAAAAATAAAAAGGTTTTAAGATGTCTTTCTCTTTCCATACAAGCTAAAACACCGACATATCGCGCCTCTTCGGCCTACGAGAACGCATACGGTTCTCATCTCCATATTTGGATCTGAAAATGGAGACACTGTTTTATATGCCTGCCCCGGCATATTATCATTTATAAATCTTTTGTTGGAGCCTGTAACGCTTTACAGATAGGTTGTTTGTTTTTTACTGTTACTTACGGAGTAACAACCTACAAACAAACAAAATGATATGCTTAAATTACCGGTTCTGACACTGCTGGTTTTCTTTTTGGGGACAATTCATGTCCGGTCCGTTCATGCACAGGAGAATTCTTTATCTCCTCCGGCCTGTTCCCAAACAGTCTATTTCCGTTTCGACAAAGCGGAGGTTGAAAGTGCGTATATGGACAACCGCCACGCCCTGTCCGCTTTGGACAGTCTTTTCTCCGACCCTGTATATGTATGGTCCATCGACTCCATTTATATCCACGCTTATTCTTCACCCGAAGGTAAGAGTGACTACAACCTTGAGCTCTCCCGCCGTCGTTCACAGGCCATGAGCAAATACCTTACGGAACGTTATCCCATGCTGAAACTCGGTTCCCGCATTTCCTGCATTTCAGGTGGTGAGAACTGGGACGGGATGAGGGAAGCGGTGGCGCGCGCTTCCGACTTCAATGAGCGGGAAGAGGTGCTGATGATTATCGACCAAGTGAGCGACCTTGCCCGGCGCGAACAACTGCTGAAACGCCTTAATGCCGGATTGGCATACCGCTATATCAAAGACAACATCCTGCCGCCACTGCGCAATGCAGTGGTATGTGTCATACGGACACGTCGTCCGTTGCCCGACAAACGGCATCCTTCGCTTCCCCCCGTCCGTTCCTTCCCCCTGCATTCGGCCACTGTGCAGCCGCAGTTGCGGGAGGGAGCGGAGACCGTTTCCCCACCGGACGCAAAGCAAGTGCGCCCCGCACGCTATGCCGCCTTCAAAACCAATCTTGCCGCTTGGGCCGCCACCACCGTAAACCTTGCCTATGAGGTGCAGGTGGGCAGGCGCTTTACGCTGGACCTGCCGTTGATGTGGAGTTCGTGGGACATCACCGCGGAGCATGCCTTGCGCGTGATTGCCTTTCAGCCCGAACTCCGCTATTGGTTCTCCTCTGCGGGAAAGGGGCATTTCATCGGGGTGCATGCCCATGCCGCCCGCTACAACCTGAAGTGGAACGCAACGCGTTATCAGGACAACGAGTGCCCCCTGTTCGGGGCGGGCGTGAGCTACGGTTATGCGTTCTCCCTCGGCCCGTCATGGGGCATGGAGCTCAACATCGGAGGAGGCTATGCCCAAACCCGCTACCGCCTGTACAGCAATGTGCCCAACGGCGCATGGCTCGATACCCGCACCCTCCGCTACTGGGGGCTTACCCGCTTGGGAGTGTCATTTATCTATAAACTGCCGCAGCCATGAAAAAACGACTGATACACATATATACTCTCACCATAAGGCTCTGCGCTCCGGCGTTCACGCTGTCCGCCTTGTCCGCGCTTTGGGCGATGCTTGTGCTTCTTGCAGGGTGCATCCACCAGTATCCCGACGACGGGCAGGCGGCGGACGTGACGCTCCGGGTGCAGTTGCTGCCCGAACGCGAACTCATCCTCCTGCCTCCCATCACCAAGGGCGGTGCCGCCGTCCTTCCCGAAGGCTGCCTGCCCCGCGTCACAGTGGAAGCCCGTCCGGCGGACGGGAGCGGTGCGGAAGTGGTGCGGACGGTAACGGCATTGAGTGCCGAAGAGTGGTCGCAACCCCTGATCACCCTTCCCGTTCCCCTGAAACTCAAGGCTGTTCCCTATCGGTTTACCGTATGGGCGGACTATACGCGGGGAGCATCGCTGCCCGATACATACTACAATACGGAGAATTTCCGTTCTGTGTCCCACACGCTTCCGTATGAGGAAGACTACCTGCGGCGCGAGGCCTTTTTCGGCAACGCCTCCGCAGACCTTGCGGGCGAGGAGTGGCGGGACGGCATACAGATAACCGTCAAACGTCCGCTGGCGCACTACCGCATCGTTGCAACCGATGTGCAGGAGTTCCTGAACAAGCAGCAGGCCAACGGCCGTCCCGGTGCGGGCGAATACGAGGTGAACATCATCTACGCGTACTTCCTCGTCACCCATTTGGATGCCGTTACGGGGCAACCGCTCAATTCCGGAGCGGGCTTCAGCTATACCCGCAGCATAAATCTCTCTGAAGATATGACCGAGTGCGAGCTTGCCGCAGACTATATACTGGCGGACGAGCAGGGGTCGGGAGTGACGGTGACGGTGGAGGTTCGGGAAAAAGGCGTCGGGAAAGCTGTACTGAGCCGCAGCTCCGGTCTGGAGATACCTTATCGGAGAGGGCACACCACCACCGTCACAGGCCGTTTCCTCACCGCCGGTAGCGGAGGTGGTGGCGGTAGCAGTAGTGGCGGCATAGATATAGGTATCGACGGAGACTATGATGGAGAGATAAACATAGATGCGAGGAACTAAATATTTACTAATTATAAAAACAACTTTTATGAAAACAAGAAATCTATTAATGAGTCTGATTGCCCTCATGGCAATCTTAATTGCCTCCTGTTCCGAGCAGCAGCCGGGTACGGGAATGGAAGCGGGCGGCACGAAGACCCTCACCTTCCGGTTGACTACGGACGGGCAGGCGCAGACGCGTGCCCCAGCTCCCTCAGTGACAGGATACAAGTTGGAGTACATCCTGCAAGTGCTCGATGCGGGCGGAAGCATTCTGCCCGGATATACGCAGAGAGTAGAGACAGGTACTTTCGATGTGACGCTTCCGTTGGGCGTGGCCTATACCTGCCTGTTCTGGGCGCAATACATCCCCGATGCAGGCGGTGGCAGCGAGTTCTTCGATACCGACGACCTCAAGGCTGTGGCTTTGAAGAAGCCGCTTACTGCCGAGGACCAATGTCAGGCATTCTGTGCTACGGCATCCGTTGCGGCTGCCGACGAAGCGCTGACGCAAACCGTTGTCATGAAGCGTGCGGTGGCGCAGGTCAACATCAAGAGCGACACCCAGATGACGGGCTACTCCAAACTGACGGCAGCCTACACCAATGTGCCCAACACGTTCAATGTGCTGGATAATACGGTGACTGACAACACCGGCGGCGTTAGCGGGGATGCTGATTTTGATATAACCAATTTCAGTGCAGCACCCGGTACCGACGGCAAGTACATCTACCAGTCGGCCTACTTCCTTGCCTCTGCCGACGGTGCGGGCAGCATGCTGAATATCGCTCTCAACACATACATCACCGCCGCACCGGGCACTCCATTCAAGACGATAACCGTCAACAACGTACCTACCAAGAAGAATGTGCGGACAAATGTGCTTATGGACTTTGCTGCTACCAGCTCGACATATACCTATACGCTGGACTTTGCGGACTTCGATGCGCCGGATATCAATCGTAAGACTGTAAGCACTTGGGACGGAACATATCCTGCCGTCAATACAGGCGCTACATATAGCGGTGGAGACGGAAGTCAGGCCACCCCTTACATCATTGGTTCTGCAACGGACTTTGCGCAATTTGCGGAGAATACGCGTAATAATTTTCAAAACTATGAATATACTTATTTCAAACTGGATGTTGATATTAATCTGAATGATAAGCCTTGGACGCCGACAGGGAACTTTGCCGGTGTTTTTGATGGGCAACATCATAAGATAACCGGTTTGAAAGTAAGTATTGCAGATTATCGTGTGGGATTATTCTCCCAAATCGATGCTCGGTCCGGCCCCAATGCAAGTGTATCCAATCTTCATGTTAGTGGAGATGTTGAGAATACGAAACCATCTGAATATGATTGCGCTGGAGGAATATGCGGTGATAACGCCACAGGAGTAATTGCTAACTGTTCTTTTTCGGGAAGCGTCCGCGGAACAGGAACAGTGGGTGGAATTGCAGCTAAATGCAATGGAAAAATTATTTCTTGTAAGAACACAGCATCCGTTTCCGGTGAAGAAGCAGGTGGTATTGCCGGGCGGGAATCTTCTGCAATTCCCAAGATATATGGATGCTACAATGAAGGAGCCATAGACGGAGCGAATGCAGGTGGAATATTGGGAAAAAATGACGGTTATGGTTGTGAAATAAAAGGATGCTACAATATCGGTGCGATACAAAGTTCGTCGGGAGGGACTTTTGGAGCTATTACTTCTTCTACCGCAGACGGTAGCTCTGTTATGGCTTCATGCTATGTCAAGGAAAAATATGCTGCTGCCCATGTTACGGAGGAAACAGTATTCGGTTCCTCTGACTGGCCTACTTCCACAAACAACACAGTGTGGTACGCCGACCCAAGTAATGACGGTACATACACAGCAGGCTCCGACGGTGTGCCTACCGGCAATTATAAGTTCTGGAAATCCCTCGGCAGTTGGAACGGTGGTACGCCCCAATATCCTAAGCTCTGGTGGGAGGAGTAAGGATGTTTACACTCTTTGCTATCGGTGCGTGGGCTGAATGACAGAAGTTCTTCGGGCAAAAGTTCTTCGGACAGAAGAACAAGAGAACAAAAGAACATAAAGAGCAAAAGAGCAGCAAAGCAAAAGAATAGAGTAACAAACATGTTAGAAATCCTGTCTTTATGAAATATAAGAAAACTTTGCAGGTGCTTATTATCTGTGCTGTCTGTGAATTGTATGCTTTGCTGTTCTCCGCATTGATTTACTCTTGCCGGGGTGAGGGCGGGAGAGCGGAGATGCGGACGGAGATGGAAAATGCCGTAGTGACCGGGAATAAGAGCGATGTTACTGCTGCCTGTCATAAGTGCCGTACCGGGACGTATATGCTAAACGGTTATAAACATAATTCAACTACTGATTCGCATTAGTAATTAAAAATCAACTTTTATGAAAACAAGACACCTATTAATGAGTCTGATTGCCCTCATGGCAATCTTAATTGCCTCCTGTTCCGAGCAGCAGCCGGGTACGGGAATGGAAGCGGGCGGCACGAAGACCCTCACCTTCCGGTTGACTACGGACGGGCAGGCGCAGACGCGTGCCCCAGCTCCCTCAGTGACAGGATACAAGTTGGAGTACATCCTGCAAGTGCTCGATGCGGGCGGAAGCATTCTGCCCGGATATACGCAGAGAGTAGAGACAGGTACTTTCGATGTGACGCTTCCGTTGGGCGTGGCCTATACCTGCCTGTTCTGGGCGCAATACATCCCCGATGCAGGCGGTGGCAGCGAGTTCTTCGATACCGACGACCTCAAGGCTGTGGCTTTGAAGAAGCCGCTTACTGCCGAGGACCAATGTCAGGCATTCTGTGCTACGGCATCCGTTGCGGCTGCCGACGAAGCGCTGACGCAAACCGTTGTCATGAAGCGTGCGGTGGCGCAGGTCAACATCAAGAGCGACACCCAGATGACGGGCTACTCCAAACTGACGGCAGCCTACACCAATGTGCCCAACACGTTCAATGTGCTGGATAATACGGTGACTGACAACACCGGCGGCGTTAGCGGGGATGCTGATTTTGATATAACCAATTTCAGTGCAGCACCCGGTACCGACGGCAAGTACATCTACCAGTCGGCCTACTTCCTTGCCTCTGCCGACGGTGCGGGCAGCATGCTGAATATCGCTCTCAACACATACATCACCGCCGCACCGGGCACTCCATTCAAGACGATAACCGTCAACAACGTACCTACCAAGAAGAATGTGCGGACAAATGTGCTTATGGACTTTGCTGCTACCAGCTCGACATATACCTATACGCTGGACTTTGCGGACTTCGATGCGCCGGATATCAATCGTAAGACTGTAAGCACTTGGGACGGAACATATCCTGCCGTCAATACAGGCGCTACATATAGCGGTGGAGACGGAAGTCAGGCCACCCCTTACATCATTGGTTCTGCAACGGACTTTGCGCAATTTGCGGAGAATACGCGTAATAATTTTCAAAACTATGAATATACTTATTTCAAACTGGATGTTGATATTAATCTGAATGATAAGCCTTGGACGCCGACAGGGAACTTTGCCGGTGTTTTTGATGGGCAACATCATAAGATAACCGGTTTGAAAGTAAGTATTGCAGATTATCGTGTGGGATTATTCTCCCAAATCGATGCTCGGTCCGGCCCCAATGCAAGTGTATCCAATCTTCATGTTAGTGGAGATGTTGAGAATACGAAACCATCTGAATATGATTGCGCTGGAGGAATATGCGGTGATAACGCCACAGGAGTAATTGCTAACTGTTCTTTTTCGGGAAGCGTCCGCGGAACAGGAACAGTGGGTGGAATTGCAGCTAAATGCAATGGAAAAATTATTTCTTGTAAGAACACAGCATCCGTTTCCGGTGAAGAAGCAGGTGGTATTGCCGGGCGGGAATCTTCTGCAATTCCCAAGATATATGGATGCTACAATGAAGGAGCCATAGACGGAGCGAATGCAGGTGGAATATTGGGAAAAAATGACGGTTATGGTTGTGAAATAAAAGGATGCTACAATATCGGTGCGATACAAAGTTCGTCGGGAGGGACTTTTGGAGCTATTACTTCTTCTACCGCAGACGGTAGCTCTGTTATGGCTTCATGCTATGTCAAGGAAAAATATGCTGCTGCCCATGTTACGGAGGAAACAGTATTCGGTTCCTCTGACTGGCCTACTTCCACAAACAACACAGTGTGGTACGCCGACCCAAGTAATGACGGTACATACACAGCAGGCTCCGACGGTGTGCCTACCGGCAATTATAAGTTCTGGAAATCCCTCGGCAGTTGGAACGGTGGTACGCCCCAATATCCTAAGCTCTGGTGGGAGGAGTAAGCATGTTCGATGCCAAACATTCAATGAGTGCCACCCCATGATGAAACGTAACTTTATTAAAGTATGCCTTCGGCAAGGCGAGTCACTCAACTGGGAGAACTTCAACAACCGCATCTGCGTGCTGGTGCTTCAAGGCAGTATCGTAGTATTCGGCAGACATGGCAAGATGCTGTTCCGCCTTAATGCGGGTGAGGCAAATGTTTTTGAAGGGACTCCCGAATGCACGGGTACGTCCGTCACCAATGACACAGAAGTGATTATTGTTTAATTATCCGTCACGCCATTGATGGTCGGCATATAGGGCGATGCAATGTTGCAGAGTAGTGAAGCCGATTGTTAAGCGACATACCGGGAGTTTCAATGAAGGGGACCGGGAGTTTCAACCGTTGAAACTCCCGGTTTACCTCAATGAAACTCCCGGTATCCCTTAGGGAAACTGATAGTTTATCCCGTTGAAACTGGAAATGCCCTGCGGGAAAAAGGGAACGAAAACGGGTGAAGCTTAAATCTCCGCCCCGTCCAGCAATTCAAGATACAGCGTAATGGCTTCTTCTATCTCTTTTACAAAGATAAATTCGTCCGCAGTATGTGAACGGCTGCTTTTGCCCGGTCCCATTTTCATGGACGGGAACGGCATCAGTGCCTGGTCGGACAGTGTGGGAGAGCCGAAGGGCACCCGTCCCAAAGCAACGGCCTTCCGCACCAGCGGGTGGTCCGGCGAAACGTGTGAAGAGCCCAGGCGGAACGAGCGGGCTTTGGCTTCGCAGGAGATATGTTTCCGTATCTCGTCGAAAAGCTCCTGATTGGTATAACATTCGTTGCTGCGGATGTCTACGACAAACGTGCAGCGGTCGGGGATGACATTGTGCTGCGTTCCGGCATTTGCCATGGTGACACTCATCTTTACCGGGCCCAAGAAGGGAGATTCTTTCGGGAAGCGGTAGTCGCGAAACCACGCAATGTCGTCCAATACCTTATATATGGCATTGTCTCCTTCATTACGGGCGGCGTGCCCCGAACGTCCGTAGGCAGTGACATCCAGCACCATTAAGCCT
>OKSX01000897.1_pt1 | contig 16973 bp, 15 predicted proteins | sample 1606391 | NCBI WGS metagenome assembly OKSX01 (sample SAMEA3879578, study PRJEB24766) | human gut metagenome | biome: human-associated habitat; feature: feces | place: USA | collected 1985/1987
CAAATCTGTCCGCGACTTCGACATCGTCACCCTCGACCGCGTCCGCCGGATGGACATCGAACCGGATCTGCCGGTCTGGAAGGATTACGCCCGCGCAGCCCATCTCCACAGCGCCATCCTGAGCTATCTTGAGCTGCACCCCCAGAACTTCTACCAGATCAACGCCGACGTGGACGGCACCCAGTTCGTCACCGCCCGCGGCTGGGAGGACCTGTCCAACCTGCTCAACACCTACGAGTCGCTGGGCCTGCAGGCCGACGAGGAGCTGATCCGCCAGTATATCCAGCACCAGAAGATCGCAGAGGACTTTGCGGCCTACCTCGACCTCTACTACAAATACCGCGACGATTACGGCGTGGAAGACATCTTGGCTGGTAAGGCAAAGCCCGCCGCCTTTGCGCGGCTGCTGCAGGCTCCCTTCGACGAGAGACTGAGCCTTGTCAGCCTCCTCCTGTCCGGCCTCGAGACGCGCTTCTCTGCCTCCCGGCGGGCAGATGCTGCGGCCGACAGCTGCTATGCCTTCCTGCGGGAGACGAAGAAAGCCTTTGCCGAGATGCCTGCAGAGCTGGCACAGGAGCCGAACTGCTGGGCGCAGCTCTTTGACCAGATGACCGCCGACTACGAGGCCGAGACCCAGAAAAAGCGCACCGCCGGTCTGCTGGACAAGCCCGCGCTGGAAGCCCGCCTGCAGACCGCCAAGACCCTGCGCGGCTGGGAGAAAACGCTGCTGCGTGCCGCCGCGCCGGACGCAGACACCGCCTTCAAGGTGCTGCGGGAGCAGTTCGGCACCCTGTCGGAGGCCCGCGACACGGCCCAGCAGAGGGCCAGCGCCGCGCTGGAGGCGGCCTTCGACTTCATGGAGCAGGCCTTTGCCGAGAGTCAGGAGATGGTGGTCTTTGTCACCGAGCTGACCCTGTCGCCCGCCGCCCATGCGTTCATCGCCGAAAACGGCTGTGAGCGGTATTTCCAGTACAACAAAGACCTCCTGCTGGACCACCGCAAGGCGGCTCTGAATCAGGAGCTGGAAGCCGAGCAGCGTCGGCACGGGATGCTGTAACATAATGCAAAAGAGGGACTGCGCTTACCATGCAGTCCCTCTTCTCGTATGCGGAAAACAAAAGAAAAAGCATCTTGATGAAATCAAGATGCTTGGTGGTTGCGGGGGCCGGATTTGAACCAACGACCTTCGGGTTATGAGCCCGACGAGCTACCAGACTGCTCCACCCCGCGATATTTACTTTTCGCTGTCAGCCTCTCGCTGACTGCTCAAGTATAATACCACAGGATGGGGCGGATGTCAAGTGTTTTTTCAAAAAGGTTCCGGATTTTTTTCGGCGGAGATCATTTGCGGGTGCGGCGGCGCACCAGATGGACGATGAGAGCGGCTGCGGCCATGAGGGTCAGCAGAGGCCAGACGCCCACGACCCAGACCGTCAGCTGCTGGAGGCCGGAGACGAAGCCCGACCAGCCGTTGCGGAGGGCGCTGGACAGCTGGGAGAGATAGGACTCCTCGGTGGGGGTGTACTCCTTCACCTCAGACAGCGAGAGGTAGACCGTGGAGCAGGACACCTGCTGGCTGTACCAATCCAGCTGCGACTGCCAGCTCTCGATCTGGTACTGGACGTCGCTGAGGGAAGATTCGATCTCCAGCAGGTCGGAGAGGTTCTCGGCGGTGGCCTGAAGCTCCTGCAGGCGGGTGCGCTGGGCGGTCAGGTTCGAAAGCCGGGCCTCAATGTCCATATACTGGGTGGTGACGTCCTGCACCTGCTCGCTCTTGTCCACGAGGTTGCCTGCCTGCGCGGCGGCTGCGAGGAAGCTGGTGTAGTTGTCCTGTGGGACGCGGATGGTGAGGGAGAGGCTGCGGCCCATGCCGGAATAGGAGGACTCATCGCTGGACTCCATATAGCCGCCAGCGGCGCTCACAGCCTCGTTGAGGGCGGTGCGGGCGGCGTCAAAGTCCTTGCTCTCGATGGTGAGGTTGGCCGTGTAGATGAGCTTCGTGCCCTCCTGCGCGGCCTCGGCACGCAGGGTGCTGGTGTCATCTGCGCTGCGGTCGCTCACGGCGCTGCCGGTGTCGGCAGCACCGCTGCTCTGGACGGCCATTTTGGAGTCGGAAAGGGCGCTGTTCACGCCGTCCATCGAGTAGGCAGCATAGGAGGCCGTCTCGGGGGCCGGCGCTGCCGTGAGTGCCGCACCACCCGCAGCCATCAGGCGGAAGGGCGAGCCGACCGCTGCATACAGGCCGACGCCGCAGAGCAGGCCGCAGGCGGCGATGCTCAGGGTCTTGCGGGAAAAGCGGATGGCCTTTCTGGGCTTCGGGGCGGCTTTGGGGGCGCTGGATGCCGTCTGTCCCCCCTGCATGGCAAGAAGCTTCGCCTTCAGGTCATCCGATGCGTGAAGGTCGTCCACCTCCATCTTGTACTCAAACCACCTCATCTTCGATCTCCTCCTTCAGCATCGTATGTAACTGGGCGCGGGCGCGGCGAAGCCAGCTGAGCACCGTGTTGGTGGGGGCACCCAGCATCCGGCCCACCTCGGCGGCGGTGTATCCCTCGTAGTAGTGGAGGTAGACCGCATTGCGGTAGTTTTCGGGCAGGGCGCGCACGGCGTCCAGCACGCTGCCGTCCTCCATCTGGCCCGGGGCAGGAAGATTCTCGTCCAGCTCGGTGTCCTTCTGGCGGGCGGCGCGGGTCAGGTCGTGGCAGCGGTTGATGGTCACGCGCAGCAGCCACGCTTTCAGGTGCTCTTCGCTCTCGAAGCGGCCATTGTAGCACAGCAGTTTTTCGAAAACATCCTGCACTACATCCTCCGCATCGGCAGTGCAGCTGCAGTTGTGCATGGCGGCGCGGAACACCGTGTCACTGTATCGCTGCACGGCCAGCGCAAAAATTTCATTTTTGGTCAGCTGTCCCATAGTTCTATGCTCCTTTGACGCCCTGTGTACAGCAGGGCACGGTGGAATTGGTGATCGACAGGGGACATTCACCTCATACACGGATGAGCGGCCCCGATTATTGCAGTTTATGGGGCAGGGCGGAAAAATCTTCCGCCGGACGCTCCACAGTTACCCAAAGTATAACATGAATACGCAAAAAACAAAAGAGCCATCTGCCGCCATGTTTTGGCAGATGACCCTGAGTGCAGATTTTGTATTACCGGTAGAGCCGCTGGAAGAGCGCCACCCGCTCGGAAAGATAGGTCTCAGCCCGGGGGTGGTGGAGCCAGCGCTTGCCCGCCTTGTCGCAGACGAGGCGGTGGCCCAATGCGGCGGGGTGGGCGTCGATCTCCTCCACGTCCCGCAGGGTGAGGGTGAGGCTCAGCGCCGCCGGGGCGTCCGGCAGGGGCGGGAGTGGGTCTTCCCAGACGAAGGGCGGCAGCAGCTGGACGGCATAGACCGTCCGGGTGCACTCCTCGGTGAGCAGCAGGGCGGCGGGCGCACCTTCCGGTGTGACGTGGAGGGTGGAGTAGAGCAGCTGGAGCTGTGCCGGGGCCAGCAGCCGGGAAGCGCCCTCGCCCTCCTCAGGCAGGAGGGTGAGAAAATCCGCGGCCTCGTCGGCGTAGATGCGCCGCGCCGGTGCGCGGAACTGTGCGTAGAGCGCGGGCAGGGCAAAGACGCCCTCCCGGTCCAGTGCGCGCTGCAGCAGGCAGTAAAACTCGGTCAGTGGGTGGGAAGGGTCTGGCTGGGGCATCCCGAAATCGGGGCGTGAAACGTGTCCTCCGCCCATATCAGCCCTTGTAGCCCAGCGTAGCCGCCATGACGGCTTTGATGGTGTGCATCCGGTTCTCGGCCTCGTCAAAGACGATGCTCTGGGGGCCTTCGAAGACCTCGTCCGTGACCTCCATCGCGTCGCGGCCGAAGCGCTCGCCCATCTCCTTGCCCACGGTGGTCTTGTGGTCGTGGAAAGCGGGCAGGCAGTGCATAAAGACGGCGTGGGGGCCTGCAATATTCATCAGCTTCTGATCGATCTGGTAGGCGGAGAGGTCGTTGATCCGCTCGGCCCAGACCTCCACCGGCTCGCCCATCGAGACCCAAACGTCGGTGTAAAGGACGTCCGCGCCCTGTGCGGCCTTGGCGGGGTCTTCCTCAAAAGTGAGGGTGGCCCCGGTCTCGGCGGCGATCTTCTGGCACTCGGCCACCAGAGCAGCGTCGGGCTGATACTTTTTGGGGGCGCAGGCGGTGAAGTGGAGGCCCATCTTGGCGCAGCCCACCATCAGGCTGTTGCCCATGTTGTAGCGGGCGTCGCCGAAGTAGACGAAGTGGATGCCCTTGAGATGGCCGAAGTGCTCCCGGATGGTGAGAAAGTCGGCCAGGATCTGGGTGGGGTGGAACTCGTTGGTCAGGCCGTTCCAGACCGGCACACCGGCGTAGTGGGCAAGGTCTTCCACGATCTGCTGGCCGTAGCCGCGGTATTCGATGCCGTCGAACATCCGGCCCAGCACCCGGGCGGTGTCGGCGATGGACTCTTTTTTGCCGATCTGGCTGCCCGACGGGTCGAGGTAGGTGACTTCCATGCCGAGGTCGTGGGCTGCAACTTCGAAGCTGCAGCGGGTGCGGGTGGAGGTCTTCTCGAAGATGAGGGCGATGTTCTTGCCGCGCAGGGCGTCGTGGCGGATGCCGGCCTTCTTCTTTGCCTTCAGGTCGGCGGCGAGGTCCAGCAGGCCTTCGATCTCGTCGGGAGTGTAATCAAGGAGCTTCAAAAAGCTGCGGTTCGTAAGATCCATTGTATATATTCCTCTCTATGCAATAAAAATAGAATAATTATACTTTCACAAACCCTATTATAATACGGGAAGGGAAAGCAGTCAAGAACGAATGGATGCCTTGACAAATAGCGGTGATTCGACTATACTACAAACAGAAGGGGCGCTGACTGCAAAGGGTCAGCTTCCTATCCCTATTAGTCAAAAAGATTGACCGTCAGGCTTGGAACACTGTGGCGGTCAATCTTTTTTGTTATCATCGTTTTTCTTCTGAGAAGATTTCTCCATGACATCAATGGTCAGGCGGACTACGTCAACGATCAGCCCCAGAAGACCGAGGATGAATGTAGAGGAAGAATCAGCGACGCGGGACAAGAAAGCATGACCACCAATTTTGCAATCAGCGCCTTATTCTCAGTTTAGCATAATTTTTGACGGATTACAACTCCAGCTCCGCCTTCCGTCCGCTGGGCTGGTAGGGGGTGAGGCGGACACCGGCCTTTTTGAACATGAACCGCGCCGCAACGCTGGAATCGGTGTCGTGGTACTTGTCGCTGTAGTAGACCACCTCCGCGATGCCGGACTGGATGATGGCCTTGGTGCACTCGTTGCAGGGAAAGAGGGTGACGTACACCCGCGCCCCCTTCAGGTTGTTGTGGGCGCTGTTGAGGATGGCGTTCAGCTCGGCATGGCAGACGTACATATACTTGGTGTTCAGCGGGTCGCCCTCCCGCTCCCACGGCATGGCGTCGTCGTCGCAGCCGATGGGCATACCGTTGTAGCCCAGAGAGAGGATCTTGTTTTCCGGGCTGACGATGCAGGCCCCCACCTGACTGCTGGGGTCTTTGGAGCGCATCGCCGTGAGCAGGGCAATGCCCATGAAGTATTCGTCCCAGTTGATATAATCCGTGCGTTTCATCGTGCAGTGCTCCTTCGTTTGCGTGAAAGTTGGTCTCGACGCCCCTATTATAGCGTGCCGCAGGGACTTTTACAATAAAACCCTCCTCCTCAAGGCAAAATGCACAAAACGAGGCCGGGAAGTTTGGCAGGGCGAAAGCCGGAAATTTCAAACGAAATATTTAAAAATCGTTTGAAGTGTGGTATTATCTTTGTAAAATATGCCACAAAAGCGGAGAGAATGCTCCGTGCGGCGGAAATGAGGGAAAAACCGATATGAAATACGCAAGCAACAACATCCGCAATATCTTGATCGCGGGCCATGCCGGCAGCGGCAAAACGACGCTGACCGAGGCATTGGTCTATTTTTCGGGCGCTGCCGAGCGTATGGGCCGGGTCGAGGACGGCACCACGATTTCGGACTTTGACCCCGAGGAAGCAAAGCGGAAGGCCAGTCTGTCGGCATCGGTAGTGCCGGTGGAGTATGAGGGCATCAAGTACAACCTCATTGATGCTCCGGGCCTGTTCGACTTTGAGGCAGGCGAGTACGAGGGCATCCGTGCAGCCGAGAGCGTGCTGGTGTGCGTGTCGGGCCGCAGCGGTGTGACTGTCGGCGCGGAGAAGGCCTTCCAGCTGGCCCGCAAGAACGGCAAGGCTACGATGGTCTTCGTCTCCAAGTGTGATCTGGAGAATGCGAACTACTTCAAAATTCTGGAAGACATGAAGATCAAGTTCGGCACCACCGTCTGCCCCTGCGTCGTCCCGGCCAAGCTGGATGACGGCACCCCCGTGTACATCAACCTGTTCAGCCAGAAGGCGTTCAAGTATGAGGGCGGCAAGCAGGTGCAGGTGGAGCTGCCCGACATCGGCCACCGCTTTCAGGGCCTCATCGAGGCCATGAGTGAGGCCATCGCCGAGACCGACGACGAGCTGATGGAGAAGTTCTTCGGCGGTGAGGCGTTCACCACAGAGGAGATCGTCGAGGGAATGCGCAAGGGCGTCAAGGACGGCCTCATCACCCCCGTGTTCTGCGGCAGCGCTGTCAACCAGCAGGCTCTGGATATGCTGCTGTACAATATGCACAAGCTGCTGCCCAGCCCGGAGCACAACAGCGTTCTGGCAGAGGACGCCAACGGCGACCCCGTCGAGCTGAACTGCGCCGAGAGCGCCCCCACCGTTGCATACGTCTTCAAGACTGTGGCAGACCCCTTCGTGGGCAAACTGAGCTATCTGCGCGTCATCAGCGGCAAGATCACCGCAGGCGCGTCCCTCGTCAACGCCCGCACCGGCGAGACCGAGAAGCTGGGCAAGCCTCTCACCGTTCTGGGCAAGAAGCAGACCGAGGCAGAGAGCATCGGTGCCGGTGACGTGGGCGCTGTGGCAAAGCTGATCAGCGCCAAGACCGGCGACACCCTCTGCGACGCCTCCCGGGTAGTCAAGCTGCCGGCGCCCGTCTTCCCCAAACCCAGCCTGTTCATGGCCGTCACTGTGGCCAAGAAGGGCGACGAGGGCAAGATCAGCAGCGCTCTGGCCCGTCTGATGGAGGAAGACCCCACCCTGAGCTACATCAATAACGCGGAGACCCACCAGCAGATCATCGGCGGTCTGGGCGAGCAGCACCTCGATGTGGTCAAGGCCAAGCTGAAGAACAAGTTCGGCGTGGAGATCGGCCTCGAGGCTCCCCGCATCGCCTACCGTGAGTCCATCCGCAAGGCCTGCCAGAAGCAGGGCCGCCACAAGAAGCAGACCGGCGGCCACGGCCAGTTCGGTGACGTTATCATCAACTTCGAGCCCTGCGACAGCGAGCAGGTAGTGTTTGAGGAGAAGGTGTTCGGCGGCAGCGTGCCCAAGAACTTCTTCCCCGCCGTGGAAAAGGGCGTGCGCCTTGCCGCCGAAAAGGGCGTGCTGGCAGGCTACCCCGTGGTGGGCCTGAAGGCCACCCTGCTGGACGGCAGCTACCACCCGGTGGACAGCTCTGAAATGGCCTTTATCATGGCTGCAAAGCTGGCCTACAAGGCCGCCATGCCCGAGGCCGGGCCGATCATTCTGGAGCCCATCCACACCCTGAAGGCTCATGTGCCCAACGACAATACCGGCGACATCATGGGCGATGTGACCAAGCGCCGGGGCCGCGTGCTGGGCATGGAGCCGGACGAGGACGGCATGCAGACCATCATTGCGGAAGTGCCGCTGGCAGAGCTGGCCAACTTTACCACCTTTATCCGGCAGACCACCCAGGGCCGCGGCTGGTTCACCACCGAGTTCGCCCGCTACGAGACCCTGCCCGAGATGCTGGTGCCCGCCGTGGTGGAGCAGGCCAAAAAGCTGGGCAATCTGGACGAAGCCGCCGACGACTGAGCAAGCGAACTCCCCAGCCGCCTGACCGGCGGCAGCCCCCTCGGAGAGGGGGCCTCAGGCTCCCTCCATGAGGGAGCTGGCAGAACCGTCAGGTTCTGACTGAGGGAGTTCCCACCGAAATATGACATCACCCCGACCCCCGTTGACACTTTTCCCTCTGTCAGCGGGGGTTTTTGCGGGCAAAAAAGCCCCCTCGGAGCAGGAGCTCCGGGAGGGCTTTTTCCGCGCATTATTCTTCGTCCTCATCGTAGTCATAGCACAGGATCTCGGGCAAGGTGATCTCTAGCGCGGCCAGCAGTAGCAGACTCCACCTTACCGCGCCCAGCAGGTCCCGCGGGAAAAAGAATGCGGCGATTATAAAAATGCGCAGCACCCATCCGCCCAAAAGCATCTCCCGCTCCTTTCAACGCCCGCACAGGTCGTTGCCCTCGTTCCAGCCCAGAACGGCCGGTGCAAATTCCAGCGGGGATGCCGCCGGGTAGGCAAGCGGCCGGTCCGGGCGGAACTGGGAGGGCATGTCCTCCACCACCGGGGCTTTGCCGGGCGCATAACTCAGGATGCGAAGCAGCAGCAGGCGCAGACGGTCAAAACAGGCGTCCAGCTGATAGACGGGAACGGACACTGCCGGATACCCGGCAGACGTGTTCACCGCCAGCACCTGCTGTGCGGGGGCGTTGACGCAGAACGGGACCAGTGTCACCCCGCCCGCCTTCGGGTGTCCGATCATGTTCAGGGCAAACAATTCGAGCAGGGAGAGACCCCCCATCTGCTCTTTCGTAAGGACCCCCGAAAACAGCCGGGCTTCGGGCGAAACACGCTGGGTCAGCAGGACAAGGACCGTGTGGGTGGGGGTCCCGTGTTCGGCTGCGGCGTCAAGCGCCGGTTTCAGGATCGCATTTGTCATCAGGCTGCAGCCGAACGTCGGATAGCGGATGACGGTGGAGCGGATCCATCTGCCCGCATACGGCATGCAGGGGGGCAGCGGCCCACACTGCTCCAGCGGTGCAAGGGGCTGGATCGTGAAGCCGATCTCGTCAAAGCCAAGCACTGCCAGTTCCATGCAGTGACGCAGGGTGGACGTTCGGGCCAGTTTCTGCCGCAGCCTTTCCAGCGCTGTCATCGTCCATGCAAGACAGACAGGCTCCATGGTCGAGTCTACGCAGACTCCCAGCTTCATGGCGTGAGTTTCGGTTTGCATCAAAGTCCCCTCCGTTCTTCGTTCTTTTCGGCTTCCTGTCGGCGGTTGCGTTCCGCACGCCATGCCTTGTATTCCTGCAGCTCATAGAACGCCTTCGGCTTGCGCAGCCAGCCGTGGGAGCTGACCGCAGCAACATGAAGACGATAGCGGGATTTTACCGACCGCTGGCTCAGCAGGTCCCATGCAAGACCATCATCGTTCGTGATCACCAGCACATTGCCATGTTGAAACAGCGCCAGCGCCGCGTCCTTTGTGAACGGGTCGGCAAAGCCCTCGTCCCGCAGCTGGTCCACGCTGCCTCCATCCTCGTAAAAAGCCAGATGCCCCTGCGTATACAGGTCGATGACGAATTGCAGCCCGCACGCCGCCTTCCGCGCCATTTCCGGGTCGGCGCTCTGCAGATGCTTTTGCAATTCCAGCAGGCAGGACCGGCAAAAGCGGATTTCCCGGTCATTTTTTTCCAGACTTTCCTTCAAGCGCCCTCCAAAAAGCCGCCTGTCGCCGTCCTCTCCCTGATTGATTGCCATATTGGTGTCTATGAGGATAAACTGCGCCGTTTCCGTTTCCCGGTCCGTATACGCCTGTGCCAACCGATCTTTTTCTTTGTCCATGCTCTCACCCCTCCGTCTCCGGCTGCCACTCCAAAAAGCCTTTGTCCGTTTCAAAATACAAAATGCGGATCACCTGCGCCAGCGGCCATTTTACATTCAGCTCTGCAACCACCCGCGCCTGCTCCTCCGAGCCGGTCAGCAGCGCAGCCGGGCCGTTCTGGCTGGCTGCCCAGTTGCTCAGGCGGATGCTCTGGTACTCGTCCAGAACCTCCGTCAGGCTCAGCCCCTTTTTGCCCGGGCTCTCATAGTAAAACAGCAGGTTTTTCCTCTTCAGCCGCTCAAGGCAGGTCAGCACCGCCTCGTTCTTTTTAGGGTCCTGTTCCAGCGCGGTGACCTGCTGCGGCACAACGACCAGCTGCTGCCACTGTGTGATCTGAAAACTCAGCGGATGCTGATCGTTGTTATCCTGCAGTCTCTGCTCCAGCCCGTGCAGCGTCTCAAACGCCTGTGGAGGCAGCGACTCCACGTCCAGAAAGAACCGGTAGGGAGACGGTGCCATCGAAGCCATCCGCTCCAGATCGGGCTTGGGCGGAAGTTGCAGCCCGTAAAGCCTCGTCCAGCACTCCTGCAGCGTTGGGTATTGGAACAGCACCCAGTCGTTTTCCGGGTCGATCATGTTGTCCCGGATGCAGCGATAGACCGGTGCCCGCATCTCCGGGCGCCGGGTAAGATAGTCATCGACAACGACCATGATCCTCAGAATGGTGTCTCGATCCGGCTTTGCATCCGGCCGTTCCAGCCGGTTGACGAACGCCCTGCTGCCAATGCCGCTGGCGGCTGCGAACGCCTCCTGCGTGTATCCCATGGTCTGCCGCATTGCTTTGAGGGCAGGCCCGTGAAACGGTGCCAGCAGCCTGTCCTCGTTGTGCCTTGTGTTTTTTTGTTCCATAAAGACCTCCTTGTCGTCCGTCCTGTGGTCGAGCCACCTTCATCCTACCACAGAACGGCAAAAAGTCAACAAGCCTCAACGTAACCAAAAAGCATTTTATATGCACATATTTGTCATAAATTGTAACGCTCAGTTACTTTTTGTGCAATTTTGTAATGTAAAATCATATTTTTGGCAGCGCCTGTCTCCGGAATAGACGCGCCACTTTTCGCGAATCCTTTTCATTCATCAGTTGAACAAATTCGATGATATTTCCCTGTTCTGACCGCGCTCTGCTGCACAGCGAAACTGAGAGGGCTCCGCCGCAATGCACAAGCCCTCCTGTGAAAAGGAGCGTCCGCCATTGCCGCGCAGCAGCACATCCTTGCGAAGCACATCCTTCCAACCATCACCCCGACCCCCGTTGACACTTTTCCCTCTGTCAGCGGGGGCTTTTGCGGGCCATTCCAACGGCAAATTGTTAATTTTTATCTGCCTGCTTGACTTTTGCGCCGGATTGCATATACTAGAGGTAGATAAGGTGATGAGAACTTATCCATAGGGTTCATGCAATGAACAAAGCAAAGCCCCCGGTACTGCGAATACCGGGGGCTTCGTGTTTAGTGCTTACTGCCCTTGCACATCAGGCTGTCAAGCCACTTGCAGAGATAGTATGCAACTACTTCTGCTGCAACGGCGACGACCGCCGCCAGCGGCGGAAACAGGGAGGAGCTGTTGGGGCCGCGGCCTGCAAGATGCGAGTGCCGCCCAAGGCACGAAGCAGATGCAGGGAGCCGCAACCCGTACAGGATGCCAGAAGGGCCGCAGTGCCAGTATAACACAAGCTCTGACACAATACAACAAAAAGCGACAGCGTACGATCATACCGTACCCGCTGCCGCTTTTTTGTTTTTCCTCCCCAGCACCGCCTTTTTTGTTGACAAAGGCCCGGCTTGCTATTATAATAATGTAGTCAAAATGGCATTATTGTGCGGCTTTGCGGCTGTGCAAAACAAATAGACAAGGAGAGATTCTCAAAATGGCACAAGAGATCAAGATGTCCGCCGCCGGTCTGAAGGCAATGCAGGAGGAACTGGAATACCTCAAAACGGTCCGCCGCAAGGAGCTGGCTGAAGAGATCAAGGAAGCACGCAGCCACGGCGACCTGTCCGAGAACAGCGAGTACGACGAGGCCAAGAACACCCAGGGTCTGGTGGAGAACCGCATCACCGAGCTGGAGCAGATGATCAAGAACGCTGTCGTCATTGATGAGAGCGAGCTGAGTGTGGACAGCGTGTCTGTGGGCACCCATGTGGTCATCCGGATGACCGGTGAGGACGAGACCGAAGAATACGATATCGTGGGCCGCACCGAGGCCGACCCCCTGAACGGCAAGATCAGCGACGAGAGCCCCGTGGGCCACGCCCTGCTGAACAAGGCCGTGGGTGCCAAGGCCGAAGTTCTGCTGCCCACCGGCCACACGGTGGAGTACACTGTGCTGCGCATTTCCCACGCAGCAAACTAAGTAGGAGTAATCATGGAAGAGCAAAAGAAGAACCCCGCACAGGGCCTGTCCGAGAGCGAGCAGGTGCAGGTGCGCCGCCAGAAGCTGGCTGACCTGCAGGCTGCAGGCCGCGACCCCTTTACCCTGACCAAGTATCCGCAGGACGCCTACTCTGCCGACCTGAAGGAAGAGTTTGCCGCCCTGCCCAACGAGACCGACAGCGGCAAGACCGTGGCCCTTGCAGGCCGCATGATGTCCAAGCGCGTGATGGGCAAGGCAAGCTTTGCCCACCTGCGGGACGATAAGGGCGACATCCAGCTGTACGTCCGCCGCGACGAGCTGGGCGAGGAGTCCTACGCCGCCTTCAAGAAGCTGGACGTGGGCGACATCATCGGCGTGAAGGGCGAGGTGTTCCGCACCAAGACCGGCGAGCTGAGCGTCCGCGCCACCGAGCTGACCCTGCTGGCCAAGAGCCTGCGCCCCCTGCCCGAGAAGTTCCACGGCCTGACCGACACCGAGATGCGCTACCGTCAGCGCTATGTGGACCTGATCGCCAACCCCGAGGTGAAGGACACCTTCGTGAAGCGCAGCCAGATCCTGAAGGAGATCCGTGCCTATCTGGACGAGAAGGGCTTCCTGGAGGTGGACACCCCCATCCTGACCCCCTTCGAGATCGGCGCATCCGCACGCCCCTTCTACACCCATCACAACAGCCTGAACATGGACATGGTGCTGCGCATCGAGACCGAGCTGTACCTCAAGCGCCTGATCGTGGGCGGCATGGACCGCGTGTATGAGGTGGGCCGCATCTTCCGCAACGAGGGCATGGATCCCAAGCACAACCCGGAGTTCACCACCTGTGAGCTGTATCAGGCCTACACCAATCTGGACGGCATGATGGATATTCTGGAGGGCATCCTCACCGGGGCCGCCAAGGAGATCCTGGGTACCTACCATATCCAGTGGCTGGGCCACGACGTGGATCTGACCCCCAGCTGGAAGCGCATCACCATGGCCGATGCCGTGCAGAATGTCACCGGCGCCGACTTCATGGCCATTGAGGGCGATGATGACGCCGCCGTGGAGCTGGCCAAGAGCGTAGGCGTGGACATGGAGGGGGTAGCCCGGACGTGGGGCAACGCCCTGTACGAGACCTTCGACCAGAAGGTGGAGGAGACGCTCATTCAGCCCACCTTCATCACCATGTACCCGGTGGAGGTGAGCCCGCTGGCCAAGCGCAGCCCGGAGGACCCCCATCTGACGGAGCGGTACGAGATGTTCGTCTGCGGCTGCGAGATGGGCAATGCCTTCTCCGAGCTCAACGACCCCATCGACCAGTACCAGCGCTTCAAGGCTCAGGCGGAGAAGCGGGCCCACGGCGACGAAGAGGCCGACATGATGGACGAGGACTTCGTACTGGCGCTGGAGTACGGTATGCCCCCCACCGGCGGTCTGGGCTTCGGCATTGACCGCTGCGCCATGCTGCTGTGCGGCGCAAGCTCCATCCGCGACGTGATCCTGTTCCCGACAATGAAGCCGCTGGACTCCGACAAGAAGGTTTCCAAGGAAGTTTCGGCTCCTGCGGAGGCTACTCAGACTGCTCCCGTTGTGGAAGAAAAAATTGATTTTTCCAATGTTCAGATTGAGCCTTTGTTTGAGGATCAGGTCGATTTTGACACCTTCTCCAAGAGTGATTTCCGTGCCGTAAAGGTCAAGGAATGCGAAGCTGTGAAGAAGTCCAAAAAGCTCTTAAAGTTCGTTTTGGACGACGGAACCGGCGTAGATAGGGTCATTTTGAGTGGAATTCACGAATATTATGAGCCGGAAGAACTGGTTGGTAAGACCTGCATCGCAATCACCAATCTGCCTCCGAGAGCGATGATGGGCATTGACTCTTGCGGTATGCTGATCTCCGCTGTGCATCACGAAAACGGCGAGGAAAAGCTCCATTTGCTGATGGTTGATCCTCACATTCCGGCAGGCGCAAAGCTCTATTGATTGACCTAAAATTGTCGGTGCTTACGCCACAACTTACGCCAATTTACTCCGAGCTTACGCCAAAAATGCGTTTGGAATTTTGCGATTGCAGACAAGTTCCGATAGCATACGATAATTTCATATGATTTAAGCCCGCTGATTTCGATCAGCGGGCTTTTTCTATTTCTGCCCCTATTACATTTTTGTGATGTGATAGGGGCTTTTTTTGTTCCTGAAAGGTGGTCGAAAAATTTTTTTGAAAAATCTCAAAAAAACTTCGTACAAATCGAAAAAAATTTCCCAGTTGGTTAGTGAGGGCAAAAACCTCACGAACCTTGAAAATCGAATAGACATTCAACAGGTACATTCCTGATCGGGGGCGAAAGCCCCAGCCGAATGAAGGTGCGCCACGAACTTCCTGCCCACAGGGGTTATCACGGAAAGCAAGGTTGGTAGCGATTCCGAACCATTCTGAAATATCCGCTTGCAACGGATAAGGCGATGAAACGAATCAGGGACAATGATACTTCCCTATGGGGCTGGCGGAGTACCCGGCAGAGGTGAGATTCCTATGAGTTCGGTCAGCAGCCGAACGCCTGTTGATTTCCTTTTACGCATTTGGGGGATGAGATCGAGTTAAATGCGACCACCAAAGCACAGGACTCCGCTTCCTGTGTTTTGGTGGATCAAGCGATCCAAATCTAATAAGAAGGAGGAAAAGCGAAATGCCAAACTGTAAAACCATTGCTATCTGCAATCAGAAAGGCGGCACAGGCAAAACGACCACAACGGTCAATTTGGGTGTCGGGCTTGCACGACTCGGCAAGAAGGTACTCCTTGTAGATGCCGACCCGCAGGGCGACCTCACAACTTGCCTTGGGTGGCGAGATAATGACAGTCTTACGACGACCATTACCGATAAGCTATCCGGGGTTATCCGTGAAGATCATACAGACCCACGAAGCGGCATTCTGCATCACGAGGAAAATGTCGATCTGCTCCCTGCCAACATCGAGCTGTCTGCTATGGAAATGATGCTTGTGACCGCAATGAGCCGTGAAACCATTCTGAGAAGCTATCTGAGCAAGGTCAAAGACAATTATGACTATGTACTGATTGACTGTATGCCTTCGCTCGGTATGGTAACTCTGAATGCTTTGGCGGCGGCAGATAGCGTAATCATTCCCGTGCAGGCGCAATACCTTCCGGCAAAGGGAATGACCCAACTGATGCAGACCATTGGAAAGGTCAGGCAGTACATCAATCACTGCGAAAGAACTTTGGGAGCGTTATTAAGATATACCGTTCCTCCATTCCTATGGCAGTGAAAGCCGCAGAGGTTGCTTCCAAGGGCGTAAGCATCTACAAGTATGAGCCGAGCAGTCCTGTTGCAAAGGCTTATGCTGAGTTCGCAAAGGAGGTGTCTGCCGATGGCAGGAAGAAAGAGCGACTTCACTCTGCCGACGCTCGATGACCTGTTTTCTACACAGGAGCTTCGGGACGATGCCAAGCTCAGTAAAATCCGAGATATTCCCCTTGAGCTGATCGACGATTTTCCCGACCACCCATTTAAGGTACGGGACGACGAGGATATGATACAGCTTGTGGAGAGTGTCAAGGAGCGAGGAGTCATTACTCCGGCTACCGTGCGTCAAAAAGAGGACGGCAGATATGAGCTGATTTCCGGTCACAGGCGAAAACGAGCGTGTGAACTTGCCGGATTTGAAGCACTCCGTTGCGAGGTCGTAGACCTTGACCGTGATGCCGCCACTGTGCTGATGGTGGAGAGCAACTACCAGCGGTCGCAGATACTTCCCTCAGAAAAGGCGTTTGCCTATAAAATGCGGCTGGAAGCGATGAAGCGGCAAGGACAGCGTTCAGATTTAACTTTGTCCCCAGTGGGGACGAAGTTTGATAGAAGCTCTGAAGCCATAACAGAAGAAACAGGCGATAGCAGAAATCAAATTCATCGCTATATCCGTCTGACAAACCTTGTCCAAGAACTTCTTGACCTTGTGGACGAAGGGAAAATCAAAATGCGTCCTGCGGTGGAGCTATCCTATTTGGACGAGGACAGCCAGCGGGCGGTGGTTGATGAAATTGACCTGAACCAATGTACCCCGTCCCACGATCAGACCATTCGTATGCGGAAGTTCTTCACGGAAGGCAAACTCACACCGGAAGTAGTATCTGCTATTATGAGCGAGGAGAAACCGAACCAGCGTGAGAAAATCGTCCTGCGTGGGGATAAGGTGCGAAGCCTGATCCCGAAGAATATCCCCGTCAGCCAAACGGAGGATTATGTGGTCAAAGCATTGGAGCATTACAGTCGTTTCCTGCGCCAGCGGGCAGAGCGTGACAGCCGATAGGCACACGGAGTATGTTTTCCGCTGTCCCCTTCCTCACACTCCAACCCCTGAGAACTACCTGACTATCCGAAATAAACTATCTCCTGATTTATCTTTATCTCTCTAAGTTAAATCTATCTAAGAGCAAACGGAGTTCGCACAATTCGAAAAACTGTGTTTTGGCGGTATGATGAAAAGTTGCGCTTCAAAACGCATCTTTGTCTGAACGGTTCTCATCGGGTAGAATGTGGTCGAAGGGAGTGAAGCGTATGAAATCTAAAATCGCAGTTCTTTTTCTGATTGTCCTTTTGTGCTTGACTTCGGGGTGCAACAACACCTCGCATATTGCAGAACAGCCCGTCCCGGTTTCTTCTTCGGGAAGTAATGAAGCTCCCGACCAATCAGAAACGGCGCAGGCAACAGAGAAAACGGAGGTTGAACAGCCCCGAAGTACAGAGCTGAAAGACGATGACCGTTCAACAGAAGCAACGGCAGGCGTGTTGGATAGCAG
>OKSX01000926.1_pt1 | contig 16519 bp, 8 predicted proteins | sample 1606391 | NCBI WGS metagenome assembly OKSX01 (sample SAMEA3879578, study PRJEB24766) | human gut metagenome | biome: human-associated habitat; feature: feces | place: USA | collected 1985/1987
ATAAGGACTTGCTAAATAAGGAATATTCCTTTTGCTTGAAGGTAATTGATGAAGTTATCGGAAAGGCTAACAAGTTGTACGATAAACAGATGGCAACAGGAAAGGTAGTTAAGTTCTGTTGTGATTTTAAGGCATTAGAAGAAGTGGCAGATAAATAGTATCGGATGGCTCGCATGAGCCATCCGTTTACAATTATATAGAGTAAGGCATTAAAATACATGTTGTAATATTAACAGTTGTGTTGTTGACTATCAGTGTTGAAAAACGAACAATTGTTTGTTAGAATAAAAGGAGTTAGGAAATAAAAGTATATCAGATTTAGTAATTTAAGTATTCATTTAATTTATTGTAATTAGGGAAAATCCAATATCAATCGATTGATAGAAAGAGTGATTTTATATGAACATATGGCTAAAGTTAAGGAAAACAGCTGCAATTACACTATGTGAGTTACTTGCAATTGTTACAATTTTTACAGGCTGTGCCTCCGCTGATTTATCCGGCACTGAAGGTGCCGGGCATGCCGCAGGAGCTGTAGTGGCAGGTGAGGATTCTTCCGGTGCTTTAGGCAGCAAGGATAAAGTGGATGGGCCACAGGAGGATCTTGTAAACAACAATTCTTACGTTTCCCTTGATGCGATTCCTGCATATGATGGCAAGGCATACGTGGCTGTCAACAACAATGAGCCTTTTTTTACGGACAGCGATATGACTACCACTGCTTTTGAAAATTACAGTGATTTGGATTCACTTGGCAGATGCGGTGTGGCTTATGCCAATATCTGCAAGGATATCATGCCGACTGATGAGCGTGGCAAGATAGGCATGATAAAGCCATCAGGCTGGCATACGGTGAAGTATGATGTGATAAAGGATAGATATTTATATAATCGCTGTCATCTTATTGGCTATCAGCTTGCCGGCGAGAATGCCAATCCAAAGAATCTTATTACCGGTACGAGATACCTGAATGTGGAGGGCATGCTGCCGTTTGAGAATCTGGTAGCGGATTATGTAAACAATACAGGAAATCATGTGCTTTACAGAGTGACTCCGATGTTCTCGGGTAGCAATCTAGTTGCAAACGGCGTTCTCATAGAGGCAAAGTCGGTTGAGGATAACGGTGGCAGCATACTTTTTAATGTCTATTGCTATAATGTGCAGCCCGGAGTCGGAATAAACTATGAGAATGGTGACAGCTGGCTGGATGGCACCACTCCGCAGCAGAGCGCTCAGACGGATACACCGCAGAATGAAGGCTCGCAGAGCAGCGCTGGAAGCGGGGCAGGAGAATCCGGCTCTTCAGGCAGTACGATAGGAAGTGCATCATCAGGCTCAGACAGCTCAGCAGCAGAAAATAGCGCTGTAGATTCTTCAAACAGCGAGACGATGGTCCATATCACTGCAACCGGCAAGAAATATCACCGTGCGGGCTGTCGGACCTTGAAAAAGAGTGACACAGAGGTAACGCTTGATGAAGCAAAATCCATGGGCTTGTCTCCGTGCGGAATTTGCAATCCACCACAGTAGATGTGCATTAGCATTTGCAATCCACCACAGTAGATGTGCATTAGCATTTGCAATCCACCACAGTGGATGTGCATTAGCATTTGCAATTCACCGCAGTAGATGTGCATTAGCATTTGCAATTCACTGCGGTAGAAGCACATTAGCATCTGAAATTTTCCACAGTAGACGAACATTAGCATTTGTAACCCTTCACAGCAGATGCTCGTTACCTTTGCAGTACAACCAAGTTTATTGAAGAAACTAGGAAGAAACCGTGCAAATGAAAATATTGTCACAGAGTAAGGGCTGCAAGCCACGGCACCGCCGGGGCGCACGCATATGTTTTGATTGAGCGGATAGCGAAGCCGCTTAGATACTGTAGGATTATGCACATGAAGCACAGAAATGACTTGCCATGGAGGGCAAGTCAAGGAGAACCGCGCCAAGGAAGGCGCGTTTCGACGGTTTCGTCAAGCATAGAAGCGCAAAAAGCATAATCCGTACAGTATCTTAGCGGCAAAGCGTAGCGAAAGCAAAGCATATGCGTGCGCCCTGGCGGTGCCGTGGCTTGCAGCCCGTATAATTGCCATAAACCCTTGACGATTGCAAAACCGAAAAGTATAATAGAATAGCTAATGAATTCAATATTTTAATATAGATGGAGGAAACCAAATGGCACTGAGCAAAAAGCCGGTCAACGGCATGAAGGATATATTACCTGCAGAGATGGAAATCCGTGATTATGTGACAAGCGTGATCAAGGATACATACAGAAGCTTCGGATTTACACCGATAGAGACACCATGCATGGAGAATATAGCAAATCTCACAAGCAAGCAGGGCGGAGAAAATGAGAAGCTGATCTTCAAGGTAATGAAGAGAGGCGAAAAGCTGAATCTGGAGACAGCAAAGGAAGAGTCGGATGTAGTAGACTTTGGAATGCGCTATGACCTTACAGTGCCACTTTCAAGATATTATTCAAACAATGCCAACAACCTGCCATCGCCGTTTAAGGCACTTCAGATGGGCAGTGTTTGGAGAGCAGACAGACCTCAGAGAGGCCGCTACAGACAGTTTACACAGTGTGATATAGATATACTTGGAGAGCCAAGCAATCTGGCAGAGATAGAGCTGATTACAGCAACCACTACCACAATCGGCAGACTCGGCTTCGAGAACTTTGAGATAAGAATCAACGAGAGAAGAATCCTAAAGGCAATGGCTGCTTACAGTGGTTTTGCTGAGGAGGACTACGACAGCGTATTTATCACACTCGATAAGATGGACAAGATAGGAGTGGAAGGCGTTGCAAGTGAGCTTGCACAGGATGGCTATCCACAGGAAAATATTGACAAATATCTTGATTTGTTCAAGCTTTTGGAGCAGACAAGGGATGTCACTGAGGGTGTAAATATACTTTCAGAAAAGCTCGGTGAATATTTAGACGAAGAAGTGGTTACAAATATGACAGAGATAGCTACGGCTGTCAATGCCACAAAGGGAGCAAAGTTTGAGCTCGTATTTGACCCTACACTTGTTCGTGGAATGAGCTACTACACAGGAACTATTTTTGAGATATCAATGCCTGAGCTTGGCGCAGCCTGTGGCGGTGGCGGACGATATGACAAGATGATTGGAAAGTTCACCGGAAATGATGTACCGGCCTGTGGTTTTTCAATCGGTTTTGAGAGAATTATCCTGCTTCTCATGGAGAGCGGCTTCAAGATTCCTGAGAGTCCAAAGAAGGTGGCTTATCTGGTTGAGAAGAAATATCCGGCAGACAAGCTTGTTGATGTCATGAACCAGGCAAAAGACGCAAGAGCAAACGGACAGCAGGTGCTTGTTGTGCGCATGAACAAGAACAAGAAATTCCAGAAGGAGCAGCTTATGAAAGAGGGCTACGAGGAGTTTGTTGAGTTCTTTAACAGATAGGAATCTGATAAGCAGCAGTTTAGCTGTGTAGCAGTGGTACCAAACAGTTATTAGAATAAATATATATTAGAAATATAAGGAGTATAAAATGGCAGAATCAATGCAGGGCTTACATAGAAGCCATAGATGTACAGAGGTATCAAATGCCAATATCGGTGAGAAGGTCACCGTCATGGGCTGGGTACAGAAGAGAAGAAATTTAGGAAGTCTCATTTTCGTAGATTTAAGAGACAGAAGCGGAATACTTCAGATAGTATTCGGTGAGGAAAATGTAGGTGCAGAGGGCTTTGAAAAGGCAGGCACCTTAAGAAGTGAGTTCGTCATCGCAGTTGAGGGAACTGTCCAGAAGAGAACAGCTGCTGTCAATGAGAACTTAAAGACAGGTGATATCGAGGTTATCGCTACATCAATCAGAGTGCTTTCAGAGGCACAGACACCTCCATTCCAGATTGAGGAGAATTCAAAGACCAGCGAGGACATCAGACTTAAATACCGTTATCTGGATCTTCGCCGTCCTGATATCCAGAGAAATCTTATGCTCAGAAGCAATGTGCTTCGAGTGATGCGTGACTTTATGGCAAACGAGGGCTTTTTGGAGATAGAGACACCAATCCTTTGCAAGTCTACACCGGAGGGCGCCAGAGACTATCTCGTGCCAAGCCGTATACACCACGGACATTTTTATGCGCTTCCACAGTCACCACAGCTCTTTAAGCAGCTTCTGATGGCTTCAGGCTATGACAGATATTTCCAGATTGCACGATGCTTCCGTGACGAGGATCTGCGTGCAGACAGACAGCCTGAGTTTACACAGGCCGATATGGAGCTTTCATTCGTAGATATCGATGATGTAATCGAGGTAAATGAGAGACTGTTAAAGCACCTTTTTAAAGAGGTCATAAATGTGGATGTTGAGATTCCGTTTAAGCGTATGCCTTGGCAGGAGGCTATGGACAGATTTGGTTCTGACAAGCCTGATACACGCTTTGGTATGGAGCTTTGCGATGTTTCGGAAGTGGTAAAGGACTGTGGCTTTGGAGTATTCACAGGAGCTCTTGAAAACGGTGGCTCTGTCCGCGGTATCAATGTAGAGGGACAGGCAAAGATGCCTCGTAAGAAGATTGACAAGCTTGTAGAGCACGCAAAGGGCTGTGGAGCAAAGGGACTTGCTTATCTGTGCATCAATGAGGATGGCACATACAAGTCATCATTTGCCAAGTTTATGACAGAAGCTGAGCTTGATGCACTTGTTGCAAAGATGAACGGAAAGCCGGGAGATTTACTCCTTTTCGCAGCAGACAAGAATAAAATCGTATGGAATGTACTTGGAGCGCTTCGTCTCATGCTCGGAGCTGAGCTTGGCCTGATTGATGAGAACAAGTACAATTTCCTCTGGGTAACAGAGTTCCCACTCCTTGAGTGGTCTGATGAGGAAAACAGATTTATGGCAATGCATCATCCATTCACTATGCCTATGGAGGAGGATTGGGACAAGATAGACTCAGATCCGGGCGCAGTTCGTGCAAAGGCATATGATATCGTACTCAATGGTACAGAGCTCGGTGGAGGCTCAGTGCGTATCCATCAGGATGACATCCAGGAGAAGATGTTTGAGGTGCTTGGTTTCACAAAGGAGCGTGCACATGAGCAGTTTGGATTCCTGCTTGATGCATTCTCATATGGTGTACCGCCACACGCAGGACTTGCCTTCGGTGTTGACCGTATCTGCATGCATATGCTGCATACAGACAATATCAAGGAGGTTATTGCATTCCCTAAGGTAAAGGATGCTTCGGACCTCATGTCAGAGGCACCCGGAACTGTAGATCCAAAGCAGCTTGAGGAGCTTGGAATAGCTATAGCTGCAGAGGAAGATGAGGAATAACACTATAATATGAATTTGAAAAAAAATATTTTCAATGCGATTACCATAATACTGCTCGCCGCACTTATTGCGGGGGCAGTATTGCTTAATAACAGGATAAAAAAGCTCGAGACACAGATGTCATACACCTCAGACAACACATCGGTGATACTTTCCGATGTGCAGACCATGCAGGATGATATCAAGTCCACCCTTGAGGAGGAGGCCAGCCTCATAACAGACTGGGACATTTCCTTAAAAAGTGCAGACTTTACCGATATGACATACACAGTCTCTGTCTCGGTGGTGCCAAAGGAGTACACAGAGGATACAAAAACCAGTGTATTTTTCGGTACAAACGAGATACCGCTCGAGCTAAACGGCATCAAGTATACGGGAGAGGCCACACTTCCACTGTCTGAGGACTATGCAGGCAATGTGACATTTCTGTTTGTTGACGGAAATAAGAGAAGCACAGAGGTGCTCGATGAGTTTGAAGGTGTGACATCAGTGTTCAAAAATGTAGCATCCGGCATACTTGCCGATAAACCAACCTTTGACAATGGCAGCATAAAGCTTGGCACAGATGTAGATGTAGCGGTCATGGGAAATGATTACTTTGACTTTAACAGTGTGCAGCTCGTGGTTGCAAGCTCAGACACAGAGCTAAAGACATACGATATCCGACAGCTGTTGGCAGAAAACGGCACAGACAGTGCAGACACAGACTCCATCACATCCGCCTTAAGCCGGAAGGATGATGCCAAAAAAGATGGCTCAAAGAATGACACGGAAAATGATACCTCTGATGCCTCAAAAGAGGATGACGGTAAGCTCCATAGCCTCGAAGGCACAGTCAAAATCGAAGACTTAATCCCTGTTACAGCTGCAAGCAATATCAAAATATATGTCAAAGCAGTATCGGCACAGGGCTACACCTTCACATATGACCTGTTCGATGGTACCGTAAATCAGGACATCACAGATTTTGAAACCACAGCCGACATATCCGGAGGAGACTACACAGTAACCGACCCGGCCGGCAGTAAATACGAACCATAAGAATATGATATAAAATAAAGCTCATTTCGCATAAGTGAAATGAGCTTTAAATTTAAAAAGTAAAAAGTGCCGGACAAAATTTCACGCCAGTGAAATAAGTCCGGCACTGCCAGAATGCAAGGTAGCAAAGCGCCTCGCTCGTAAACCTGAATTAGCCGGAGAGCATACAGTGTGTTCCGAAGAAAAATGTGAACTGCCGCGGAGTTCCATAAATTAAAGAAGAAAGAAAACATAAATAAAATCGTAACCTGTCCGGATAAAGAACCGCGGCTGACTTCACATTTTCCTGAGGAATATACTGTGTGCTATGCCGGCAGCCTCACAACCTAAAAAGCGAGGCGCCCACCACCACCAATCATTTGATGAGCTGCGCCTCACCCTTCTTTTTTGCTGAGCGGCAGCGTAAATATAAACTCAGTTCCCACACCCTCAGTGCTTATCACATTTATATTCTCACCATGCGCCTGCACGATTTCTTTAACTATAGACAGGCCAAGTCCCGTACCGCGCTTATCCTTTCCGCGGGACAAATCACTCTTGTAGAAGCGCTCCCAGATCTTTGAAAGGCTGTCCTTTGGTATACCGATACCGTGATCCTTTACTGATATAAACACCTTTTCATTTCTGATACTCGTCTCAATCTTGATACTCGAATCATTATTTGAAAACTTCACAGCGTTGTCAATCAGGTTGTAAAGAATCTGCTGGATTTTGACCATATCACCGCGCACGAAAAGCTCTTTTCCGGTGAGCAGGAGGTCAAAGCTTAAGCCCTTTTCACTGCATTTACCCTCGAAGGTAAGGATTGTCGTGCGGATCATTGTATTGATGTCAAAATCAGCAATATCCAGGTGTATGCCGTGATGACCGAACTGGTTCAGATCGATAAGACTCTTGGTGAGCTTATTAAGCCTCTCGGTCTCAAAAAGTATGATATTTAAATATTTATCCTGCATCTCAACAGGTATGGTTCCGTCCAGCATAGCCTCCACGTATCCCTTTATCGAGGTAAGAGGGGAGCGGAAGTCGTGTGACACGTTGGAAACAAACTTGCGCTGATCCTCCTCAAGCGTATCTAGCTCCGTTGCCATGTAGTTGAGTGTGTTTGCCAGATAGCCGATTTCGTCATTGGAATGTACATCAATCTGGGCGGTGAAATCACCCTTTGCATACTTCTTTGCAGTCTTTGTGATTCGTGTGATTGGCTGGTAAATGGAGCGACTCAGCATGACAAGCAGAATAAATGCCACTACAAAAATGAGCGCTACAGTGTAAAAGGAGATATTCATAAAACCGTTTACACCTGCCGTGATATGGCTCATTGTCTTGTGAATGACTATGTAGCCGATATTCTGGTACGAGACATTTACCGGGGAAAATACGGACAGCATCTTATGCTTGAAGGAGCCGTAAAAATCTCCAATCATATAGTTGTCGCTGCCAAAATCGGTGACATCAAAGCCATTTATCACTACAGGCTTAGAACTGTCATTTTGGATATCAATGCCTATTGACGGATCATCTGAGTCCATGAGCAGCTCACCGTCAGGGCTGACCACCCATACCTCGGCATCCATATAGTCGGCTACAATTTTCATGTGATTCTGGAAATCACTTAGCGACATGGATGAGCCAAAGTATTCATTGGCGTAATCACCTGCAATGATGGAGGCCTCCCTGTAGAGATTGGAAGCCTCCTGCTTTTCGATATAGTCTGTGGTGAGATGCTGTGTAAAGGTGCATATAATGAAAAAAGCGATGACACCGTAAATCAGATAGCTGATTAACAGCTTAGTGTAGATGGTATGCTTCATTATTTATTTTACCTCAAATTTGTATCCGATGCCCCAGACAGTTGCGATGCGCCAGGTTGGCTTGTCCTTGATTTTCTCGCGGAGACGCTTTACATGCACGTCGACAGTGCGGGTGTCGCCGACATATTCATAGCCCCATATGTTGTCCAGAAGCTGCTCCCTTGTAAACACCTGATTTGGAGATGAGGCAAGAAAATATAAAAGCTCAAGCTCCTTTGGCGGCATATCAATCTGCTGTCCGTCATAAGTGACAGAGTAGTTGGACAGATTTACAATAAGCCCCGGGTACTCCACACACTTGATATCTACGGAAGCATAGGCCTCCGGCTTTGCAGGCTGGAAGCGTCTGAGCACGGCCTTGACTCTTGCCACAAGCTCCTTTGAGTCAAAGGGCTTTAGTATATAGTCATCGGCGCCAAGCTCCAGGCCTAAAACCTTGTCAAATACCTCGCCCTTTGCGGAGAGCATGATAATCGGCACATCGGACTTTGCACGTATCTCACGGCATACCTGATAGCCGTCTATGCCCGGAAGCATGAGGTCCAAAAGAAGCATGTTTGGCTTGTAGTGCTCAAACGCGATAAGAGCCTGCTCACCGTCATTTACGATTTTGGTGTCATAGCATTCCTTGGTCAGATATAGAGATATAAGCTCTGCTATATTGTTGTCGTCGTCTACTATCAGTATTTTCTGTTTAACAGCCATTTCGAATCTCCTTCTTAAAAATTATTTATATTCCGTAAAAAGTAAATTGTCGTTATTTAAAGGTTGCGATGGTTACTCCGGCATCGCCCTCACCAAACTCACCGAGATGGTATTCCGCAATAGTTTTTGTCCTCTTAAGAAGTCCATGCACAGCCTTTCGCAGTGCACCGGTGCCTTTTCCGTGGACAATGCGCACTGATGAAAGATGAGCGATATATGCGTCGTCTAGGTATTTATCCAAGAGAGCAAGCGCCTCATCCGTAGTCTTTCCTATCAGGTTGATTTCTGATGAAACTGACATTGACTTGCTCATCTTTATCTTGCTTCCGCTGCCGCCGTACTTCTTGGCAGGAGAGACATCGTCGTTTAAGAGCACGAGGTCATTAATATTAACCAGCGAGCGCAGTATACCCATCTGCACATACAAATCGCCCTTGGCGTTTGGCAGAGTGTGGACAGTTCCCTTCAGATTGAGGGAGAGCACAAGCACAGAATCACCGATGCGCAGCTTCTTAGGCGCCTTGTGATTTGCCTTGGCAGTGTTTTTCTTGATGTCTGACAGCTTCTTTTCCTTGTCATTCATCTTGTCACGAAGGGCAGAGCGCTCCTTTTCCATCTGACTCATAGGAGCCTGTCCCTGTCCGTATTTGTTGAAATTGCGGATGGTTTTGTCGGCAAGTTCCTTTGCATCCTGCAGTATCTTGTAGGCTTCCTCATTTGCCTCGCGTAAAATCTTGTCTTTGCTCTTGTCTATACGCTCATTTTTCTCTTCGAGCTGTTTCTTGAGCTTTTCAATCTCGGCCTTGTAGCTGTTGATTTCAAGCTGTTCCTTTTCGATGGTTTGTCGCTGTGACTCGAGGCTTGCAATCAGATCCTCAAAATCAAGGTCGTTATCATTAATTCTACTTTTTGCATCATCGATGATGTTTTCGTCCAGACCAAGCTTTGATGAGATTGCAAATGCGTTACTCTTTCCAGGAATACCGATTAACAGGCGGTAGGTAGGGCTTAAAGTCTCCACATTGAACTCGCAGCAGGCATTTTCCACACCGTCTGTGGAAAGCGCATACACCTTCAGCTCGCTGTAGTGTGTGGTGGCCATGGTGATGGCGCCATACTGGTGCAGCCTGTTTAAAATTGAGATGGCAAGCGCCGCACCCTCTGTCGGGTCGGTTCCCGAGCAGAGCTCATCAAACAGGCAAAGGCTTCTGTCGTCAGCTTTTTCAAGAATTTTTACGATATTGGTCATGTGAGACGAGAAGGTACTGAGACTTTGCTCAATACTCTGCTCATCGCCTATATCCGCAAAGACATCCTCAAAGATGGCGAGCTTTGACCTGTCAGCCGCAGGAATGTGAAGACCTGCCTGACCCATGAGAGTCAAAAGTCCGACAGTTTTTAGTGAAACCGTTTTACCGCCGGTATTTGGTCCGGTGATGATGAGCTGCTTATATTCCTCGCCGAGCCGTACATCTATAGGGACCACCTTTTTAGCATCCAAAAGCGGATGACGCCCCTTTCTGATATTGATATGCCCCTCGGTGTTGAACTCCGGTGCCACACCGTTGTATGATTTAGCCAGATTTGCCTTTGCAAAAATGAAGTCAAGCTCTGAAAGAATCTCATAGTCCTGCTCCAAAGCAGCCGCATTCATGGCAACCTTGTCGCTGAGCGCTGCAAGGATTTTTTCAATCTCCTCCTGCTCCTTTATGAAAAGCTCCTTGAGCTCATTATTCAAATTGACGACAGCCATCGGCTCGATAAAAAGGGTAGAGCCGGTAGATGACTGGTCGTGCATCATGCCGGGTACATTGCCCTTAGCCTCAGCCTTTACAGGCAGACAATATCTGCCGTCGCGCATGGTCACAACCGCATCCTGCAGATATGTCCTCGTTGTGCTGTTGTTCATGAGCTTGGTGAGCTGCGCATGGATTCTGTCGTTCATGCCGCGTATGCTCTTTCTTATCTTAAAAAGCTCAGGACTCGCATCATCGGCAATCTCTTCCTCAGATAAAATGCACCTCTTAATCTCATCGCAGAGCGCAGAAACCGGTTCAATCCCTGCAAACAGACCTGAGAGAGAATCCTGCTTCTCATTGTCCATGCCGCTTCTGCCATAAGCCTTCACGCGCTTTGCAACCTCCAAAAGACTGCAGATGCGAAGAAGCTCGGTCGTATTCAGTGCACCACCGATATCAAGCCTCTTTAGGGAAGCATGTACATTGTGTATGCCAACGAAGGACACTCCGCTGTCTTTGTACAGGCGGCTTAGTGCATCGGCAGTGGTGGTCTGCAGATGTCTGATTTCGTATAAATCGGTGATAGGCTCAAGCGAAAGACACCTTTTCTTTGTCTCATCACATGCTGCGTAGCTGCTTAGCATGGTGAGGATTTTGTTATATTCCAATGTTTTGTAAACTTTTTTATTCATTTCTATATCCTTATATTTCGGTAGTTGAATATTAAATTCATATTTACTGTATAGCTTATCATATTATAGCTGAAAATCTTCAAAAAAACCATAATAAATATGTATTAAATGATAATTACAAGATGATAACATAAAGTTTAATACATAACAAACCAGTTTGTTAAACGAGCCAAAAAGTATGGGCTTGCGGCATGTACCCGCCGGACTGCTGCACTGCTCCCAACAGTGCTACGCTGCGTGACTAAGATTCTGTATGGATTATGCATTTACTTTTTCTATACATGACGAAACCGTCGCTACTCGCCTTCCATGGCTCGATAGCTCCTTGCCCCGGCATCCATGCCGTGGCATTTCTGTGTTATGGGCATAATCCTACAGTATCTAAGCCACTGCGCTATTCGCACCGTTGGGAGCAGTGCAGCAGTCCGGCGGGTACATGTCACAAGCCCGTATTCAAAGAAAAAATATGGTTGCAACGCAATATAATTCAGAATATAATGTAAGATAGTAACTAAAGACATCTAATCAGGGTGACAATATGGAGCAATTTATCAGAGAAAAGATAAAGGATAAACCGCTGAATAAAAAAAGACTTGCAAAAAAAGCAGGCACAGCAGCACTCTGCGGAGTGGCATTTGCAGTGGCTGCAAGCATTGTTTTTGCTATATTTCTGCCGGTTATCAACAGACAATCAAAAAAAGCTTCAGATGGAAAAAGTAATAATGATGTGCAGACAGCCACACAGCAGTCAGGCATAGATGACAGCAGTGATGCATATAGTGAAAATGGTACACAAAGCACAGAGTCCGGCACTTCTTCGGAGCCGTCTTCGCAGACCTATCAGCCTACACTCGCAGATTATCAGGCGGTGCAGAACCAGCTTTACAGAGTGGGAGCCACAGCTACGAAATTTGTAGTAGGAGTCACGGGTGTGACAGATGCCACTGATATTTTCAACAATTCCTATGAGACCGAGGGTCAGGGAGTGGGAGTGATACTGATGGACAATGGAAAGCAGCTAATCATTCTGACAGAGAAAAATGTAGTGGATAAGGCGGATAAGCTTAGTGTAACCTTTGTAAACGACATGGTGGCTGATGCTGCGCTGGTCAAGTATGACAGCAATACAGGTATAGCAATCATTTCCGTGGATAAGTCACTTCTGGACGACGCCACAACAGGGGCTATAGCGGTTGCGGAGCTTGGTAATTCAAATATTGTTTCAAGAGGAGCATCTGTCATTGCACTTGAGGCAAACTATGCCATTCTCACAGGTCTTGTAACGTCAACAACCAACGAGCTGTCGGCGCAGGACAACAATTACTCGGTGCTCACCACAGATATCGCAAGCAACAAGTTACAGAGCGGTATACTGATTAATACAGATGGTCAGGTCATAGGGCTTTCGCTGCAGGATTTCAATCCGGCGGAGGAAAATAATACGCTCACGGCTGTCAGCATAAGCGACCTGTCACCTGTCATTGAAAAGCTCGAGAGCGGCGCGGATGTGCCGTACATAGGCATCACCTGTACTACAGTTACAGAAAAAATAGCAAACAGATATAACATCCCAAAGGGTGTTTATATAAAGCAGGTTACCATGGATTCACCGGCATTTGTCTCGGGGCTTCAAAGCGGAGATGTGATAGTTGCGGTAAACAATACAGAGGTGTCGAATGTGTCCGCGTACAACACACAGCTTATGCAGCAAAAGCCTGAGGATACCTGCAATCTGAAAGTAAAGAGAAAAGGAAGCAACGGCTACACGGAGATTACCTGTCAGGTGAAAATCGGAGTGATGAATTAGCCGAAATTAGGAGGATATATGAAGTATATTTCAACTCTCCGCGAGGGAGAGAGAATCAATGAGATTTTTTTATGCAAGAGCAAGCAGACAGCCATGACCAAAAGCGGAAAGCCTTATGACAATGTTATCCTGCAGGATAAGACAGGCACGCTGGATGCCAAGATATGGGATGTTGGCTCAGTAGGCATTGAGGAATTTGATGCAATGGATTACATAGCCATAACCGGTGATATCACAAGCTTTCAGGGCAATTTGCAGTGCTCCATAAAGCGTGCGAGAAAGGTGAACGAGGGAGAATATGACCCTGCGGATTATCTGCCGGTCAGCGATAAGGATGTCGAGGTCATGTATAAGGAACTCATGGGCTTTATCGGTTCTGTAAAGAATCAGTACCTGTCACAGCTATTACATAGCTTTTTTGACAATAAGGAGTTTGAGCGCCGTTTCAAGTTCCATTCAGCAGCAAAGAGCGTGCACCACGGCTTTGTAGGAGGTCTTTTGGAGCATACACTCGGTGTGACGAAGAACTGTGATTATTTTGCAAAAATGTATCCGGTTTTAAACCGTGACCTGCTTCTTACAGCAGCTATTTTCCATGATATCGGAAAATTAAAGGAGCTTTCTACTTTCCCGGAGAATGACTATACAGACGCAGGCCAGCTCCTCGGACATATCATGATTGGTGCAGAGTGGGTAGGCGATGCGATTAAGAGCATCGACGGCTTCCCGGTAGTGCTCGCAAACGAGCTGAAGCACTGTATACTTGCTCACCACGGCGAGCTTGAGTTTGGCTCTCCGAAAAAGCCGGCACTTGTCGAGGCACTGGCACTTAGCTTTGCAGACAACATAGATGCCAAGATGGAGACCTTCAGGGAGCTGCTTGTAAATGTGCCTGAAAACGATACAAAGTGGCAGGGCTACAACAGATTTATGGAGACAAATTTCCGCAGAACAAGTGTGTAAAAAGCGGACGATATTAATATAGCTATGGTGTGATTTTTGGTGTGAAAGCTTGCGCCGGATACAAACATTATAAAGAGTAATTATATATAAAATAAAGAAGAGAAAAGCATGAAAAAAAATGACATATTTGAACTTGAAATAACAGATATGGGAACAGATGGCGAGGGTATCGGACATTATGATGGCATGACCTTTTTCGTAAAGGATGCACTGATTGGTGACGTCATAACAGCCCGCGCAACAAAATTAAAGAAAAACTATGGCTACGCAAGAGTGGAAGAGATTAAGACCCCTTCCACTTTTCGCGTTGAGCCGCAATGTGAGCTGCACAAGAGGTGTGGCGGCTGCCAGATACAGGCGCTCTCCTATGAAAAGCAGCTTGAATTTAAAAATAATAAGGTGCGCAACAATCTCATGCGTATAGGTGGATTTTCCGAGGCAAAGCTGGACAGTAAAATGCAGCCGCCTGTTGGCGCAGACAATCCATACCGCTACCGCAACAAGGCACAGTTTCCAGTGGGATATGACAGGGATGGCAATATAGTGACAGGCTTTTATGCATCGCGAAGCCACAATATCATCCCGGTTGAGGACTGCAGGCTTGGGGTGCCGCAAAACAAAGAGATACTGGATATCATAAAGGAATGGATGAATGAGTGTGGCATCACGCCGTATGACGAGAACACACACAAAGGGCTCGTGCGCCATGTGCTTATCAGATATGGATTTACATCAAAGCAGATTATGGTGTGTCTTGTGATAAATGGGGACAGTCTTGAAGAAAAACGCCGAGGCGGGAATGCAGCAGATATACTGTGCGAAAGACTCTCAAAAATCGATGGAATGACTTCTATTTCCTACAATATCAACAAGGAAAACACAAATGTCATCCTCGGCAAAAAGACAGTTTGCATATGGGGCAGACCATATATTGAGGACACCATCCATCTGCTTTCTTACCCTGATTTCACACCACAGGGGACAGGCATCACATATCAGATTTCGCCACAGTCGTTCTATCAGGTAAACCCGAAGCAGACAGAAAAGCTTTACAGCACGGCACTTGCATTTGCAGGGCTCACAGGAAATGAAAATGTCTGGGATCTCTACTGTGGTATCGGTACCATATCGCTCTTTTTGTCACAGAAGGCAAAGCAGGTGTATGGAGTGGAAATAGTGCCTCAGGCAATCGAGGATGCCAAAAACAACGCGAAGCTCAATGGCATCACAAATGCACAGTTTTTCGTAGGAAAGGCTGAGGAGGTGCTGCCACAGTTTTATGAGAATGCAAAGAAAACTGAGAAAATCACTGATGATACAGCATCCACCGGACGTACAGATATGCTTCGCCCGGATGTGATAGTCGTTGACCCGCCAAGAAAGGGCTGTGATGAGAAGTGCCTGGACACAATGCTTGCGATGTCACCGGAGAGGATTGTATATGTGAGCTGTGATTCGGCAACCTTGGCAAGGGATTTGAAGATACTCTGTGAAGAGAAGTATGAACTCATGAAGTGGCAGGCATTTGATCAGTTTCGCGAAGCACATCCGCAAGCGCAATTACAACGCTTACATTTCATTAGTTTTGAGAAATTTCCCCTCACCCGTGCGGATTTAGCGCTGGCGCATCAACACTGGCCGGAGCTGGCCCCGTGGGCGGAACAGCTTCAGGCGCAATGGCCTTTGCCCTTGCCCGGTTGCCATCGTTTATTGCTCGATGAAGGCCGCGTGACGCTGGATTTATGGTTTGGCGATATTAATGAACTGACCAGCCAACTGGACGATTCGCTAAATCAAAAAGTAGATGCCTGGTTTCTGGACGGCTTTGCGCCAGCGAAAAACCCAGATATGTGGACGCAAAATCTGTTTAACGCCATGGCCCGACTGGCGCGTCCGGGCAGCACGCTGGCGACCTTTACGTCTGCCGGTTTTGTCCGCCGCGGTTTGCAGGAAGCCGGATTCACTATGCAAAAACGTAAGGGCTTTGGGCGCAAACGGGAAATGCTTTGTGGGGTGATGGAACAGACATTACCCCTCCCCTGCTCCACGCCGTGGTTTAACCGTACGGGCAGCAACAAACAGGAAGCGGCAATTATTGGAGGCGGTATTGCCAGCGCGTTGTTGTCACTGGCGCTATTGCGTCGCGGCTGGCAGGTAACGCTTTATTGCGCGGATGAGGCTCCCGCACTGGGTGCTTCCGGCAATCGCCAGGGGGCGCTGTATCCGCTTTTAAGTAAACACGATGAAGCGCTAAACCGTTTTTTCTCTAATGCGTTTACTTTTGCTCGTCGGTTTTACGATTTATTGCCCGTTAAATTTGATCATGACTGGTGCGGCGTCACGCAGTTAGGCTGGGATGAGAAAAGCCAGCATAAAATCGCACAGATGTTGTCGATGGATTTACCCGCAGAACTGGCTGTAGCCGTTGAGGC
>OKSX01000932.1_pt1 | contig 16424 bp, 16 predicted proteins | sample 1606391 | NCBI WGS metagenome assembly OKSX01 (sample SAMEA3879578, study PRJEB24766) | human gut metagenome | biome: human-associated habitat; feature: feces | place: USA | collected 1985/1987
CTGTCGTTCCTTCAAAATCCACCGCTAAATCTTCAAAGGTGGACTGCGTGGACAAAGGGCTGACACGCCCGCAGGTCATGCAGATGGCATTTCGCTTCTCCAGATACCATTGCTCTTTGTAGGAAAGTTGCTCAAATGCTGCCGTGACCGCCTTTGCCTGTATTCCGTTCCAGAGGATTTCGGCGTAGTTCCAGCTATCGTCGCGTGTCACATCCTCGCCGGTTTCTTCGCCGTCCTCGTCCTGTTCCGTGCGGTAGAGGGAAACAATGCTGCGGTTGCGCTGGGCAATGGTCAGCAGCTCGTCCGCAGATACGCTTTCGTCCTTGTATCCGCTTTGGACGGCAAACTCGGAAACGACCTCCGCACAGCTTTTGCCAGAATCGTTGTAAATCGCGCCAATTTTCCGCACACGCCGGTACTCCGCAAGGCTGGCAAAGGAACCAGCTTCGCCTATCATGCGGCAGAACAGCAGTCCGTCCCGGATATAGTGCTTCGCGTATTTCAGAAACTCCGTTTCCTGCTCCGGGTCGAACTTTGGCAGACAGTACAGCAGCATTTGCAAAACTTCCAGCTTGTAGTCCAGAAACCTCGCCGGGTCATAGCGGTCATATCCGTTGCGGGTAAGAAATCGGTAGATCACGCCATTCAGCCGCTTTTCAAAGTGGTGCAGGAAGAAGGAAAAATACGCAAGATCTTTGCGATGGACGGCTTCACATATGTATTCATTCAATTCCATCTGCGGCGGTTCCGGGTCAAGCTGAAAGACGTTCCGGACTTCGCGCATGGTCAGGCTGTCCTCATTAGAGAACGGAACTTTGGACGCATAACCGGGCAGCTTCCATGTGTAGCCCGCAAGCTGCGCCGTTATCCGTTTGTCACGGCTATCCTCCATGTCTGCACCTCCCTCCGCTATGGTGTTCCATTACCGCTTCATCGTTTCTTTCGCTTCCGCCAGCAGAGCTGCCTGCTCCATCTCGGCGGCATAGCTGCCCTGTGCGTAGCTTGGTTCACGAATGGCTCGCTCCATTTTTCGCTTTGCCAGCTTTTTCATTGCGGCAGCGGTCTGCTCGTCCAGTGTACCGCGCCCAAGATACTGCGTGATCGTGTTGAACCTCTTCGTATAGATTTTCTTGATGGGATGGTCGGCGGCAAGCTCTCGCTGCTCCCGTCCACGAAGATTCCCGACTTGACGGCAGGTACGCCCGCGCTTGTCATTCGGCGCGTAGCCGCTGCAATATTTCGTGTGCCGCGCGTCGGTAGTCAGAAACCATTTCCCGCAGACGGCGCATTTCCTCGGCGCGTGTCCGACGCATAAGCCTTCAAAAAGATCGGCGCGGAACATCCCGACGAAGGATACAAAGTGCATCCGCTTGACAAGCTGCGCCTCCGCATTGCCGGGACGGATCGCAGGGACATACTGCACCGTTGCATTGGTCAGCGCCATCCACGAGGGATTGCTTTCCTCCAGAGTCGCGTTTTCCTTGAAAAACTGCCCGAATGCAGCGGCGTATCCCGCAGGCGTTCGTATTTCGGCATTCTCTTGCAGAAATTCCGCAAACGCCGTCATAGTTTTCTTGTACTGCCGCAGGGAATAGCTCAAATGCCCCAGCACCGGAATGACCCGAACCAGCAGCGCCGCCAAGGGATGCGCCCCTGTAATATTACTGACTGCCTGCTGCTCCATCGGGAGCTGCAAATACTCGTTCAGCTCGGTAAATGCTTCCTCGGAAAACGCCTGCATGAGAAACTCTTCAAACCGCTTTCTGTCCAAGCGGGAGAACGGTGGGACATTGTGCAGCGCATGAATGATGGTCTGTCCCGCCTCCTGCGCTTTCGGAAGAAGCTGCATATCTACATTCTTTAAGCCAATGCCGGTCAGCAGTTGATTCAGGATCATGCACGGCGCGTCCAACCGCGCAATCGTTTCGTCGGGGATATTCAGTACCGCACAGCCAATCGTGCCGGTCGGCATGACGCTTCCCGCATAGGTTACGGTATCCTGCCAGAAATCCAGAGACAACACATTGTGACGGATAAGCTCCTGTGCCATGCTGCGTCCTCCTGTCACGTTTTTGTATTTTCATTATACCACGAGAACAGGAACGCGGAAAGACCTGTCATGTTTTTTGAAATGAACTTGTCACGTCATCCGCCTGTCCGCAGAGGATCTGAACATAAAACAGACAGAGAGGTGAAGAAACTGCCTCTTGAATCTATTTTACGGAGGATACAGCATGAACCTTTTTCAAAACGTCAAATATGGCGTGAACTGCCGGGAAGCTGCGGAACGGTATGGGGTATCTGTCAATCGGCAGGGCAAAGCCCTCTGCCCCTTTCATAACGACCGGCATCCCAGCCTATACGTGGCAGACGATCATTATTATTGTTTTGCCTGTGGCGCACATGGGGATGTGATCGGCTTTGCCGCCAACTTTTTTTGGTTTGCCGATTTACGAAGCCGCCCAGCGGCTTGCAGCAGACTTCGGCATTGACACGGACAGACCGCCGACAAAGGAAATCCTTGAAAAACGCAGACAGCAAACAGAATCACAGCAGCTCATGGAAAACGAGCGGCTGTGCTTTGCTGTTCTGTCCGATTATGCCCGTGTGATGCGGGACTGGAAGGTGCGGTATGCGCCGCAGTCACCTGACGAGCCTGTTCACGCACGGTTCATGGAAGCCTGTCACAAGCTCGATGAAACGGAATATTATCTGGACATTCTGTGCGCAGGTGATTCTCACGAACGTGCCGAGGTGGTCAGTCATCTGCTTGCAGATGGTCGGTTGGACAAGCTCAAGGAAAAAATCAATGGGAGGGATGCAGCGTGAACAAGAAGTATGCAGGGCTTGATTTCCCAGCATGGTTCGATGGCAAAGACATCAATGAGGCGGCTTTTTGCCGGGAATTTCTATCAAAGAACAAACTCATCTATGCGGATAACGCATTTTTCACACCGGATGGGCGGTTGACAGACCCGCTGCTGCTGAAAGAGAAAATCTATGCCGAGCTGGAGTGCTGTGCCGCAAAGAACATTCCGCGCACCATTTCCAATATCGTGGAGATCATGAAGCTGGCGGCTCATGCAGAGAGCTTTCCACCAAAGCCGGATGAAATTCATGTGCAGAACGGGACGCTCCGCATCGACGGCAGTTTCCTTGCAGGACGGCCTGAGATCGTGCGCAGTCGGTTTCCCATCGACTACAATCCGCAGGCGGGAAAGCCGATTGTCTGGCTGCGGTTTCTTTCCGATCTGCTCTACCCGGAGGACATCCCAACCTTTCAGGAGTATATCGGCTATTGCCTCATTCCCAGCACCAAAGGGCAGCGCATGATGATCCTCAAGGGCGAGGGCGGCGAGGGAAAATCGCAGATCGGTCCTGTGCTGGCGCGGCTGTTTGGCTGCAATATGAAGGACGGCAGCATCGCCAAAATTTCCGACAACCGGTTTGCCCGCGCCGATCTGGAACACATTCATCTTCTTGTGGATGACGATATGAAAATGGAGGCGCTGAAGCAGACCAACTATGTCAAATCCATTGTTACCGCACAGGGCAAGATGGATTTGGAACGCAAAAGCGTCCAGAGCTATCAGGGGTGGATGTACGCCCGCCTGCTGGCGTTCTCCAACGGCGATTTGCAAGCTCTCTACGACCGCAGCAACGGTTTTTACCGCCGTCAACTGATCCTGACCACAAAAGAGAAGCCTGCTGATCGTGTGGATGATCCTGACATTGCAGAGAAGATGAAACTTGAGATCGAGGGCATTTTCCTCTGGGCATTTGAGGGCTTGCAGCGGCTGACGGCAAACAACTTCCGTTTCACGGAAAGTCCCCGGACGCTGAACAACCGGGAGTATGTCAAGCGCGACGCGAACAACGCCATCGACTTTATGGAGTCCACCGGCTATATACGGCTGAAAGCGGATATGTCCGTCACCTCCAAGGAGCTGTATGCCATTTATGAAATCTGGTGTGATGAGAATGGGCTGACGCCCATCCGGCAGCGCTCGTTCAGTGATTTTCTGATGCGGAATCTGAAAACGTACAATCTGGAGCATACGAACACCGTCATAAATGCCACCGGGCGCAGAGTGTGGGGGTATCTGGGCATCGAGCCGCTGATCAACCCCCGTATATCTGAGAATTGGGGCAAATCGCTATGTACGTATGTACCGGAAAGCTGACGCGCACCCAATCGTGAACAAAGCTGCCCATGCCGTGAAATGCTGCCTGCCCTGCACCGCTGGTACGTATGTACACAGCGAAATACCGCAATTCTGCTATGTACAGAGTGCCCGTGAGATGCCAAAAACGGCACAGTATAATCAATCCTTGTGAAATTCATGAGAATTTTCACTATAAGCCAAACGCAATGCACCGTCCGGTGATTTACCGAAGCGTGAAGCCGCTGCACCGGGATGTGGTATATCCCACCGTTCCGCATGACCTCGCCCAGAACGATGAAGCTGATAGGGTGCTGCTACGTATAGGGCATCATAGGCAGAAATCTGAGCGGATTTGTGGCATGGCAGTTTTTTCACTGACAAGTACACCGGCATCACCGATACGAAACCACACTATACGAAATAATGGAGGTAAAAACGGATGAAATCCAATCTGAGAAACGAAATCAAGTCGTACATCGTCCGTCAGGGAATGACCATGCAGGAGGTGGTCGATCTGCTGCATGACGAACACGGCTGGTCTGACAGCGTATCTAACCTGTCCAATAAGCTCCAACGGGAGTCCCTGCGCTATGTTGAAGCCGTCCAGCTTGCCGATGCGCTGGGGTACGAAATCGTTTGGCAACGGAGAAAGTGAGGAGGGATTTTTATGACAGAGGCAGAGAAGAAACTGTTGCAAGCACAGCACCGCTTGGAGGAAGCGCAGGCACGGAACCGGGTCAAGGAACGCAAGGTCCGTACCCGTAGGCTCATTCAGGAGGGTGCAATCTTGGAGAAAGTGCTGCCGGAGGTGCGGACGATGGGGCTGTCTGCGCTGGAGGATTACCTGATGCAGAAGCTGCCGCAGCACAATTGAATCCGCTGGGAGGTCTCCGGGAAACCGGGGGCCTCCTCTTTTCCTCCCGTAAGGGCGCACTTACTCACCACCCTAAAGGGCAGTGGTATTTCCTGCGGAAATCGTGCGCTCTGCGAGGCGGATGCGGCTGCTGCGGCAGCCTCCAGACAATGCCACAGCACTTGCAGGGTGCTGCTGTCATCGTCTGCGCAGGTCGCAGTTGTTTCTGCTTTGGAAACAGCTTGCACCCTGCCCGCACAAACCTGCCACCGGCAGCTTTGTTTGCGGCTATGCCCGAAGCTCATCTTCGGGGCATTTTCTCTTTTGCGAAAGAGAAACAGAAAAAGGAAGAACGAGGTGAAGAAGATATGGCGATTTATCATTTGGAAGCGAAGGTGGTCAGCCGGGGCGCAGGCCGCTCCGCAGTAGCTGCTTCTGCCTATTTGAGCTGCTCCCGCCTGTATAACGATTACGACGGGATTCAGCACGACTACACGAAAAAACAAGGGCTTGTCTGGCAGCAGATGTTTCTGCCGGAATATGCCCCACAGGAATGGCAAGACAGAGAAAAACTGTGGAACGCCGTGGAGGAAGTAGAGACAGCAAAAGACAGCAGGCTTGCCCGTGAGTTTGTTGTGGCTCTGCCCATAGAGCTAAACCGGGAACAGCAGATCGAGCTGCTGCAAGACTTTATCCGGGAGCAATTTGTGTCCGATGGAATGTGCGCCGACGCTGCCATCCACGACACCGACGGTCACAATCCCCACGCCCACATTCTCCTGACGGTGCGCCCGCTGGATGAGCAGGGACGCTGGCAGTACAAGACCGAAAAAGAATATCTCTGTATGAGAAACGGTGAAGAACGAGGCTTCACCGCCGCCGAGTTCCGGGCGGCGCAGAACGAGGGCTGGGAGAAGCAATATCCCTACAAGGTCGGCAAAAAGAAGGTCTATATGACACCGTCTGCTGCCGAGGCGCAGGGACTCATCCGGGCTGACAAGCATCCGAAGAGCACCCGCTACGGCAGACAGAACCCCATCTCCGAACGTTGGAATAGTGAGGAGCAACTTGTGACATGGCGGGCTGCATGGGCGGATGTGACCAATCTCTATCTGGAGCGCGCCGGACGGGCGGAGCGAATCGACCACCGCAGCAACGCAGCCAGAGGTCTGGATGAGCAGCCTACCATCCATGAGGGAGTGACCGCACGGGCGCTGGAGCGGAAAGGGATCATTGCTGACCGCTGCGAGATCAACCGGCAGATCAAGGCGGACAATGCCTTGCTGCGGGAGCTGAAAGCTGCGGTCAGGAAGCTGGCACAGGCGGTAAAGAACACCCTCCCGGTTATTGCCGAGGCGATGGAAAAGGTCGGCTCTGACGGCGTGATCACCGTAGAAGAGTCTAAGACCGCCGAAACCTATTCCGAGGTCGTGGAAGGCATGATGTTCGACCGCGGCTACATCACCCCGTACATGGTCACCGATACCGAGAAGATGGAAGCCGTCATCGACGACGCTTACCTGCTGATCACCGATAAGAAGATCTCCGTCATCTCCGACATTCTCCCGATCCTCGAGCAGCTCGTTCAGAGCGGCAAGAAGCTCGTCATCATCGCCGAGGACGTCGAGGGCGATGCGCTGTCCACCCTGCTCGTCAACCGTCTGCGCGGCAGCTTCAACTGCGTCTGCGTCAAGGCGCCCGGCTTCGGCGATCGCCGTAAGGAAATGCTCCGCGATATCGCCATCCTGACCGGCGGCCAGGTCATCTCCGAAGAGCTTGGCTACGAGCTCAAGAACACCACGATCGATATGCTCGGCCGTGCCCGCCAGATCAAGGTCACCAAGGAGAACACCACCATCGTCGACGGTGCCGGCGACAAGCAGGCCATCGCTGACCGCGTGGCGCAGATTCGCGCCCAGATCGGCGTGACCACCAGCGAATACGACAAGGAGAAGCTGCAGGAGCGCCTTGCCAAGCTCGCCGGCGGCGTGGCTGTCATCAAGGTCGGCGCTGCGACCGAGACCGAAATGAAGGAAAAGAAGCTGCGCATCGAGGACGCGCTGAACGCGACCCGCGCGGCTGTGGAAGAGGGCATCGTCGCCGGCGGCGGCACTGCCTATGTCAATGCCGTTCCCGCTGTGGAAAAGCTCATCAGCGAGGTCGAGGGCGATGAGAAGACCGGTGTCCAAATCATCGTCAAGGCCCTGCAGGAGCCCATCCGTCAGATCGCGGCCAACGCCGGTATCGACGGCAGCGTCGTTCTTGAGAAGATCAAGACCAGCGGCAAGGTCGGCTACGGTTTCGACGCTTACAAGGAAGTCTACTGCGACATGATCTCCGCCGGTATCGTCGACCCCGCAAAGGTCACGCGCTCCGCGCTGGAGAACGCTGCGTCTGTCAGCTCCATGGTGCTGACCACCGAGGCGCTCGTCGCCGACAAGCCCGAGCCCCCCGCACCGGCCGCTCCCGGCGCCGGCATGGGCGACATGGGCGGCATGTACTAAGAGACGCCGCAAAGCCTTGAAATTGCTTGATTTTTTGAATGCGGAAAAGCGGATTTACGCCAAACTTACGCCACTTACGCCAAAAATTCAAGCGCATTATAGGGTAACAGAAATCGGCACCTGCCTTAAAAAGCAGGTGCCGATTTTACTTATTTTCGTTTCCGTTTTCCCTTGCCGTGGGTCATGGTTGTTTTCCCACGCTGACTGATGGGAGTTTTCAGGTGCTTGGACAGCTTCAGCACCTCGATCAAGTTGACAAACTGTTCCATCGTAATGGCATCATAATCAATCCCCAATGTGGCAAGCAGTGCTTTTGCTTTCTTTTCCTCGACGCTCCCCTCAAAGTTCATCGCATCCTGCAACTGCCCCTGTACGGTTGCAACAAGGGATGTTTCATCCGCAGTCATGGTGTCGGGACGATGCTGCTCTCGAATGTCACGGAGGATACCTTTCAGATCATCTGCAATCAAGCTTCCGAAATACTCGTCCTCTCTGATCTGCGCGACTTCCAGCGTCCGCAGGTGCAGATCATTTTCCTCGCCGCCGTTTTTCATCAATGCCATCTGCCGGACGGCTTCCAGCACGGCGTTCATGTCGTTAACCCGCATATCTGCGATCCGGTCAACGTAAATTTCGGCGTCCAGCATAAACCGCTGGAAATTCTTGTGGCAGATCAACTCCGACAGCAGCCGGTGGTTGAATTTGCCCGTTCTCAATACTTCGATTGCATCATCACCCAAATGCAGAGCGTCCAGCTCTGTGTTTGGGTGATTTTTTGTTCTGTCAGCCCCAGCAGATAATCGGTGGACACGCCGTAGAACTTTGCCAGCGCCACCATGCTGAACGGACTGATGTCTTTGAAATCGTCGGCTTCGTATTTTCCCAGCGCAGATTTTGAGATGCCTGTTTCCGCAGAAAGCTGTTCCAGCGTCAAACCGCGCTCCACGCGCAGGTCTTTGAGCCGTTCCTGAATGGTGAGTTTTGGCTGCATAGTGGTGTCCTCCCTTCAAATTTCTGCCCTTTCTCCGGCCTTGTCCATAAGCGTGGAAATCTGCGTTTTTCGGCGCGTTTTCCGACCTCTTGGATATACGGGAGAGGGCTATATTTTTCGCTAAAATGGTCTTGCAATCGCACCTGAACCTTGAAAATTGCATGACCGTCCGAACGGGATATGTTCTCTGGCGAAGTGCCGCATCCAGCGCACCAAGGAGAACGAAACGCCGGGAGCGATCCTCCGGGCAGGAACGACGTTCGGAAAGAGCGGCAAAATCAAACGTAAAAATCAAAGCAAGTGAAAACGGCGAAATAGTTTTCTACTCTGTGCGGTTATCTGCACGGAACAGAGCGCTATCCGGCAGCGAACGATGTTTGCTGTCTGGTTTGACATTTCGCCATTTCACACAAAGACACATCAAACGGCAAAAGCTACGGGTGTTGCCCATGACCAACGTATAATTGGCAGTATTTCCAGCCGAAAGCCGTGCATCAAAAACCAGCGCCCTATGGCGAACGGGTGTCACGATTTGACAAATCCATTTTACCATAGAGCGCACCGAAAAAACAGGAGGAAAGTTTGAATATGAGAAAATCTGAAACCTATCGCAACGAGATCAAGTCCTACATTGTCCGCACCGGCATGACCATGACCGAGGTGGTGGACTACCTCTCCGATGAATACGGCTGGAGCCGCAGCGTCCCCAACCTCTCCGGTAAACTCAAGCGCGGTTCGCTCCGCTACGGCGAGGCGGTAGAGTTGGCGAACGCGCTGGGGTATGACATCGTGTGGGAGAAGAGAAAATGAAAATGTTAGTCTGATTTGCAACACAAATAACAAGTCTTTTATTTCGAGGCTGGAAAAGTTCTGTGCAATATGATAAAATTGAAAATGAGGTGAAAACCGTATGATCAAATTCTCAGACTTTATGCCAGTCGATTTTCCGGATAAGACGAAAGTCAAATTTAACATGAATGCAGGGAATACTGCTTTGCGTGCATGGGACTATCTGTTGGATGATGCTCCTGAATGGGTTGCAATGAACGCGCATAAGCGCAAACAGGCAAATAACAACTTAAATCACGCGGATTATCTTCTGGCTTTTGCTCAGTATTATCCTTACGGTCCCCAATATTATATTTTTGGTGGAATGTACCAGGTTGAAAAAATTCTCCCAGAAGTATTTGATGCTGTTGGGTATAAGCTTACACTTCTCCCTGATTACGCGGACTATCGCAAACGGTTGATTATTAGGCTAAAGAAGCCAATCGGCAGAGATATTTATAACAAGCCATATCGGTCTGTTCAAAGAGATTTTGACCCCGAAGTATACGAACTTGCTCCGGCTACGAAACTTGGCGCATTCCCCGGATACAGCAAAGTACTTTTGAGCCATAAAGATTTGCAGACCATTATCAAGCTGGATGCTCCTGAGTGGAAAAATGCTCTTTCCAGCGTGAAGGGCGTTTACTGTATTACAGACCGTTCAACAGGACAGCTCTATATCGGATCGGCGACGGGGGATATTGCTGGCATCTGGCAACGTTGGTCATCTTATGCCGATGTAACGAATCTTACAGGCGGCAATAAGGCTTTTGAAGAACTGAAAAACAATGGAGCGGACTACATCGTAGAAAATTTTTCATACTCCATTTTGGAGATCTTTGATATGCGTACAAAGCGTGAGGATATTATTCAACGTGAGTCGTATTGGAAACGGGTTTTTCAAACAATAAAGTACGGTATGAATAACAATTAGAACTGTACTACAGCGGAGGGGAGGTTGATGCAAATATGACGAAGCAATATAAGGGACGGACAGCAACTATTGAAATTGATGAGAAGAATGTTATCATCAAATAAAACTATTCCACTTAGGGATATAAAGAATGTAGAGCTTAGTGCAAGTTCATTTTTCTCAAAGGATACGGTGGAAATATACTATGGCAGCAATGTTGAAAAAGTCCAGTTTTCCAATTCTGCCGATGCGAAGAAAGCAGCGACCGACATCACAGATATTGCAAGGAAAAACAGACGAACATCTCCACTTGGGGAACTCACTGGACTTGCCACATCGTTATTTGGAATTGGCGTATCTGTTGCCTCCGCCATAAAAGAGGATCAAGAACGACAGCGGAAAAGGGAAATTCAAAAAGCAGAAGCCGAATATAAAAAGGCTGTTGATGACTTTCTTAACTCTGGTAAACTAACGACCACTACTTATGTCAATGGAAGAGAGTTTAACCGTCCTACTGCTAAAGACGATATAGAAGCTGTATTTATTGCAGAGTATGCAAAGTCACCCCGCACCGCAGAACAGCCGTGGTCACAGAAATGGACGGAGCAATACGGCATTCAAGATGTTCCTGCCTATCTGCAATCTGTGGTTGCAGATGGATATTTGGAGGAAGCCGTTTTGGGGAAAGCGCTTTCGACCCTCACAGGGGAACAGCTTAAAACAATGTTGTCCGATCTTTCGATGAAAGCGAGCGGGGCAAAGAGCGTTCTTATTCAGCGACTAATAGAAGATGCAGATGAACATAGGGTGCGACAGCTTTTCCCAAATCCTGTGTACGCGCTTACTGAGAAAGGCGCTGAGCTGCTGAGGGCTAATCAGTCTGTGCTTGCTGATATGTGGATAGATTGTGAGAAAGCCATTGAGCAGGGTAAAAATGTTGCACCGGAGTTTAAGAAACCTGATACCAAAAAAGCAAAAAAGAAAAGAACAGCTAAGAAGCAACTGACAGATGCAGAGAAACTTCGAGAATACAAAAAATCGCTCAAGACTCTGTATGAAGCATTAAAAGGTCCTGAAATTCGAGAGCAAATTTCAACAATCAAGGCTTGTAAACCGACCAGAAAAGAGTTGGAAGAGGATTTGCGGGGAATATGTGCGAATGCCTGTTATTCTCCTATTCCGTACTCCGAAACAATGGGGAATATCTATCAGTACAGAGATTTCTACTCCGAAGAACTTATTGACCAGATATACAAAGGACAAACAAAGTATATGCTCTTTGATAGAACTGGTTTTGCGGATTTGGTTCATAAGATTTCTGGAGATACTCCATTTGACTTTTTTGCATGTATTGACAAGAAATGGGATATGTTTGTATCGGAATATATGAGAAAGCATTGAACGTCACTATTCTGGAATAGGAGGAAATATCCCTTTGGAACAAAGGGCGCACTTCTATACTCTCCTGACGGGAGTATGTGCGCTCTGCGAGGCAGACAGCCCAGATACCTGAGTATCACGGCTGTTTTGCGTCACTTCGTTCCGTACAAGGGATTGCCTCCCTTGCGCTGCCTATGCAGCTATCCCAGCGCACTTCGCGGTGGAAACCATCTGCTGACGCAGACAATTTCCGCCGCAAAGTCTGAACAACTATTTCACTAATTTTGAAGGAGGTCACACAATGCCAAAACAGAAAACCCTTGCCGAGCTGAATGCCGAGAAAGAGAAAATTAAGCAGCAGCTTGCACAGGAGCAGCACAAGAAGCAGCGTCTGGAAAACCGAATCGCCTACTATGAGCGCGGCGACCGTACCAAACGCGCACACAACCTGATCGTCCGCAGCGCGGATATGGAAAGCATTGCCCCGCTGACGAAGCTGTTGACACGCGCTGAGTTTTACGCTTTTGCCGAAAAGGTCTTTGACCTGCCGGAGGTCAAGGGCCTGCTCATGGAAGCGGTCAACGAACATAACCGGTCTGAGCAGAAAGAGGGGTGCTGAGTATCGCGTTATTCCACTTTCATGTAACCCAGATCAAGCGCAGCGCGGGACAATCCGCCGTGGCGTCTGCCGCCTACCGTGCCGGGGAAAAGCTGCACAGCGAATACTACGGCGAGGACAGCGACTACACCCGAAAAGGCGGCGTGATCTGCTCCGAAATCCTGCTGCCATCCCACGCTCCGCCAGAGTACGCAGACCGGGAAACGCTCTGGAACGCCGTGGAGAAAGCTGAGCGCAGGAAGAAGGCACAGCTCGCATACAGCTTCGATATTGCCTTGCAGAACGAGTTTTCCATGCAGGAGAACATCGCTTTGGCAAGGCAATTTTTGTTGGAGAACTTTGTGAGCCGAAGGATGGTGGTGGACTTTGCCGTGCATCAGCCGGACAAGGAGGACGGCGGCATTTCTAATCCGCATTTTCACGTCATGTGTCCCATTCGCCCCATTGAGCCGGGCGGCAAATGGGGCAACAAACAGCAGCGGGAATATCTGCTGGACGAGCATGGGGATCGCATCCGGGACGAAGCAGGAAACTATGTGTTCAACGCTGTGCCGACCACCGACTGGGGCAGTCCCGAAACCTTGGAGCATTGGCGGCAAGCATGGGCTGATCTGTGCAATCAGAAGTTTGCGGAGAAAGGTTTGGATTGCCGGATCGACCACCGCAGCTATGCCCGTCAAGGCATTGAACAGATTCCTACCGTCCACGAGGGACCGTCTGTCCGCGCGATGGAAGCGAAGGGCGTCCGCACCGATAAGGGCGACTTCAACCGCTGGGTTCGCAAAACCAACGCCATGCTGCGGGAAGCAAAGAATAAAATCGCTTCTTTGCTGGAATGGCTGAAAGCGGTTAAGGAAGAACTCTCTAAGCCGCAGTCGCCTATGCTGAACGATCTGCTGATGACCTATTACAATAACCGCAATAAGGGCGCATACAGCACAAAGGCCAAGACAGCCAACTTACAGCGGTATGCGGATGCGTTCCGCTTTTTGCAGGAGAAGCAGCTTTTTACCACCGATGATCTGGATGCCGCGCTGCATTCCATGCAGAACAGCATCAGCGCAATGAAAACGTCTGCCGTGGAGAAGCAATCCCGCATCAAGGAACTGGACGAGCTGCTTCGCATGGCACAGTATTATGTCGATGGAAAACCGGTTGCGGATAAGCTGGGAAGCATCCGTTTTGAAAAATCCAGACAGAAATACAAGTCGGAGCATGACGATACGCTGCGGACGTTCTACATGGCAGAGCGCAAATTAAAGCCGTACTTCAAAGACGGCAAGATGCCCATCACCGTATGGCGCAGAGAGCGTGAGCGGCTGGAGCAGGAGTACAAGGACATTCAGACAGAGCTTTCGCCGCTTTACGTCGACGTCAAAAAGCTCTGGGCCATTCACTACAACATTTATGAAGTGCAGCATGAGCAGGGGCAACAGCAGACACAACAGCGCAGCCGCAAAAACGAAATAGAATTATGAGAAAGGAATCGTATATGGGAAAAATTATCAGCATTGACGAAATCAACCGTGCCGTGATGGAGGGGAAAGACGATTTGGTCTTTGAGCTTTGCAAGGTCTTTGACCATGAGAGCTACTTTGATCCGATCTTTGACCCGCCGGAGTCCTTTTTGCAGGAGTGCGAGGCCTATTGGAGCAGGAGAAGCCCCTTCTGCAAAACCGTGGAGCGCAAGATTGGAAACACATGGTACACCATTGAAACCGTCTGTGACGGAACTGAGCCGCTTACCGCCAAGGTAAAACGGCTCATTTTTTCTGACCGGGAGGTGGCTTGTTCATGACAGTGACACAAAACTATGGTAATATAATTTTAAGCACACCGATTCTGTCGGCTGACCCGAACGTGAAGGAGGACGTTATGACGGATCAGCAAAAAATTACGATACTCTACTGCCGCCTCAGCAACGAGGATTCGCAGGATGGCGAGTCGAATTCGATACAGAATCAACGCGAGCTTTTAACCAAATACGCACGAGATCATGGCTACACGAACCTGAAAATTCTGGTGGATGACGGTTATACCGGGACGAACTTCAATCGCCCCGGCGTACAGGAGGGCTTTGAACTCGTCAAGCAGGGATTAGTGGGCTGCTGGCTTTGCAAAGACCTATCTCGCTTTGGTCGTGATTACCTGACTGTAGGCCAGTACACCGACATCATCTTCCCCAGCTACGATGTGCGCTTCATTGCCGTCAACGACGGCGTGGACAGTCAGCGTGGGGACGGCGATGGATTCGCCGCAATCCGTAACCTATTCAACGAATGGTATCCACGGGACACCAGCAAAAAAGTCCGGGTCGTATTCCGTCAGAAAGGCACCAGCGGCAAGCATCTGGGAAAGCCGCCCTATGGCTATCGCACTGACCCAGCCGATAAAGACCATTGGATCATTGACGAGGATGCCGCCCCAGTAGTCAAGCGCATCTTTGACTTAGCGATTGACGGCAAAGGCCCGGAACAGATCGCCCGTATACTGGAGCAGGATAAGGTGTTGACTACCAAGGCGCTGTATGCCAAACAGTCGGAAAACCATCCCGATCCGAAAAAACGCAAGAAGATGCCGGATCGCCCTTATCATTGGATTGGTCAATCGGTTGTGGGTATTCTGGAACGGATGGAGTATACCGGCTGTACCTGCAATTTCAAAACCTATTCCAAGTCCTATAAGCTGAAGAAGCGGATTCCGAATGCCATCGAGGATATGTGTATCTTCCCTGATACGCAGGAAGCAATCGTTTCTCAGGCTCAGTGGGACAGGGTGCAGGAGCTGCGAAAAAACAAACGCCGTCCCACAAAAGCGGAACGGCAAGGATTGTTCTCCGGGCTTCTGTTCTGTCCCGATTGCGGAAATAAGCTGCACTTTGCTACCTGTAAGAACTTTGACGGCAAGCAAGACCACTATGTATGCTCCAGCTACAAAAGCGGTCGAGGCACCTGTTCTGCACACTATATCCGGGAAGATGTGCTGCGGGAGCTGGTGCTGGAACGGATTCAGGCGGTCAATGCGTATATCCGCAGCGATGTAGAGGGCTTTCAAGAGGAATGGCTGCATTACCGCCGCGCCGATCAGGAACGGGACATCCGGGAAGATCGGAAGCGCATGGAGCAGGCAAAAAAGCGCCTTGCCACCCTCGATGTGGTCATGTCCCGGCTCTATGAGGACTACGCCCTCGGTGAAATCAGCAAGGAAAAGTACAAGAAGATGACTGCTGATTATGAAGCGGAGCAGGACCGGTTAAAGCTCGAAATTGAAACGACAGAAGAATGGGTCGAGCAACGGCAGGCAATGGGCGACGATCTGGACGCTTTCATTGCGCTGACGAAAAAGTATGTGGATGTCACCGAGCTGACGCAGACGATTGTCAACGAGTATATCAAGAAGATCATCATTCACGCACCGGATAAGTCTGGCGGCAAGCGCCGACAGAAGGTTGAGATTTTCTTCAACTTCGTGGACGATGTGGAGATCCCCGTGCTGGCAGAACCCATGATTGCAGAATCTACCCTTGGACGCAGAAAAACGGCGTGACCTTTACGGTCACACCGTTCTCTGCCCCAACCGCAAGACTTATAGTTCCTTACGACTGTTAAGCCTGAGATTACAGGCTTTTTTGGTGGAGACGAATGGGCTCGAACCATCGACCTCATGCGTGTGAAGCATGCGCTCTAACCAGCTGAGCTACGCCTCCAAAATACTCTCTGCCGTAAGACAGAGAGCTTGGTGACCCGTACGGGACTCGAACCCATGTTACCGCCGTGAAAGGGCGGTGTCTTAACCACTTGACCAACGGGCCATATGGTAGCGGCAGCAGGATTCGAACCAGCGACCAATCGGGTATGAACCGAGTACTCTAGCCAACTGAGCTATGCCGCCACATCAAACCAGGTTTCGAGCAGTGTTTTGTACACCATCCTGAATTCCTGCGACTATGATAGTATACTACATTTCCGGATAAAAGTCAAGCATTTTTTTGAAAAACAGCAAAATGCACAATACAGAATTCGAGTACTGCGCATTTCATCTCTGTTTTGCACATTTTTCAAGCCGGACGGCGCTTATTTTTGCTTTGGGCGAAAGACTGCGGCACAGACGACCCCGAACACCATCGCCGCCGTAATGCCGGCAGAGGATGCGGTGAGTCCGCCCATAAAG
>OKSX01001026.1_pt1 | contig 15356 bp, 12 predicted proteins | sample 1606391 | NCBI WGS metagenome assembly OKSX01 (sample SAMEA3879578, study PRJEB24766) | human gut metagenome | biome: human-associated habitat; feature: feces | place: USA | collected 1985/1987
GCTACGACGCCATCATCGACGCCTCCGGCAACCCCATCTTTGAGGCCGGCAACGTGAGCCCCATGTCCATCATGGATATCGTCAACGACAACGACAACTCCATCTATTACATCATCAAGGACCTGCCCGAGGACACCCGCGCCGCAGGCCGTGCCGCCGTCAAGAGCTTTGGCGTCCGGAGCCGCTTCATCCACTTTGAGTTCTTCCGCATGACCGAAGATCAGGCCAGCATGGGCCAAAAGGGCCAGATCGTGGCACTGGAAGTCAACATGCGCCCCTGCGGCGGCTTCACCCCGGATATGATCAACTTTGCCCGCTCCACCAACGTCTACAAGATCTGGGCGGACATGATCGCCTTTGGCGGCACCGATATGCCGGTGGGCGAGCACTTCTACTGCCCGTTTGCAGGCCGCCGCGACGGCAAGCACTTTGTGTACAGCCACGAGCAGATCATGCAGAAGTACCAGCAGAACATGCGCATGGTGGACCGCATCCCGGACGCGCTGAGCGGTGCCATGGGCAACCAGATGTACGTTGCCACCTTCTCCACCCGCGAGGGCATGGAGCAGTTCTACTCCGATGTGCTGGCCGTCACCGACGACAACAACGCCGCTGTGCAGAAGGAGCTGAGCAGCATTCTGGCTCTGGGCGAGCCGGAGACCGCCCCGGCCCAAAAGGCCGAGAGCAAGCCCGCCCGCACCGCAAAGAAAAAGTAAAACGAATGCACTGACTGCATAAATCCTCAGCCCCGGAACGGCATCTGCCGCCCCGGGGCTGTTGTTATATTGCTAAAAAATGGTCGCCTGTTCCGGGCAAAATGATAAAATTTTTCAGATTGGTTGACAAGATGCCGGGGGGGGGGGTAAGATGTGGGTGCGAAGCATATTTTTGGGGTGCTTCGGAACAAAAAAACAGGAGGCTTGTATTATGAGATTGTACAAAAAAGCAGCCGCCGTTCTGCTGGCGGCAGCAATGGCCGTTTCCATGATGACCGCTTGCGGCGGTGGCGCAGGCGGCAATGGTGGCAATGGCGGGAATAATGGCAGCAAGCCCGGCACGTCTGAGGGCGGCGAGGAAAAACCCGGCAAGCCTGAGGGCGGTGAGGAAAAACCCGATAAGCCTGAGGGTGGCGAGGAAAAACCCGACAAGCCAGGCGATTCTGTGATCCCTGCTGATCCGGCAAAAGTTACTTGGGAAACTTCTCTGACCAAGAAGGCCTTCGCTGGCATCAGCAAGGATAATTTCCGGTTCAGCGGTCTGGATGGTTCGGGTGATGCAATGGCATATGCTACGCAGGGAAAGAAAATGCTCCTGCTGGAACAGGAATCTGCAAATCAGTTTGTAGCGTTCTATACTCCTGATGGCAAGGACTTGTATATTGCAGTGTCTGCCGAGAAACCGGACGAAGTGAGCAAGATCAAGGGCTGGATGACGGTTGAAAAATTTGCTGAAGTAAACCATGGTAGTGCCGAAGAGGTTGCTGCTGGCAAAGCTGAAACACTTGCCGATATGACGGAAACCAAGGAAATGGTGTCCTTTGTTGGTGGAGTGAACCCTGTAGCCTTTAAGGCAGAGAATGTGAAGTCTGGTGAAACAACGGTATATACAGAAACGATGGGTAATGTCAAGGTCGGAAACGACTCCTATACCTACATGACGATGTTTGCGCCGGAGGCTATTGGACCCTATAAAGTAGGCGACCTGTTCGGCGTTACACGGATGAAAGGTGGAGAAAGTACAACGATCATTCTCGGCGGCAAGATCACTCCGTGCGACGCAAGCACCTTCCCTAATGTCACAAAGTAAGAAAGAACTCGAAATCTGAATATGCGTTTCCTTTGCCCCGGCTGTCCCCCGACAGCCGGGGCTTTTCGTTGTCCCTTTTGGCAAAGTGTGGTATACTGTTGCCAGAGATTTTATTGGGAACGAGGTACATCTATGAAAATTCCTGCAAACGGCTTTACCCATGCCGGCAAGTTCCACGCCGACGATGTGTTTGCCACTGCGCTGCTGCAGATCCTGCGCCCGGATATCAAGATCACCCGCGGCTTTGTGGTGCCGGACGGTTTTGACGGCATCGTGTACGATGTGGGCTATGGCATGTTCGACCATCATCAGGAGCCCCGGGAGTACCGCGCAAACGGTGTGCCCTACGCGGCCTTCGGCCTGCTGTGGCGGGTGCTGGGCCCCGGCCTTGTGGGCGAGCGGCAGGCCCGGCTCATTGACGAGAACTTTATCCAGCCGCTGGACCTCAACGACAACACCGGCGAGCAGAACAGCCTGTGTGATGCCATCGGCTTTTTTAACCCGGTGTGGGACTCCAAGGAGGATCAGGACGCCTGCTTTTTCAAGGCCGTGGCCGTGGCAAAGCAGATTCTGGAAAACCAGATCGCCAGCGCCAACGCCGTGAACCGCGCCGACGAAAAGGTGCAGCAGGCCTATCAGAACTCCCGGGACGGCATCGTGGTGCTGCCCTGCTACCTGCCGTGGAAGAACGGCCTGTACAAAACGGATGCGCTGTTCGTGGTCTACCCCAGCCAGCGCGGCGGCTGGAGCGCCCAGTGCGTCACCGACCACAAGACCAAGCGCCCCAAGCTCCCCTTCCCCCAGAGCTGGGCCGGTCAGCCGCAGGAGGTCATTGAGCAGAAGAGCGGCATCCCGGGCATCAGCTTCTGCCACGCCAGCCGCTTCCTCATCACGGCCAAGGATAAGGAGACCGCCCTTGCGGCCTGCCGTCAGGTGTTAAAGAACAATGGCCGCATCTGAGCATCCGGCCCGGCCCAAGCCCGCTTTTGTGTACATGGTGCGGTGTACCGGCGGCCAGCTGTACACCGGCTGGACCAACGCCCCTGCCGCCCGCCTGCAGGCCCACAAAAGCGGCAGAGGGGCCCGCTACACCCGGGCCAGAGGTGCAGCAGCCTTTGCCTACGTGGAGCGCTGTGCGGACAAGCGCAGCGCCCTGCGGCGGGAAGCTGCGCTCAAAAAGCTGCCCAAGGCGCAAAAGGAGCTGCTGTGCCGCGCATGGAGCGCGGCGGGCGGGCCCTTTTCCGGCGCATAAAGACAAAACGAAACCCGGGACTCTTTCAGGGCCAGACGGCTCACAAAAGGGTCCCGGGCGTTTTGTTTTTGCGGCGCGGGCCGCAGCCGATGGGCAGGGCTCACAAATGCCGCCGCAGAATTTTGTGCAGAGAAACAGGAAGGCCCTGCCGGTTTGTCCGGCAGGGCCTTTTTGCGTTTCAGGGATGCTTCAGAATTACTTCTGAGGGTTCAGTTTGGCCTGCAGGTCGTTCCATGCCTTGATGACCTGAGGACGGAAGGTGTGCTTGTCGGGCTTGAAGGTGCTGCCGGTATCCTTCAGCAGGCCCTGCTCCACGCACCAGCGGGCGGCCTTCTGGCTGTCGGCGGCGTCGGCGCTGATGTCGGTGAACAGTGCGGTGCTGGCGGGCTGGGGCTTGCCTGCGGCAGTCCACAGCAGGTCGGCCAGCTGCTGGCGGTTGGTGGGGATGGATGCACCCTCGGGTAGGACGCTGGTCAGGTACACCTGCGTGCCGATGAGGTAGGCTGCGCCGCCAATGGCAGCACCGCCGATCACGGCTACAGCTGCACCGCCAGCACCGGAATCGCCGGAGCCGGTGTCGGAAGGAACATCCTCGCCATTGGTGATGCGTTCCACAGTCAGGCTTTCCGGTACATAGTAGCCGATGCCGTCCTGCTCCACAACACGGCTGAGGTCGGTGTTCTCAGCAGCGAAAAGAGCAATCCCGTTCTCACTGGGCTCCTGAGAGCTCAGCTCGAGCATTGCGACCAGAATATAGCTGCCGTCCTCGGTAGGACGTTCCGCGGAGCCCTCACCGGTGATCTCACCGGCATCATTTACCGGGTAGTACAGCAGAGAGGTAACAGTCACACCTGTGATCTTACTTTCGCCTGCAGCAGTGAGATCCTTTTCGTTCATCATAACAACAGGGGTAAAGGTGCGTTCGGTTGCATCATTCTGATTGATCGTGATGGTGGAAGAATCAGTGTTCAGAGTGGGATCGCCGCCTGCGGTTTCCTTCCAGCCGTAGAAGGTGCGGCCTGTATCGGGTGTGTAGGCAAGGGACAGCTGCTGCTCGCCAACGACCTGAACAGCGGTCTCCTGATTTGTACCCTCGTTTTTCTGGATGTTGTTGATGGAAGCGCCGCCGGTAGCGGTGACTTTGGTGCTCTCTACAGTGGTAGGAATCTCGCCGGCGAACACGCCGCCGTTGATCTTGGTGGAATCAACGTTACCGGTAAAGGTGCCGCCGTTGATCTTGACCTCACTGCCGACATTGCCGCTGAAGGTGCCGCCTTCAATGGTGCCAGTGCCGGACACATCGCCGCTGAAGGTGCCGCCCTTAATGGCGCTGCCGCTGGCAACCGTCACATCCGCATTGGTGGTGATGTTGGAAACGGTAGTGCTCGTTCCCTCAGAGCCAATGGTGATCTTGTTGCAGTTCAGGGTAGTGTTGCCGAGGTTCGTGCCATCGGTGATCTCGACGGTGGTTTCGCCAGTGGTTTCATCCTTCTTGGCAGTCCAGCCGTCGCCCTGCACCTCGTCCGTACCTTCGGGGATCGTAACGTTGCCGTCACCGTCCGTGGGAGGAACTGTGGGCAGCTCCACGGTCACATCGACGTCCAGCGTTTCGGGGACGTGGTAGCACAGGTTGCCGATACGGGCCACACGGGCTTTGGAATAAGTGGAATCGCCCGGGCAGGTCAGGGTGACGATCGCCTTGTACTTGCCCGCCTTGGTGGGATACACCGAGGACGGTGCAGCATTCGGGTCGGACGCATCCACGTACTGCACGGATTCAATAACAGCACCGTCGATCTTGCTCTCCGTCTTGTCGGCGGTAATGGTCAGGTCGGAGGCGTTCATCTCCAGGACGGGCAGGAAGATGCACTTCACGCCGTTCTGGCCGTTCGGAATGGGGCCGTACATAGGCTGCTCAAAGTGCGTCTTGCCGATATAATTCTTTTCGACATCGGAGTTCTTCTCTTCGCCACCGAAGGAATAGACGAGATCCCAGCCATAGAACTTATGCGGGTCCGTGCCGATATAATCGCCAATGAACAGGAGCATGTTGTCCTCACCGTCCAGCGTGTTGATCGCATACAGGGTGGTAAGGCCGGTAGCATCCGGTGCTGTGATGCCGTTGAGGGATGCGTTCTCCGGAACAGACAGCATCATGGTGGGCAGAGAAGTCTTCGGGTCGTGCAGGAACAGGCCGCGTGCGATGCTGCCGGAGCCGGTGACAGTGCCGGTAAAGAGGCCGCCGTCCAGCGTGCCGTTGTTGACGATATCGCACTTGACGGTAGAACCCTGAGCAAACCGCGCGGTGGTGTTGGCGTCGATGGTCAGGGTGTTGTTCTCATAGCGCACGCCCTTTGCATCTGCGGGGATCACCGGTGCGCCGTTTTCGTCAACGGTCAGGGTGACGACAGAGGAAGCCGGAGCAGACTGCTCCACGGTCACATCGACGTCCAGCGTTTTGGGAACGAAGTAATACAGATCACCCTTCAGAGCAATGCGGTAGATCAGGTTCTCCTGCTCTTCAGACAGTGCGGCAACGCCGTCATCGGCAAGCAGAGCCGATGCGGGAATGACGGGATCCTTGCTTGCGAGAGAATCCCAATTGCGGATGCACTTGAGCGAAACATGTGCCTCATATTCGCCCGCAACAGTGGGATAGGAAGTAAAGGTTTCCTTGGTAGCCTTGTTGGTATAGGTGACACCGGTGGCTTCGACCTCGGGGATGGAGATGCTGACCTTGCCGGTGGGATCAATGCTCAGATCGCTGCTGTTCATGCAAGCGACAGGAGTAAAGGTCGTGGCGACATCCGTTTCTTCCTTCGACAGAGCGGAATCAGCCCAAACGTCTACCGTCCACGGATTCGAATCCGAATCCGGATTCTTGTACAGGAGGTACGCGCTTTCTGTGGTATTGGGAATATCGATCGCCTGAACCCAGCCAAACGGTTCGCGGTTGGGGTTGCTGTAGCTGGCAGTGAGGTGAAGTTTCTGGCCGTTCTCAGTGCGCACAGCGTACAGAGAAGTGATGCCGGAAGAGTCCTTCAGGCCGCAGAAAGTAGCGCCGGAGGTGAAGGAGAATTTAGCGGAATCGGCATTCTCCGGCTTGTTGACAAACAAGCCGCTTTCAATAACGCCATGGTTGGTGACAGTGCCGGTGAAGAGGCCGCCGTCCAGCGTGCCGTTGTTGACGATATCGCACTTGACGGTAGAACCCTGAGCAAACCGCGCGGTGGTGTTGGCGTCGATGGTCAGGGTGTTGTTCTCATAGCGCACGCCCTTTGCATCTTCGGGGATCACCGGTGCGCCGTTTTCGTCAACGGTCAGGGTGACGGTATTGGTACTGATCTGGAACCGCCAGTTTTCAGAGGTCAGAGAGGTCAGGGTGTTTCCGGTGCTTTCGTTGGCATAAGAAAGCTGATGGTAAGCGCCGTTCCACTCAACGCGGTTCTGGTAAATATTATTTTTCAGTTCATCGCTGAGACCCTTGGCCTTCAGGATCACACTGATCTGATAAGTGCCTGCCTCGGTGGGATACTCCTCAGACACCTCGTTGGTGGCAACATTGGTATAGAAGCAGCTGATATCAATGCGGTCAGCGGGCATATCGGCACCAAGCTCCACAGAAGCCGGACCGTTCTCGGTGGCCGCATGGAAGGTCAGCTCCGAGGGCAGAACATCCAGAACCGGAGAGAAAACCGTATCGGCGTTCAGAGCACCCATGGTATAACCATTGTATTTGATAGAGGGAACACAGTCGAAGCGGATGGTGCGGTTATCTGCGCTGTGCGTATAATTGGCCTGCGCCAGCAGCACGGCTGCACGGGGGTCGGTCGCATCGCTGTTGCCGTGCTGCTTAATGCTGTTGTCGATATCAAAACGCCATGCAATGACCTTGTGCGCAGGGTTGGCGGAGTAGGTTATTTCGATCTGCGGAACAGCGGTCTGGTTTGCAACGTAAACCGGGCTTGCCATGCCGTTAAAGGAAGCGCCCTCGGCAGAAAGCTTGTAAAGGCTGCCGGTTGCGCCCTGAGGCTCCTTGGCAAACACGCCGCCGGTGATGTTCAGAACACCGGTGTACTTTGGAGCGTTTGCAGAGAGAGCTACAGCCTGGCCGGTAAAGGTGCCGTCCTCAATGGTGATATTGCCATTGAGGGCACCGACCAGACCGGTAAAGGTGCCGCCCTTGATGGTAAGGCTGCCGGTCTGTGCCTGCAGGTAGGAGTCGAAGGTACCATCCTCAATGGTGATATCACCGCCGGCGGCAGAGATAAACTTCCTTTCACCGAGGTTGAAGGTGCCGTTCTCAATGGTGATAGAACCATTTGTGGAAGCAACGATCTGGGTGGTGAACTCACCGCCGGTGATGCAGACGGCACCGGTTGCAACGATGCCCATTTTTTCGCCGGGGATGTTATAGGTGCCGCCGTTGATGGTGGCTTTACCATCCGTGCTCACAAGAACACCGCAGGAAACATTGCAGTTGTTCAGGGTCATGGAACATCCGGCAGCGGTATTGCTATCGTCATATTTGCTCAGCCAGAGGACAGTGCTGTCGTCGCTTTTGCGGTTGATTGTGCAGCCAGTCAGAGTAATGTCCGCGGCTGCGCACTGCACAGAGCTGTTGGCGGTGCAACCAGTCAGGGTAGTGCCTGCCGCGAGCACTGCAATGGGAGCGTTGAAGGTGCAGCCGGATGCATCGCTCCTCTGGTCGGTGCTGCCCAGCTGAACAATACCATTGTAGGTGCCGCCAGTCAGCGTGGGTGCTTTGGAAATGACCTGACAGTTGATGGTCTGGCCGGTCAGGGCCTGATCGAAGTTCTCGGTCAGCACAAGGATATAGACATCTCCCTGCGAATTTGTGAACTTCTGGTAGGCCCAGCTCCCGTCCGAGCTGACGACCGCAGTGGTGTGGTGGTTGGTTTCGTACTCATTGCCCTTGGTGGAATCGTACGGATAGCCATACTGATCAAAGGCAAGCGTGCCGGTAGAGTTCGTTTCACTCAGCGCAGTGGGCGAAACTGTACCCCCCCCCAGAACAGGTGTCCCCGCAAAAGCGGAAACGGGTGTTGCACTCAGCATCATGCTGCCCGCCAGCATGAAACTGAGCACGCGAGTTCTAAGTCTCATAAAAACCTCCTGTAAAAAAATAAAACAATCCCCGTGCAGCAGAAAAGCTACACTAATGTAACAATATCACAGTTGCGGTCTAGTTGCAATGCAAAAACAAAAAATAAGGACGGATTTTTTGTATATTGGAGCATTGCCCCTGCCCTGCGGCGGCGGGAGCCTTTTATAAAAGGATAAACCGCAGGCTGACGCAGGTGCAGGAGATGCAGAACGCCCCGAATATATACTGCGCAAATGCATAAAATATGAATATATTCTGCAAATAACGCATAAAGATACAAATTGAACCAAAACAGAGGTCAAATCCGTGTAAGGTTTGGCGGTTTTCGGCATTGACGAAAAAGCCGCGCGGCGTATAATAAAAGCATCAACCGAAACGTAACGGAAGAGGATGCGAAGGGAAAGTACGCATCAGAAAACAAAAGTGTATTTTTAAAAGGAGCAATCATCATGAAAAAGGAAAACATCAAAAAAGTCGTTCTGGCATACTCCGGCGGTCTGGATACCTCCATCATCATTCCCTGGCTGAAGGAAAACTACAACAACTGCGAGGTCGTCGCCGTCTCCGGTGACGTGGGTCAGGGCACCGAGCTGGACGGTCTGGAAGAAAAGGCCAAGGCTACCGGCGCTTCCAAGCTGTACGTGCTGGACCTGAAGAAGGACTTCGTGGAGAACTACATCTTCCCCACCCTGAAGTTCGGCGCAAAGTACGAGGACTACCTGCTGGGCACCAGCTTTGCACGTCCCTGCATCGCCAAGGCGCTGGCTGATATCGCCATCAAGGAAGGCGCAGACGCCATCTGCCACGGCTGCACCGGCAAGGGCAACGATCAGGTGCGTTTTGAGCTGACCCTCAAGGCCCTGTGCCCCGATATGGCCATCATTGCTCCGTGGCGTGAGTGGGATATCAAGAGCCGTGACGAGGAGATCGACTACGCCGAGGCTCACCACATCCCCCTGAAAATCAACCGCGAGACCAACTACTCCAAGGATAAGAACCTGTGGCACCTGAGCCACGAGGGTCTGGATCTGGAGAGCCCTGCCAACGAGCCCCAGTACAACAAGCCCGGTTTCCTGGAACTGGGCGTCTCCCCCGAGCAGGCACCCGATGTTCCCACCTATGTGACCATCCACTTTGAAAAGGGCATCCCCACCGCCGTGGACGGCAAGGAGATGGGCGCTGTGGAGCTGGTGGAGCACCTGAACAAGCTGGGCGGCGAGAACGGCATCGGCCTGCTGGATATCGTGGAGAACCGTCTGGTGGGCATGAAGAGCCGCGGCGTCTATGAGACCCCCGGCGGCACCATCCTGTACAAAGCCCACGAAGTGCTGGAGACTTTGACGCTGGACAAACTCACCGCCCACAAGAAGCGTGAGCTGGCCATCACCTTTGGCGAACTGGTGTATGATGGCCAGTGGTTCAGCCCGCTGCGCAAAGCTCTGAGTGCCTTTGTCACCTCCACACAGGAGCATGTCACCGGTAAGGTGCGTCTGGAACTGTACAAGGGCAACCTCATCAATGCAGGGGTCTGGTCGCCGTTCTCTCTGTATCGTGAAGACATCGCCACCTTTGCCGCAGGCGGCGACTACAAGCAGAGCGATGCCACCGGTTTCATCAGCATCTATGGTCTGCCCACCAAGGTGCAGGCTATCGTAAACAGCGAAAAAGAAGGGGAATGAAGTAGCTTATAGCAGTTTGTGGTTTACTCTGCGAATCAAAAAGGGAGTTCTGTCGCGGACAAATGTCCGGGCAGAACTCCCTTTGCCTTTAGCGAATATTATGATGGATCAGCGGTGTGTGTCCCACCAGTTCCTCAATGGAATGCACCAGTCCTGCCATTGCCTTTTCTCCCAACCTTTCTGCTCAAACCAGCTTGTCTGGTGTTACGTCCAGAATATCGTTGAAATAGTTGTTGGCGATCATCATCACACCCATGGCTGTGATGACCACGATCTCTTCCTCCGTAAAATTCGCTTTCAGCTTTTCAAAAAGTTCTTCCGGCACATGCTTGGGATCCTCCGCAATGGCCTGACCATACTCGATCAGGATCTCCTCCTTAGGCGTAAAGGCAAAATGCTCAAAGTCGATGCCGTTCTTCTTGAGCAGATTCTGGAAGTAAATGCTACACACAAGGCAACCGTTTTTCTGGGAAATCGCATATTCGTAAAAATCGGTCGCTCGCTTACCGATGAGCCTCTCGTCCAATGCATAAGAGCCAGCCTCCGCCGCATTGTGAAGCAGCGTGCGCTTTTCTGCGGTCAGGGCATGACCGTCCGACACATGGTCCGTAATGATTTTCTGGATAGCTTCCGGCGCATGCGCCGGGTTGATCTCGCTGATTCTGGACATTGTAACCCCTTCCTTTCCTGTTGGTGAATGTTTTATCCACAAAATATACCCACTTACATATTATGTAAATAGTTTTTTGCTTTGAGCGTAAAAATGCTCTATGCCATCCTTCTGAAACATGTTTTTTCTCTGTTTTCTCTTGACGATGCCCCGCCAATGGAGTAGGATGGTGCTGCAAAAACGAATTGCAAAAGAGGAGATCCAAATGCAAATCAGCCTTTTATTGATGCAGCAGATCGCGCAGCTATTTCTGATTCTGCTGATGGGATATGCCGTTGTAAAAACCGGCTTGTTGAAGGCATCGGACAGTAAGGTTCTGTCTGTGGTCTTCGTCTATCTGGTCATGCCCTGTGTCGTTCTGAACGCCTTTCAGATCAAGGATACACCGGAGATTCGCACCGGGCTGCTTTATTCCATAGGCATCGCCGTAGGAATGCACGTTGTATTTCTGCTTCTGAATGTGCTGTTCCGCAAGTCTCTCAAGCTGGACGCCGTGGAGCAGGTCAATATCATTTACAGCAACGCCGCCGCGCTGGTCATTCCCATCGTGCAGGCCCTGCTGGGGGAGGAATATGTTGTCTACTCCTGCGCCTTTGTCATTGTACAGCTGGTACTGCTCTGGACCCATGCAAGCGCCTGCCTGCAGGGGTCTGCCCGGCTGGAATGGCGCAAGCTCCTTACCAATGTCAACTTGATCGCCATTGCAGCCGGTGCTCTGCTGTACCTGCTGCACGTCTCGCTGCCTGCCCCGATCACCAGCACACTGAGCAGTGTCGGCAATATGATCGGCCCCATGGGAATGCTGCTGGCAGGCATGGCCATTGCGGATGTCCCCCTCAAAAAGGTTTTCTGCACCCCGCGCAACTATCTGCCGGTATTTCTGCGTCTGCTGGGTGTTCCGCTGGTCATCGTCCTGCTGCTTTGGGCAGTTCACGCATCCCTTTGGATACCGGACGGCAAGTCCATCCTGATGACGGTCTACCTTTCTGCCATTACCCCCGCCTGTGCAACAGTCACCTCCATGGCACAGCTCTATGACCGGGATGCTTCTCATTCCAGTGCGATCTATGTCCTGAGCACGCTGCTTTCCATCCTGACCATGCCGCTGATGATCGGGTTGTTTGAACTGCTGCTCTGAAATACGGAAAAAGGCCGCCCGGCATCGCAGCAGGGCAGCCTTTACAACTACAAGGATGTGTCCCTATGAAACTACTCAAACAATTCATTCAGCAGGAAACGGTCCTCACCGCAGCCGCTGTGCTGGCCGTTGTCTCCGCCTTCTTTGTTCCGCCGGATATGCAGTATCTCGGCTACATCGACCTGCGCACGCTGGCGATCCTGTTCTCCCTGATGACGGTCATGGCCGGACTGCGGCGGCAGGGCTTTTTTGATGGGCTGGGGCGGGCATTGCTGTCCCGCACCCACAGCACCTTTCAGCTGACGCTGGTACTGGTCGGGCTGTGCTTTTTCGGAAGCATGTTCATCACCAACGATGTTTCCCTGCTGACCTTCGTTCCCTTTACGTTCGTGGTCCTGAGCCGTCTGGGAGCGGATGTCCGCCGCTCCCTTCTGATCCCGGTGGTCTGTATGCAGACCATTGCGGCAAACCTTGGCAGCATGCTGACCCCCATCGGCAACCCGCAGAACCTCTATCTTTACGGAAAAAGCGGCATGAGCATCGGGGGATTTGTGCTTCTTATGCTGCCCTACACCCTGGTCTCTCTGCTCCTGCTGCTGGCTTGGGCAGCGCTGGTCTGCCGGAAAGCTTCTGCCGCCCTCTCCGTGGATGAGCTTGTTTCTTCTTCTGCATCTCAGGGGGATCAGAAGATCATCCTGCTGTATCTGGTTCTGTTTGCCGTCTGCCTGCTGTCCGTGATCCGGGTGCTGCCCTATGGCATTGCCTTTGCCGCTGTGCTCGTCTGCGCCCTTTTTGCAGACCCACGCACCTTACGGACGGTGGACTATTCCCTGCTTCTGACCTTTGTGGTTTTTTTCATCTTTATTGGCAATCTGGGGCGCATTCCGGCCTTTTCCGGCTGGCTGCAGGAGTTTCTGACTGGCCGGGAAGTTCTGGTGGCGGTTCTTGCTTCGCAGGTCACCAGTAATGTTCCCGCTGCCCTGCTGCTGTCCGGGTTCACGGCAGAGACACAAGCCCTCATCATCGGCACCAATCTGGGAGGTCTTGGCACTCTGATCGCATCCATGGCCAGTCTTATTTCCTACCGGCAGATCGCACGGGAGCTGCCACAGGGGAAGAAGCAGTATTTTGGGCTGTTCACCTTGTCCAACCTGATCTTCCTTGCGATCCTGCTGGGCGTGTGGTTCTTGCTCCGCTAAGCGCGGTATCAGGCAGCGCTATAAACATTTTTTCCTGCTGCCCGGCAGACCACCACCCACTTCGCAATAAGTTTTATGAGGCAAAAAGGGAGCTCTGTCACGGACGAAGGTCCGGGCAGAACTCCCTTTGGTTTTATCGTATGCAGTTATCAAGTAAAGAATAAAAATTTTGCAAAACAACCACTACAAGGCTCAAATCGTAAGCGGTCAGCTGCTTTTGAAAGGAACCGGCAAACAGCATCCACATCCCCATGGGCATCCCGGCATATTTCATTGTCTGTCTCCAAATCCGATCTTCACGATCTGCATTTTCATCCCGTTGTCCCCGACCTTGGCGAGAAACCGGAAAAAGCCGCTGACGGAAGGATCTTTCAAATCGTTGTAACCCAGCATATAGCCGCGGCTTGTGACCTGCAGACGGCTGTCCCATGGGGAAAGCTCGCTTTTCGCATCCGAAACCGCGAAATATGCTCCCACATCCTTAATTTTCGCCGTCCTGAGCCACGTTTTGGCGATCATCTTCACCGCCGTACGGTTGGCGGCATCAAAGACCAGCACTCCGCCGGGAAAAGCATCTGCCATCCCCTGCACCAGCGCCTTGACCTGCTCCGTCAGGAAGTAATAGAACACCCCGGAGGCAAAGAACACCGCCCCGCCGGAGGCATCGATCTTGTCAAACCATGCGGGGTCTTTCAGGTCGCAGGGGATGTTTTGCTCCCGCTCCCCGGCGGGCAGAAGCTGCTGCCGCAAGGCGATAATATCCGGGAAGTCCAGATTGTAGATCTTGCATCTGCCGTTGTCGCAGGCTCTGCCGGTGTTATCCAGCCCGCAGCCCAGATTGACCACTGCCGCGCAGGGGTGGTTTTTCAGGTACGCCTGCACCTCAAAGGCAAGGTCATTCTGCCGCATGGCGACCTCCAGCGCACCGAAACGCTGCATCAGGCTGCGGGAATTTTTCTCTGCCTCTGAAAAGTCGTAGTCGATCTGGTCGATCAGATGCATCGCTGTTTCGTCCCGGTAAAGGTTCGGGTACAGTTCGGTGCACAGCTTCCGGGAATACAGTGGGAGGATCAGCGTCTCCTGCACGGTGTTTTTCTCGATTTTGTATTTCATAGGTTCCTCCCTCAGTGAGTAAAAATAGTCATCATTGCCGCCAGCACCATCGCTATGACTGCCATGCCCACCGTGCCGAACAGCCACTTTTTCTGCTTGTCTTTTGCAGTAATGTAGGGCTTCAGATCCTCCGTTCCGAGGATCGTCCATGCGTTCGTGTGCCCCACCCAATAGCCGTCAACCAACAGGCGGTCCATGAGATTCATAACGGACAAGATGACGAGTAACTGCCAGAAACCCTGAACAAAGCCCTTTGCACCGTTTATCCCATAGACACAGACCAGCACATAGCCGATATAGCCGGGAATGCAGACTGCTTTGAACAGCAGGCTGTTGCGTCGGATGCGTTCCGGGCTTGTAAGCCCCAGTTTTACGCACCTCTGCTGCACCGCCGGGCTGTAAAGATGCACCATCCCAACAGCCCCTTTGCAGATGCCCACAGCACAGACAAGAACCAGCAAAGTCACCAACCCAAGACATTCCAGAATCGTTTGTAAAACCATCCCTGTTCTCCTCATTCTGCTTTCCGGCAGGCAAACCATGCCATGCCCTTCACTGTTCCAAGTGTTACGGTTGCGTGCCGTTTCTCCAGCCGTTTTTTCAAGCTGAAGGCCGTCTCATAGGGCGGTGTGAAGAACCCCGTCTTTTCATAAACGTGCCGGACAAACCAATCCGTCCGCTTCTGCTCCCCCTTCACATAGAAGCAGCCGCAGAAGATTCCGCCGGGTTTCAGCACCCGATAGGCCTCCCGGTAAGCGGCCTCTTTATCCGGGAACGCGTGAAAGCCGTTCAGCGACAAAACAATATCAAAGACGCCGTCCGCATACGGAAGTGCACCCACATCCCCCTGCTGAAAGATCACATTTTTCAGGTGCAGGCGGTCCGCCTTTTCCTGCGCCTGCCCCATCATATCTGCCGAGTAATCCAGACAGGTGATGTCCGCTTTGGGCAGTGACTTGTAAAGCGGCATGGTCAGAATGCCGGTGCCCACCGGCACCTCCAGCAGCTTGCCGGAAAAATGCTCCGGGATGCCGGACAGTGCCTTTTCCAGATAGGCATCGTTTTCCGCCTTGTTCATGTCCCACACCAGACGGCACACCGCTTTCCCGCTCAGGGTGGAGCAGGTGATCATACCATCATAAAAATTGTTGCCGCCTGTCAGCCGATAGGCACCGCGGATTGCTTCTTTTCGTTCCATGCTCCGTCCTCCTTACACTACTTCATCGCTTTTGCGCCGTAACGCAAAGCCAGCCCTTTTTATTTTTGTGGCTTTGGATCTGACAAAATCCTGCTTTTTCCAGATACTCTTTCAGTGCAGCATCCGTATAGATGGTCATGCCGCCGATGATCTCCGTCCACTTCTTGTCCTTG
>OKSX01001042.1_pt1 | contig 15202 bp, 13 predicted proteins | sample 1606391 | NCBI WGS metagenome assembly OKSX01 (sample SAMEA3879578, study PRJEB24766) | human gut metagenome | biome: human-associated habitat; feature: feces | place: USA | collected 1985/1987
AGCGCCGGGTGCGTACAACCTCTCCACAGACAAAGGCGTCGACGCTATGCTCGATTCTCTCTGATATCAGCTTTCTTTTCATTTTTCTGGATCCTTTCAATTGTTGTTTCAGAATTTAGCTAATTCTCGATTGATTCTATTTTATCATCTTTGTTAAATATTTGTCAATGTTTTTTTGACCATTTTTCTACTTTTATCGGGTTCAATAATAATTACAAAAAGATTACACACTTATTGTTGCACTTCTCACAAAAAAGATAAAAATCCCGTAAAATCCGCTGTTTTTTGCGGTAAAAAATGTAAGAAAAATCCTCAGAAACTGCCGTTTTCGGCATATCATTGACAAATCAATCGACCAATGTCATATTTTCACAATAGGCGTTGTAAAATCAAGACCGCTCATTTTTGGAATTTCATACGCAAGTGCCGAAATATCGTAGGCTAAAATATCCTTTTCAAGCAATGCCTTTGTGTTGCCGCCTGTTCTGATACCGTTGCTTGCTGATGTGACAATATTCAGCCGGCAGTCTTTGAGCAATTCCGCCCCCTCGTTTGTAAAGCCTAAAACACGGACATACTCAATCGGGATTTGCGTATGAGCTTTTTCAATTCCGAGCAATGCACAGGCGAGTATTCTCCGTATGCGTGCATGAGTGTAGCGCTTTGTCTTTACAAGGTCGGCAATTTCTGATGAGGTACTGCAACGCACTGCCGCATCGGCAATTCTGTTTTCAAGCCCCTCACCCACATCGGGCAGTTTTGCAATGTCCTCTCTTGTCATAGTACGCAGGCGGTACAGTAACGGTCTGTCAAGATTTTCGGGGAATGTGATTTCATCGGGAATGTACGGAGCGTACTTCTTCGCATTTTCACCGTTACGCAGCATTTCTCTTATGTGTGACGCAGACGCAAAGCCCTCGCCCGCAATTCGGCTGTCGTGTGCAACACCTGTTCTTGCAACCGAGAACGGCTCAACACCCGTACCGTTCAATGCCTTTATATACTCAACGCCAAGAATATTGTTCGGTTCGCAGAGTACGGACGAAATCTCATCACCGAAAACCGTTTTGACGGCGTTTTCAAGTTCACGGGGGTAGTATCCGCCGTTTTTCATTCCGTCACGCACAAGAGCCTGTACCCTTTCATCACAAACAGCGTTTGCGGATTTTTTGAGCAATTCGCAGTCACCGCTTTCACTGCCGAAAGCAAGATGATTTGTGCAGTCAAAAGCCGACGCAATCGCAACACCTGCCTTTGCAAAGCCCTCAGCCCCCGAAAGTGAGAACACAACGGGCAGTTCAAGCACCAAATCCGCACCGTTTTCAAGAGCAGATTTTGCACGGACAAATTTGTCGCATACGGCAACCTCCCCACGCTGGGTAAAGCTGCCGCTCATAATTGCTATGACCGGCTCTTTAAGCACATTTTTTGCACTTTCGAGCAAATATTTATGACCGTTGTGAAACGGATTGAATTCGCAGATGACAGCTGTTGCCATAACTATTCCTCCGAAGCCTTTATTTCGCATACATATTGTAAAAAACACTTGAAAACATACATAATTTGGAGTATCATATGTATGTGTGACCTGTCAATTTTGAAAAGTCTTTTTCTGATTTACATTATAGTATAAAATATGACGACAGGCAAATATATTTCTTATATTTTAAACTGAAAACAACTACCAAAGGGGACGATTGTAATGAAAATTCTCGTAATCAACGCAGGCAGTTCCTCGCTCAAGTACCAGCTTATTGATACTGACAACGAGGCAGTTCTCGCAAAGGGTAACTGTGAAAGAATCGGTCAGAACGGTGCTTTCATTGGTTTTAAAACACCCGACGGCAAAAAAATCAACCGCAAAACACAGATGCTTAATCACACTCAGGCTTTTGAGGCTGTTAAAAATGCACTCATAGATCCCGAATACGGTGCAATCAGCGATTTGTCCGAGGTTTCCGCCGTAGGTCACAGAGTTGTGCAGGGCGGTGCGTACTTTGACAAGTCGGTGCTTGTAGATAACTCGGTAATCAACAAAATCAGAGAGCTTGCTCCTCTTGCACCTCTTCACAACCTTGCACACCTTCAGGGCATTGAGGCCTGCACAAGAGTTTTCGGTCCGAAAGTTCCGCAGGTTGCGGTTTTTGATACTGCTTTTCACCAGACAATGCCCGAAAAAGCATTTATGTATGCAGTGCCTTACAAGTATTATGAAAAGTTCGGTGTAAGAAAGTACGGCTTTCACGGCACATCTCACCGTTATGTTTCTGAAAAAATGGCTGACCTTATGGGCAGAAAAAAGGAAGAGCTCAAGCTTATTACCTGTCACATCGGCAACGGTTCTTCAATCACAGCCGTAAAGGGCGGTAAGGTTATCGACACTACAATGGGACTTACTCCTCTCGGTGGTTTTATGATGGGTACCCGTTCAGGTTCACTTGATCCGTCTGTTATCACATTTATCGCTGAAAAAGAGCATCTCACTCCCGAGGAAATGTCAAAGATTCTCAACAAGGAATCGGGTCTTTTGGGCATCTCGGGCGTTTCGTCTGACGACCGTGATGTTTGTGCAGCCGAGGCAGACGGCAATATGAGAGCTCACCTTGCCCACGAAATGCTTTACTACCAGATTGCAAAGTACATCGGCAGCTATTATGTAGCGCTCGGCGGTTGTGACGGCATCGTATTCACGGCAGGTATCGGTGAAAACCAGCCTATGCTCCGTGAAAAGGTTTGCGACTATCTTGAATGCCTTGGCGTTAAGTTGGATAAGGAATTTAACAAGCAGGCTACATGCGGTGTTACAGGCACACTCTCAACTCCTGATTCGGCAATCAGAGTTGAACTCATTGCAACCGACGAAGAAATGGTTATTGCAAGAGATACAAGAGCCATTGTTGAGGCACTTTAATTGAAATAAATCTGCCACGCAGTAAATATTACATAAGAAAACAGGTTGTCATATGACAGCCTGTTTTTTGTTTATTGTTATTTCTTATCCGTATTTTTAAATTTGAACGCATTGCGTTCAACCGTGTGCAACACACACGGCTGGCGAACACGGTTCGCCCCTACATTACAATAATTCATAAAATCTACGAATTGGTAACTGTTCCGTCTGTCACGGTGTCGCTTGTGTCCCTGAATAAAAGTGTAATGCACCAGATTGCGGAAAGTCCGACAAGGATATAAACAATACGGCTTATGATTCCTGTCTGTCCGCCGCAAATCCACGCAACAAGATCAAACTGAAAAATGCCAACACTTCCCCAGTTGAGTCCGCCGATAATAAGAAGCGTCAATGCTATTTTATCGAGCATTCAAAGTCCTCCTTTGTATTTGCTGAAAATAGTATTGACGCAATTTTTCGTTTTATTCAATTTAAATCAGAATTTAATTAACAATGCAAGGAGCAAAATCAGCACTCCGAGGAAAATTACCGCACCGCCTATCATTCTTGTGATTTTTACGGCTTTCCGAATTTTGAATTTTGAAATCATATTTTCCGTGGGAAACGGAAGAATAATGAGCATAATTCCGAGAATTACACAGCTTGCAAGTGCGACGGTAAGACCGACCTCTCTTGCAAACGAGAGCATAAAAAGTCCGATTGGAATTCCGAACACACAAATCATATTGATTACCGCAAACAGCTTGCCGAAACGCTCGCCCTTTTCGTAAAATTTATTTGCTTTAATATGACACTCATCATCACAATACTGGTCAAAATACGATATCTGTTTTCCGCAGAATTCACATTTTTTCATGGACACACCTCGTTGTTTCATTTTAAATCGTTCACAGAATATTCTAACACACAAATCGACACATTTCAACTTGAATAAATGTACATTTTCGGGTATATGCTTTGTTGAAAAAATTTTTGCAATGTGGTATGCTGAAAAGAGGTGATTTTATGGAGAGCTTTTTCGTTGCGCTTAATGCGGTTCTGCCGATGTTCATAATGCTTTTCATCGGTTTTCTTGTGAGAAAATTAAAAATTTTGCAGGACAGCTTTCTGCCTCAGCTTAACAAAATTGTTTTCAATGTATTTTTTCCGTTTCTGATGTTCAATAACATCTACGGCTCGGATTTTTCAAGCGTTTTCAGCCCGAAGCTGCTTGCCTTTGCGGTTATTGGCGTGTTCACGATTTACTTTTTGTCAATCGGGTTTACACTCCTCGTTGAAAAGTCAAATTACAGCCGTGGTGCGATGATTCAGGCGATTTACCGCAGTAATTTTGTACTTATGGGACTTCCGATTGCGGCGAATATTTTCGGCAAGGATAAGCTTGGCATGACAGCCGTGCTTGTTGCTGTTGTTGTTCCGATTTACAATATGCTTGCCGTCATCACGCTTGAAATTTTCAGAGGACAAAAGATAAATGTGCTGAAAATTTTAAAAGGCATTGCCAAAAATCCTCTGATTATCGGCTCTGTACTCGGACTTTTGTCTGTTGCGTTCAATATAAGCCTTCCGGAAACAATTGACAAAACGGTTTCGGATATTGCGGCGGTTGCAACTCCGCTTGCGCTGATTGTACTCGGTGCGTCTGTCACATTTGACAGCATAAAAGGCTGTTCACGCAACCTCATAATCTGCATAATCGCAAGACTTGTTGTTGTGCCTGCACTTTGTCTGGGTACGGCGGCGCTTATAGGAATCAGAGGAGTTGACTTTGTGTCGCTTATCGGACTTTTTGCATCGCCGTGTGCGGTTTCGTCATTTACAATGGCTCAGCAAATGGACAGCGACTTCAAACTTGCAGGTGCGGCGGTTGTGTTCACTTCGGTTTTAGCGTGTTTCACGATGTTTTTGTGGATTTTCTTCTTCAGACAGGCAGGTTTCTTTTGATAATCTACACAAATTTCAGACACATGATTTATTCAATGTGTAAAGTTAAACGATATTATTACTATCAATAACAAAAAATAGTATAACAGTCTTGACTTTTATTACTGTTAGTGTTAAAATACTCGCATAGGATAACGGTTTGTAGGAAATGACTTGAAATCCTGCAAGGTTTAAACTGTTACTTTATTAAACAGCTATTTCCTTCTTTTTTTATTATTTTGTGGGCGTAAGAAAACGGAGTGCGTAACGCACTCCGTTTTCTTTTATACGAATTTTCTGAATATAACAAAAGAATTGCAACACCGTAGCATCCGCCCATACATTTAAACGCAACTTCTATATATACAAAAACAGTCGGGCGACAATAATTTGCATTTTGCAAACTGTCTGTCCGACCGCAATTTTCAATTTTACATTTTCAATTTTACATTTAATTAAAACTTCCGCTCGGGCAAAATATGTTTTTATTATTACATACTATCTTCCCGAACCGGGTGCAGCGACACGCTGCCGATCAATCTGTTTTTTGATTTTGTCAAAGGTTACACCGTATTTTTCGGCAATGTCTTTGGCATAGCTTACACCTTGAGGCGGAGCGATGAAAACCTTGAACGAACGCTGTCCGTTTTCGACACCTGTTACCAGACTTTCAATCTTGCTGTCGCCCTTTACGGTTGTGTTCACCTCGTCAAGATTGCGAGCCAAATCGTGCATATGGGTATTAAAAATCGCTCTTGTGCCGAGATATCGCATTGATTTGACAACATCACGGGCAATGTACAAGCCCTCGGCAACATTGGTTGTTGCAAGGCTTTCGTTGAGCAAAAGCAGGCTGTAACGGCTTGCCGAGGAGAAAATTTCGGCAAGTCTTTTGCTTTCTTTACCGAGTCTGCCGAGGTCAACGGTATCGTTTTCATCGGCAGGAAAATGCGTAAAAATGCTGTCGCATGGGCTGAATTTCATCTGCGTTGCAGGAACATATATTCCGTTCTGAGCAAGCAGAAACGCAAGTCCGACCGCCTGAGTAATCGTGGTTTTACCGCCACGGTTCGGACCTGTCAGAATGTAAATTCGCCTGTCATCGTTAAAATCAATATCGTTTGTGACAATATCCAAATTCTCACCGTTTGCCGATTTTATGCCGAGTTTGAGGTTGTAAACATCTCTAAGACAACAGTTTCTGTCCTCTTTCGGCAAAACTTCTGCCTTGCACAGCGGAAGATTTTTCTTTTTCATCTTATCACAAAGCTCTGCAAAACGAATATAGAAAATGATTTCGGGCATAAGCGAAACGAACGAGTAGCCGTTGACATTGACATATCTGTTGAGCATTGATTTTATGTCATTTACGGTTCTGCGGAGGATATCGGTCACAACATTTTTGAGTGCGTCAGACATAGGATCTGCGCCGGTCAGCGAGCTGTTCATAGTGTGGTTTACATCCTGTTGAGCGCCCACAACAAACTGTCCCAGTCCGAACTGCGAGGTTACACCCACACTCTTTGGGCGGAGCAAATCGTCAAGATTCACACCGAGTGTAATGCTCTTGAGCTTTTGAGCCTTTGCAAGCGTATCTATTATATCCCTTTTTAGTTCTGGAAAACCGCTGTCATTGTAAATTGACTGAACATTTTTCTTGAGCTCAAGCAGACCCTGCGACTTTACTTCAATTGTTTCAAGCGTGTTTTTTATTCTTGTAATGCAATCGACATAGCCGTCCATTTCACGAAGTCGGTTTACAAGCTGCCACAAGGAAGATGCCTCGGTATCCTTTTGAAAGCGCTCAGCTTTACAAGGAGTGCGGATAGATCATCACGAAGTTTCGGAAAACGGAGAAAATCCTCAAAAACATCGCAACGATATTTTATAACTTCCTCGTCATCCGTAATATTTATCAGCAGCTGCTTTATGCTGTTGCGTTCATACTGCTCTTTTGTGAGAGCGTCACATATATAATCAACCGACAAATCATTCAGCGCCTCTTTGTTGAGAGTTCTGTAGGATGCATTTGAATTTGTCGGGTGTAATAAGCTGAATTTTTCCATAATTCACCGCCGAAAAAATTTGCCGTGTAACGGCTTTAATTGAATGATAGCACAAAAAATTTTTGTTTTCAACCGACAAATCGAAAATTTGCACTTTGGCTGATTGTGTGATATCATAGCTTTGGAGCAGATTGCTCTCAAAACCAAAATAACGGTCGGGAGGATTGACTTATGGATAAAAAGATGCTTGACAGAATTAACGAGCTTGCAAAAAAGAAAAAGGAACACGGACTTACCGAGGCTGAGCAAAAAGAACAGAAAGAGCTGTACAAAATTTATCTCGGTGAAATCCGCACACAGTTCAACGCAACACTTGACAATGTAAGCGTTGAAGAAAAGGACGGCACTGTAAAACCGTTCAAAGAGGCATACAAAAAGCCGTATGACAAAAACTGATTTTGTCATTCAAACAGAAGTCATGCGAAAATTTAATTACACAGTCAAACAAAAAAGCAGTTCCGATTTTGGAACTGCTTTTGTTTTATAAAGTTATCTAATTACTTGTATCTTCTTCCGCCCTTTTGGTTGTTCTTTGGAAGCTGAATTTCGGCAGTATCGTACTTACTGCGTCTTTCGGACTTTCTGCCTGAAGATGAGTAATCATCGGCATAATCATCGTTACTGCTGTAACGCTGTGGCTGTGCAGATTTGCTCTTTGGAGCGTTACTTCTGCCGCCGACTGTGACTCTCTTCTTTCTGTTGAGAACAGTTGAAATTACAAAGTACACAATGCCTGCAACACCGAGTGAGAGTAAAACGAGTGAAACATAGAACATCCAATGACCGTTGTCACCCTTGCTGTTATTGTTCTTGATGAAGTTAAAGTCATCACCGTCAGAACTCGATGTGTCGGTATTTTTAAGATTTTTTGCGATATCCGACCAGTCGTTGCTTGAAAGAGTTTTTTCGTCAATGTTATCGTCAGACTTGATGAGCGATGCTGACGGAGCAGTATTTGACGGAGCAACATAGGACTGACCGCCGCCTACATATGACGGCTCAGAGTAGTAGTAAGTCTGACTGCTGCTGTAATTATTGTCATAACTGTTATTGTTGTAGTCATAGCTACTGTCATAGTTATAGCTGTTGTCATATGACGAATCACTTGACGAATAGCCGGGATCTACATATGATGAACTGTCCGACGAGTCCGGATACACAGGATCGGGCTGTGGCTGCGGCTCCGGCTCCGGCTCCGGTGATGGTTCCGGTTCCGGTTCGGGCTCGGGCTCCGGCTCTACGGGATCAACAATAACGCTTGAATCTCCGCCGGGATCAACCTCCTCACCGACTGCCGATACGGAAAAGCTCACAGCAGAAATGCTCAAAAGTGCCGTCAGAAAAATTGCGCAAAGCTTTGAATGTTTTTTCATAAAAGCCCCTTTCTTCAGAATAATCTGAAAATGCGTCTGTTGTATGTCCGATATCAATTATTTTGAGCTTTTATCGGATGCCGATGTTGTTGACGCCGATGTTGTAGGCTCAACCGCAACGAAGAAGAGTTCGGGCTTATACTTGTCAATAACCGAAGTGTTTTCTTCATACTTGAGTTTCTCTGCAAGACTGTCAATGTACTTTGAAAATTCGTCTGACTTCATTGACGCAAGTACACCGGCTCTGTTTGATTCGTTGCCGATATAGCTGTCAACATCCTTGCTGACATCTTTCTTATAAACGAGATAGTAGATTGCGCTGTCGCCGCTGCCAACCTTGAGAGTTTCAGCCTTGCCTGTTTTAAGCTTGCCGATAGCCTCTTTAAGCTCGTCACCGATTGAGCTCTTGTCGAGAACTTCTACCTTTGAAACAGAAGAATCTGTTCCCGAACCGCTTGACTTCTTGTATGATGCAATAACATCATCAAAAGAACCGCCCTTGTTAAGGTCATTCTTGTAGCCGTTAAGCTGATCCTCAACCTTCTTGATTTCCTTGTCGCTCATTGCAACATTCTTTGATGAACCTGCCTCATCTTTTGTTGTATAAAGGTTCACGGGAAGATATGAGTAGTCCGTATAGTTTTCCTTGAAATACTTTGTAAGGTCGGCGTCGGAAACTTCCTTTGAACCGCCCTTGCCGTAAACTGCTTTGAAGAGAGCCTCATACTTTGTGTTGTAGAGAGTTGTGCAATATGCAAAGCTGTCGAGTGAAACGCCGTACTTTTCATACTGCTTCTTCATCGGCATTACATAACCCTGTGACGCATACGGGCCGACATTCCAGTATGATTCAGCCTGACTTGTTGCGGAGTCAAGAGTTGCCTGACCGATGTTTACATTTTCCTTTTTAAGCTGTTCGTCAACTACGAGGTAGCTGAGGCACATTTTCTTAGCCTGATCTTTAATCCACTCTCTTGCAACCTGCTCGTTGCCGTCATCGTCCTTGATTTTTTCATCAAGCCACTTGTCAGATGTCGAATCATAATCGTCAAGCTTTTTAGCAAATGACTCAGCCTGACTGTAAGCTGCATTGAGTGAGTAGATATAAACGCCGATGGCAAGCTCGTTGTCGCTTGTCTTATACGACCATTCTTTGTTAAGAGTTGTGGGTGTACAACCTGCAATTGCAAAAACTGAGAACATCATAACAATTGCAAGTAAAAATGAACCAACCTTGATATTAGGCTTCATAGTTTTTTACCGTCCTTCTGAAAAATTAAATGCAAAGTGTCCTGCAAACACACTTTCACAGGATAATGTACCTTACGATTATACACAAAAAAATCGTCATTGTCTACATTTTTATAAAATTTTGTTGAGAATTTCCACCGAAAAACAGCATTTTTGTAGTTTCGGGAGGTTTTTTCTTAACAAATTACGGCTTAATACCGTTAAATTACTGCACACCGAAAATTTTGGTGAGGATTTCAAGCGGAGCGGAACTGTTTTTGCACTCAACCGCAACGCACGGTTTTGCTCCGGCAACAAGCTTTGCCTTTCCGCCCAAAGCAATGAGCAAGTCGGCAACCTGAGGGGATTTGAGTTCGTTTACAAAGAGCATGAGCGTTGTGCCGTTCTGTCTGATTTCGTAAATACCCATTGAGTAAGCCTTGTTACGCACAAGGGCAATGTCGATAAGTCCGAGAACCGAGTTCGGAATCTTGCCGAATCTGTCCTGCAGCTCGTCAATAACATCGTCTGCGTCCTCGTTACTGCGGATATCGGCAATTCTGCGGTAAACATCAAGACGAAGTGTAAGACTTTCAACATAGCTTTCGGGAATATGAGCGTCAACCGAAATATCAATAAGACAGTCGAGGTCTTTTGTGACATTCTGCTCGCCCTTTTCCTCGCTTACTGCCTCATCGAGAAGCTTGAGGTACATATCGTAACCGACCGATTCCATATGCCCGTGCTGCTGTGCGCCCATAATATTGCCCGCACCTCGCAGTTCAAGGTCACGCATTGCAATGCGGAAGCCGCTGCCAAATTCTGTAAATTCCCTGATTGCGGCAAGCCTTTTCTGCTGAATCTCCGTGAGAACCTTGTTCCGTCTGAAGGTAAAGTAGGCATATGCCCTTCGTGAACTTCTGCCCACACGGCCTCTGAGCTGATGCAACTGTGAAAGTCCCATACAGTCGGCATTTTCTATAATAAGGGTGTTGGCATTCGGCAAATCGACACCCGTTTCGATAATTGTTGTGCAGACAAGCACATCAATCTCCTGTTCAAGCATCTGTCGCCAAACTTCGCTGAGTTCGCCCTCTTTCATTTTGCCGTGACCGATTGCGATTTTTGCCTCGGGAACAGCCTCCTGAATTTTTGCGGCACATGAAGAAATTGTTTCAACATTGTTGTGAAGATAGAACACCTGACCGCCACGGCGGAGCTCACGGCGGATTGCCTCGTTGATAACCGCATCATCGTGTTCAAGCACATAGGTCTGAACAGGCTGACGGTTTGTCGGAGCTTCTTCGATAACGCTCATATCACGCAGACCGCTCATCGCCATATTGAGGGTTCTCGGAATAGGAGTAGCCGAGAGCGTAAGCACATCGACATTTTTGCACAGTTCCTTGAACCTCTCCTTTTGGGCAACACCGAAACGCTGTTCCTCATCTATGATTGCAAGTCCGAGGTCACGGAATTCAACATCCTTCTGCACAAGTCTGTGAGTTCCGACAATCATATCAATTTCTCCTCGCTTTAGCTTTTGGAGAATTTCTTTCTGCTGTTTTGCGGTACGGAATCTTGAAAGCAGTTCCACACGAACGGGATAGCCCTCAAAACGCTTGATTACCGTCTGATAATGCTGCCATGCGAGAATTGTTGTGGGGCAGAGCAATGCGCATTGCTTTGAATCTGCAATACACTTAAAGGCGGCACGGAGTGCAACCTCTGTTTTGCCGAATCCGACATCACCGCAGAGAAGTCTGTCCATCGGCGACGAACGCATCATGTCATGCTTGATTTCCTCACAACAACGCAGCTGGTCAGGAGTTTCGTCATACTCAAAGCTGAGTTCAAAATCTCTCTGCCACTCGTTATCTGCCGAAAAGGCATAGCCCTTGGCTTTCATACGCTGTGAGTAAAGCTCAATAAGCTCCTTGGCAATGTCCTTGACAGAGGTTTTAACCCTTGCCTTTGCCTTTTGCCAGTCGCCCGAACCGAGTCGGTTAAGCTTAACCCTTGAATCCTCTTTCGGACCTATATATTTTGCAACCATATCAAGCTGTGTGACAGGCACATAAAGCACATCGCCCTTTGCGTAGTCAATCTTGATATAGTCCTTTATAACTCCGTGAGTATCAATTTTTCTTATACCGCCGAACACACCGATACCGTGAACATTGTGTACAACATAATCACCGGGGGCAAGTTCGGAAAGGCTGTAAATTTCCTGTCCCGTCCTTTTCTTCTTCTTTTTGGACTTTTCGGGACGGTACGAAACCTGACTGTAGGTTATTGCAAAAAACTTTTGTGACGGATACTCAAAGCCCGCACTCAATGCACCCTGCATAACAAGCAGTTCGCCCTTTGAAATCTTATCCGCACCCTCGCTGTAAACAGCGTTTATGCCGTCTGCGTTAAAGGTGTCACAAAGATTTTTGGCGGCTCTTTCTGTTCCTGCAAATATAACGCCCTTGCTTTCGGGGGTAAAAAGTCCGTCAACATCTTCTTTTAGCTGTTTATACGAACCGCCCCACGCCGAGAGCTGTTTTGTTGAAAAGCTGATGATTTCCGACAGCTTGATAGGCATACTCCCGTGAACAAAGTTTTCAAGCACGATTGTTCCGTGACTTTGCAAAAACTCGGTACATTCGTTGAATGTGAGCGCAAAGCGGTCAAAACCTCTGCAAAGAGTTCCGTCCTCAAAGCCCTGCATAAGGGTTTCATTGCTGATAAAGTCCATTGACTTTCCCCGTTCCTGAATTGCAGTAAATTCGGACGCAAAAACGAGGGTGTTTCTGTCAAGATAATCAAAAAGCGACTCGGGTTTATCGTAGATCTGATTGATAAATTTGTCCGCATTGGCAATCATTGCACCGCTGCGGATAAGCTCTGCCTCTGAAAAAAGTTTTTCCTTGGCTTTGGCGCTGTTCTTGGAACGGAGGAGCTTTGCCTTGTGTTCAATTTTATCTGCAAGAGCGGCTCTGTCCTCAATTACGATTTCGGTTGAGGGCGAAAGCGTAATTTTGTCAGCCTTTTTAAATCTTCTCTGTGTTTCAATGTCAAAATAGCTGAGGTCGGTAATTTCATCGCCCCAAAATTCACATCTCACGGGATAGTCGCTGTCGGGCATAAAGAAGTCGAGAATACCGCCTCTCAGCGAAAACTGACCGCTGCCCTCTACCGCATCAAAGCGTTCGTAGCCGAGCAGAGTAAGTGCCTTTGTCGCCTTTTCAAGCGAGAGCTCCCTGCCCTCTTCAAATTCAATAACCGACTGTTCAAGCACATTTCTCGGAACGGTGAGCTGTGCCGCCGCATCAACACACGCAATTGCAACATCACATTCGTGGTTGAGAAGTTTGAGCAAAACTTTAAGTCTTGCGTGCTCGTACTCGTGCGAACGGCTCTGAAAGTCAAGAAAGTTGAAGTCACGCACTGGATAAACATAGGCACGAAGTCCCATGCACGAAAGGTCGTTGCACAAAGTTTGCGCCTCTTTTTCATCGGAGGCAAGACAAAATGCCGTGACGCCCTTGAGGCGGCACAGCGCATAGATGATATTTGATTTGTTAATTGTTGAAAGTCCCGAAGCACAGACCGTTCTGCCCGGCTTGACATTCTTTTCAAGTGTTTTGAAAACGGGTGACTCTTTGAGGACATCAACAAGAAAGTTGAGATTATTCATTTCTTTGTCCCTTTTCAGTTGAACAAATTCATAGCACGGTCGGTTTTGCCGTCAATAATCAGCTCGATTGCTTTTTCGGCATTGTCAAAAATTTCATCAAGCTTTTTCATTTCATCGGGAGTGAACTTTGAAAGCACCCAGTCGGCAAGGTCCCAGTCGGGATTTGGCTTTGCGCCTATGCCAACCTTGATGCGAGGGAATTTATCGCTTCCGCTGAGATAGATGATACTGCGCATTCCCCTTTGACCGCCGTCACTGCCCTTTGAACGGATACGCATTTTTCCGACATCAAGCGAAATGTCATCAAAAATTACAATGACATTTTCGGGTGGGATTTTGTAGAAGTTCATCGCCTCAACAACTGCCTGACCGCTGTTGTTCATATATGTTGTGGGTTTCATCAGCATAACTTTTGCGCCGTTTACAGTGCAAGTGCCGATAAAGCTTTTGTATTTTATTTTGTTCACATCACAACCGAGCTTGTCGGCAATGCGGTCAATTGCAAGCCAGCCTGCGTTGTGACGAGTGTTTTCGTATTTTCTGTCGGGGTTGCCGAGTCCCACTACAATGTACTCGATTGAACCCGTTGATTTGTTTTTTCCGAACATATCCGTTTTCCTCTTATTTATATTATATGTATTCTGAAATTTAAATTAACCTTTTCCGAAGCTTACAACAACCCAGTCATCGTTGCCGAGATGATAAGGATTTCCGCAATACGGGCAGTTACGTTCTCTTGTTGCATCAAAGCTTGCGCCGCAGCTTTTACAGGTTACTTTTTTCATTGTGAAAACTCCGTCATCCATGGCGTTCACACTTCTGCAAACGGTAAGTCTGAACTTTTCGTTTTTAACCCTAAATGAAGAATTTTTGTTTTTCACGGTCGTTGCGTAAACGGTCATATCAACATAGCAACATCCGTTTGTGACATTGAATGAATTAAGCTTTGACACTCCTCTGTACTTAATGTCAACAATATCTCCGAAAGGATTTTTCATCGGATCGCCCTCATAGACTGCGAGGTTTGTGTAATCATCGCTGAAAATCATAATCTTGAGCAAAGCAAGCACCTTGCCGATAAAGTATTCATATGAGAAGTTGGGATTAACCTCTTTCATAAGCCACGGAAGTCTTTTCTGACAATTGAAGTGCGGACCTATCATAGGAATGCTCTTTGCCGCACCGACAAAAAGTCCGAAAAGCGTTTTTAATGCCCATGCAAGGTACCCCGCCAAAAGTCCGCCGAGCAGTACGGGGATTGCTCTTACGCCGATTTCATAGACCATATTTGCGGTTGCGGGATCAAAAGTTCCGTCCTTTACAACCACCCATACCGTAAATGCCGCAACGGCGGCAATTCCGCCGAGAAGGTACGGAGCAAGCACTTTTTTCGTTGACTTGTTCGCAAGCGAATAGGTTTTTACAAAGTAGAAGTTTGTAACCTTCGGGAACAAATCGTCCATAATAAAGCGAGTTTTGCAGTTTTTACAACCGTTGAGAAGCTCTCTTACACTGCTTACCGCACCGCAGTTCGGACACGAACACGCAACCTCGGAATTTTGGTTTTCAAGCCTTGTAATCATTGTGTAAAAGAAAAATCTGTCCTTGATTTTTTTCTTTTTCTTTCCGTCTTTAAAGTATTTCTCCGTGACCTCATAAGTCTTTGTCGCAATGTTACTCTTACATTCGCCCATATCGTAGGCAGTACAAGCATTTATGGGGACTTCATTCTTCACCGTTTCCTTATCGGTAAAAGCGGTCTGAATCTTTACACCCTTTTCGTCAAGTCTTTTCTTCTGTAGGTCAAGCGCAAAGTCGAGGTCGATTGACGCAATATCCGGATTTTTGCCCTCATTGCACCACAATTCGTACTCATCGACAAAGCTGTTCATTATTTTGTTATCTGAATCGGAGCCGTAAACTATACCAAACAAAATTAAATCACCCTCACATATTGTACCGTTTTATTCCTGAAAAATTTGCAGTAAAACAGCGAAATGGCGGGTTAGTTAAA
>OKSX01001047.1_pt1 | contig 15173 bp, 11 predicted proteins | sample 1606391 | NCBI WGS metagenome assembly OKSX01 (sample SAMEA3879578, study PRJEB24766) | human gut metagenome | biome: human-associated habitat; feature: feces | place: USA | collected 1985/1987
TGATGGAATGAACGGCGAAGCCTAAACGGGATGCCTCTGCAAGATAGACCGCTTCACGTTTGCGGCGCACCGACGGGTGGATCACCAGCATCGGCCTTCCATATATGCGGGTGATATCCTCAAGATTGCCTTTGAATCCCCCTCCCACGATCAGATAATCGTATGGGAGGGTATTTTTTTGCCGTGGAAGTTCATTGTCGATGGCTATGATGTGCTTGCCGCCGATCTGCAATGTAGATGTTTTCCCGGTAGGGAATTTTATTATGCGTTCTTCCTTGGAAATCATGCCGGCTATGCAGATGTCGCGGTAGTCATTGCGGATAATGAAACTTCCGTCGGGCACGCTCTTTCCCAAAAGAGGAATAAATATCAGGGAAATCATAAAAGAGAGGATTCCGCCATAAAGCAGACCTTTTTCTCTTTTCACCCTTAGAAACAGGCCGATAAGAGCCATCCCGCTGAGCCACATTACCACCGATTCTCCGGGCACGGCAACATGCAAAGAGGAGGATTCGGAAGAGAATGCCGAAAGAAGTTGCCTGAATAAGTCAAGACCGTTGTCGAGAATAAAGGCCGTTACACCGAAATCTATGCCTGCGGCATGGAGAATGATATGCAGAAGAGCGATGGATATATAAATAGGGAATAGGGGAACGGCAATCAGATTGGCCGGCAGGAATGCGGTTGGAAAACTGTTGAAATAATATGCCGAAATAATCCAGGAGCCGAATGTGGCGGCAACTGTGGTTATTATCAGCCCGAACAGCCTATACATGCGCGGGTCGGTATGATGGTTTATGGGGTTGAGGGGCGTTGCGAAGATTATTATCGAGGCCACACATATAAAGCTGAGGTTGAATCCTATGTCAAACAGTGCCAGAGGTGAGGATATAAGAATGATGAAGGCTGCCGTGAACAGGGAATTAAGTGAACCGCCTTTTCTTTCGAGCGAGATACCGATAGCGGCAAACGAGCACATCACGCAGGCCCTCACAGTCGAAGCCGCCATACCCGATATGAAGGCATAGCCCCAGAGGAGCAAAGCGGTGAGCATCAGTCGCGTTTTAAACTTCCCGAAGAAATTCAGCGGAAAAAGAAGCATCAGCAATATCCCTCCGATTATGCCGATGTGCATTCCGCTCAATGCAAGGAGATGGGCCACTCCGGCATCGGCAAAAAGTTTCCTGAACTCAGGCGACATGAAATCGCGGTCGCCGAGCAATACCGTAATGAGAAAGTTCTGCGTCTCTTTTCCGAGAGATGTCTGTTCTATAAGTGTCTCTAATTTTTTACGTAATGCCTGTGAATATCCCGAAAGGGTATGATTATGGCCTATTATCCTGATATCCCCGCTATTGATTTCGCAGCGATAGAAAATTCCCTTCTTTGCCATGTAGTTTTTATAGCCTTCGGAAAAGGAGTTGGGAGAATCTGCGATTCGATTAAAAACAGCAGGGAAAGCAATCACATCATCTACATTTGCGGGACAATATGGCGTTGTTGCCGATATTTTTAGATTGTCGTGATCGCGCGTGGTTCCCTTTTCATCTGTAGTACGGAAAAGATCGATAATCAATCTGTCGCCGGCGGTTGTTGCCGTAATGGATTCAATGCGGCCTTGAGCAAAGCATTTGAAATTGTCGGCATTATCGATTTTCTCGGGGCGGTTGAGAGCGCCGGTGAAAATGCCGGCCCCGAGAAAGCAGACCGCAAGCCAGACATAATGCAAATTGCGCAGCCTATAGCTTGCAAGAGGATTGCGCGACTTATAAAGCAGAAAGCAATATAATGCCGCTCCGGCGGCGCATACGAGTAATCCGACGGCGGGATGAATCTCCGTGCTCAATGCCGCAAGTATGCCGATAACAACGGCGACAAGCGGAATCGCCATCGGATTACTTTTTATGGTGCGCTCCAGATCTTCCATGATATATCGGCTTGGCGATGAAGCATTTCAAGACCGTTCTTTATTTCTGCGCCATGACTCTTGGCTCGCCGGAGGAATTCGGTCAATTCCGGATTGTAGACAAGGTCGTAGCAGAAGTTATGCTTGTTGAGCAGATGATAGGGCAGAGGTGGCGCGGAATGAATATCGGGCGACATACCCAGAGGAGTGGTGTTCACGACAAGCGGACATCTCTTCAGCATATCCCGGGAGAGATCTTCGTAGACAAATTCCACTTTCCCGCGTGTGCGGGAAACGATATGAGGCGAAATACCTAATGCTTTAAGCGCGTAAGCAACGGCTTTAGACGCTCCTCCCGAACCGAGCACCAGAGCATCTGTGAATTCCGGTCGGATATGCGGACGTAGCGACTCGGCGAAACCTTCCCAGTCGGTATTGTGTCCTGTGAGGACACGGCGCCCATCGGCATCCTGAATTATGCGGATGCAGTTCACAGCTCCGATCTCTGCGGCATCGGCCGACAACCGGTCGAGATAGGGTATAACCGCCTCTTTGTATGGGATAGTGACATTAAGGCCCCGAATTCCCGGATTGCTTTCGAGAAGAGCAGGCAATTCGGAAATATCCTTCAGCGGGAAGAGACGGTCTCCTCTATCCGCAGTTCCGCGAATTTATTTCTGAAATATTTTTCAGAAAATGAGTGTCCGAGAGGATAGCCTATTAGTCCGTACATGGAGCGGTCGTTTTATTGTCTCACCATATCACCACGCGTTCGGATTCCGGCCTGAACATCGGATCTCCCTCCTTGATGCCGAAAGCGGTGAAGAACGGTTCTATATTCTTAAGGGTCTCGTTCACCCGGTTGTTGCCGAGCGAATGCGGATCGGTTTTCGTTCGCGACAATATCTCCTCTTCGCGGATATTGTTTGCCCATACGTTGGCGTAAGCAAGGTAGAACCGTTGAAGAGGGGTGAATCCGTCGATGTCCTTGCGCTCCAGGGCATCGGTTGAATCGAGATAGGCTGTGAGCGCTATCCGGAGTCCTCCCTGGTCGGCTATGTTTTCTCCGAGCGTGAAGCGTCCGTTGGCATGGACCCCGGGAGCAACCTCCACCGCATCGAATTGCTTCACGAGCGAATCGGCGAGCGCGTTGAATCTTTCGGCATCTTCCGGCTGCCACCAGTCGGAGAGATTGCCCTCCTTGTCGAACCGGCGTCCGGAATCATCGAAACCGTGTGTCATCTCATGGCCTATCACAACGCCGATGGCTCCGTAATTCTCTGCATCGTCGGCCTTCGGATCGAAATAGGGCGGCTGGAGAATACCGGCAGGGAAGCATATCTCGTTTGTCGTCGGGTTATAATATGCGTTGACTGTCTGTGGCGTCATGTGCCATTCATCTCGGTCGACAGGTGTGCCGAGCTTCTGATAATTATCTTGTACATACCAGCGGGATGCCTCCTGAACGTTTTCAAGATATGAGCGTTCAGGATCGATATCAATGCCGGAATAGTCTTTCCATTTGTCGGGATACCCTATTTTTACAGTGAACGTGGCGAGTTTTTCGTGTGCCTTTGCTTTGGTGGCATCCGACATCCATGTGAGGCTGTCGATATGTTTGCCGAGCGCCTTGCGGAGATTCCTCACCATCTCGGTCATGTAGCGTTTGTTTTCTTCAGGGAAATACTTCCCGACATACAACTCGCCTACGGCCTCGCCGAACATGGAGGATGGGATGGCCATGGCCCGTTTCCAACGGGGTTCCATCTCCTCGATTCCCGACATCACGCGGTCGTACATCTCGAAATTAGCCTTCTGGAAGTCATCACTCAGCAGGCCCGACGATGAGCTGAGCACATCATAAATCATCATGTCTTTCTTCTGGCGGTCGGTCAGTCCGGGAAGATATCCGTTCAGAAAATCGAGAAAACCGACAGAAGAAACGTTGGCTTTGTCGAGATTCACAATTCCGAGGCCGGAGAAATACGTGTCCCAGTCAATTTCGGGATAATGCTGCTTCAGGTCGGCATAACTCATCATGTTATACCGCTTCAGCGGGTCGCGTCGTTCTTCGCGTGTTTTCTTGTGGCGGGCAATTTCAGTCTCTATAGAGATTACGTTGAGCCATATTCTTTCGCATTCGGCATCTCCATATCCGGCAAGTTTCATCAGGCGTTTCACGTATTTCTCGTAAGCAGCCATGATGCGGTCGTTGGTTTCGCTTCTTTCCAGATAATAGTCGCGGTCACCGAGTCCGAGACCGGCCTCGCCGATATGCATTATGTTCATGTTCGAATCCATCGGGTCGGCGCCGACTCCGGTGCTGAAGAAGGTGCTCCCGATGCCGTTGTGCATCCACGACAGCACTCGGAAAAACTCATCCGTCTTCATGGATTCGATTTTCTCGAGCATCGGCAAAAGGGGAGAGGAGCCCTCACGGTTCAGACGCTCGGCGTCCGTGCCGAGAGCGAAAATATCGCAGACTTTCTGAGCATTTGTACCCTTGATTTTTGATTCAGGATTGTCGGCAAGTCCGGTTATCAGCTCCTTGAGCTGTTTCTTTGCGTTTTCCCGCAGTTCGTCGAACGTACCATAACGCGCGAATTCAGCTTTCAGGGGATTGTTTTTCATCCATCCCCCGCAAGCGTACATATAGAAATCATCGCGCGGATTTATTGAAGTATCAAGGTTATTTAAGTTCATGTCAGGAGTTTTTGAATCGTTGGTTGAGTTCCTCGAGCTCCATCTGGGCAAGCTCCCAGACAGACATTGCGTTTTCGAGTTCTTTACCTATCGAGGCGTATTCTTCGAGAATTTCGGTTGAAGAATCACCCGAGGATAATTTCTCCTCTATCTCTTTTTGCCGGGTTTCGAGGGCCTCGATGTTTGTTTCCGCTGTCTTTACATTTTTCTCGGCTTTGGCAAGCATGCGGGCACGTTCCTTCTGCTCAGCATAGGAAAGATTGCGCCCTGTGGGCTTGGCTGAATTTCCGGTATCCGCATTTTCGGGGGTAACTTTTTTTATCTCGTCAGCAGGTTGCTTTGCGGAGTCTTTTGTCGAGGGAGATTTCGACAGCTCGAGTTCATCGAGCTTTGAGATGTTCTTTTTCCTGAGGAAATCATAGATTCCGCCGATATTCTCTTTTACCCTACCTCCTCCGAATTCATATACCTTCTCCACGAGTCCGTCGAGGAAATAGCGGTCGTGACTCACTATGATTACCGTGCCGTCAAAATCCCTGATAGCATCCTTGAGAATATCTTTTGTCTTGATGTCGAGATGGTTGGTGGGCTCGTCGAGAATAAGGAAGTTCACCGGCTCGAGAAGAAGCTTAATCATGGCGAGGCGGGTTTTCTCGCCTCCCGAGAGGACTTTCACTTTCTTGTCGCTCGCTTCGCCGCCAAACATGAAAGCGCCGAGGATATCGCGTATCTTCGTGCGAATATCTCCGGTAGCCACATTGTCGATGGTTTCGAAAACCGTCAGATTCTCGTCGAGCATCTGTGCCTGGTTCTGTGCGAAGTAACCGATTTTCACGTTGTGTCCGATTTTCAGTTTGCCGGTGTAGGGGATTTCTCCCATAATACATTTCACAAGAGTGGATTTTCCCTCTCCGTTTTTACCTACAAATGCAACTTTCTCTCCTCTGCGGATGGCGAATTCGGCATGGTCGAAGACCTGATGGTCGCCGTATGCTTTGCCGACATCTTCAAGTATCAGCGGGAAATCTCCCGAGCGGAAAGCAGGCGGGAAGCGGAGACGGAGGCGGGAAGTATCGACCTCATCTACTTCGATAGGCACAATCTTCTCGAGTTGCTTGATGCGGCTCTGCACCTGTACGGCTTTTGTGGCCTTGTATCTGAACCTCTCTATAAAATCGGTGATGTCGGCAATCTGTTTCTGCTGGTTTTCGTAGGCCCGCATCTGCTGCTCCACACGTTCTTTCCGAAGTTCAGTGAATGCCGTATAGCTCACTTTATAGTCGTAGGCTTTGCCGCAGGAGATCTCAATGGTGCGTTGCGTCACATTGTCGAGGAAAGCCCGGTCATGGCTCACCAATACAACGGCTTTTGCTTTTGTCTGCATGAACTGCTCGAGCCATTGGATTGACTCGATGTCGAGATGGTTGGTGGGCTCGTCGAGCAAAAGCACGTCAGGACGCCGCAACAATATCTTTGCCAGCTCCACGCGCATTCGCCAGCCGCCGGAAAACTCAGATGTCGGTCTTCCGAAATCCTCCTTTGCGAAACCGAGGCCTAAGAGGGTCTTTTCAATTTCGCCCTCCATGCTGTCGGCATTTTCGATCGCTATCCGCTCGTTGAGGAATTCAAGACGCTCGATAAGCCGGGTATATTCGGCAGATTCATAATCCGTGCGGCTTGCAAGGCTTTCGTTGATTCTGTCGATCTCGTTGCGGAGTTCGAGGAGATCGCTGAAAGCCTTCTTCGTTTCGTCGATAAGCGTGGTGGAGTCGGCGAGTTTCATCTGTTGCGGAAGATAGCCTATCGTGATGTCGTTGGGTTGCGACACGCTTCCTGAGGTGGGCGACTGCAATCCGGCGAGTATCTTGAGCAGGGTGGATTTCCCCGCTCCGTTTTTGCCGACAAGGGCTATCTTGTCGGTCTTGTTGATTACAAAACTTATATCGGTGAAAAGGGGTCGGGCGGAAAACTCGACCCCGAGGTTATTGATCGAAATCATTATCAGCTGTTTCTATGATTGCACTGTAGGGCGAATCTTTCTCAGTTACTTATTGCAAGACAAAAATAATCAAAAAAAAGCAGATGAGAAAATCATCTGCTTTTTATAGAATCCTTTAGTGTGGTTATAAAACCATTTGGTCAGCTGATTTTACATCATGCCGCCCATGCCGCCCATGCCGGGAGCGCCCATGGGCGCGGCGGGAGACTCTTCTTTCTTGTCGGCTATCACGCATTCGGTAGTGAGGAACATGCCGGCGATGCTTGCGGCATTCTCAAGAGCGACGCGTGTAACCTTGGCAGGATCAATCACGCCCGTCTCGAAGAAGTTCTCGAATGTGTCGGTGCGGGCGTTATAGCCGTAGTCGCCTTTGCCCTCTTTCACTTTCTGCAGAATCACGGCGCCTTCAACTCCGGCATTGTCCATGATCTGGCGCATCGGTTCTTCGATGGCGCGACGAATGATGGCGATACCTGTGTTCTCGTCATCGTTGCTGCCTTTGAGCTGGTCGAGCGCGTCGAGACAACGGATATATGCGACGCCGCCACCGGGAACTATACCCTCTGCGATTGCGGCACGTGTGGCCGACAGGGCGTCGTCAACGCGGTCTTTCTTCTCTTTCATCTCAACTTCGGAAGCGGCTCCGATATAAAGCACTGCCACACCGCCGGCGAGTTTGGCAAGACGCTCCTGAAGTTTCTCTTTGTCGTAGTTGGAAGTTGTGGTCTCGATCTGAGCCTTGATCTGAGAAACGCGGTTGGCGATAGCCTCTTTAGAGCCGGCACCGTTCACGATAATCGTGTTGTCTTTGTTCACAGTCACTTTCTCGGCGGTTCCGAGATCGTTGACAGTGGCCTGGGCAAGCTGCATGCCTTTCACTTCGCTGATGACTGTGCCGCCCGTGAGCACGGCGATATCCTCCAGCATCTCTTTGCGACGGTCGCCGAATCCGGGAGCCTTTACGGCGCAGATCTTCAGCGAGCCGCGGAGACGGTTCACAACCAATGTGGCGAGAGCCTCGTTGTCGACATCCTCGGCGATGATGAGCAGCGGACGTCCGGACTGAGCTACAGCCTCAAGAATCGGAAGCATGTCTTTCAGGTTGGATATCTTCTTGTCGTAAAGAAGGATATAGGGAGAATCCATCTCGCATTCCATCTTCTCGCTGTTGGTCATGAAATAGGGGGATATGTATCCTCTGTCGAACTGCATACCTTCCACAATCTCGATTGTGGTTTCGGTGCCTTTGGCTTCTTCTACGGTAATGACGCCCTCTTTCTTCACTTTCTGCATGGCCTCGGCGATAAGTCTGCCGATTTCTTCATCGTTGTTTGCGGAAATGCGGGCAACGTTCTCGATTTTGCTTATATCATCGTCAACTTCCTGGCTCTGGGCCTTGATGCCTTCGACTACAACGGAAACGGCTTTGTCGATTCCGCGTTTGAGATCCATCGGATTGGCACCTGCTGCCACGTTCTTAAGACCTACATTCACGATGGCCTGAGCAAGAACGGTAGCTGTGGTTGTGCCGTCGCCGGCCTGATCGCCGGTCTTTGAAGCCACTTCCTTCACGAGCTGTGCGCCCATGTTCTGGAATGCGTCTTCAAGCTCGATTTCGCGTGCAACCGTCACACCATCCTTTGTGATATGGGGTGCGCCGAATTTCTTTTCGATAATTACGTTGCGGCCTTTGGGGCCAAGTGTTACTTTGACGGCGTCGGCCAATGCATCGACACCATTCTTGAGCTCTTCGCGAGCCTTGATATTGAATTTAATTTCTTTTGCCATAATATTATGAGGAGATTGGTTGATTTAAAGTTTGCAATCTAAATTATTCGATGACTGCGAGCACATCGCTCTGACGCATCATCAGGTATTTCTGACCTTCGAATTCTATTTCCGTGCCTGCATATTTGCCGTAAAGCACGTTGTCGCCGGCTTTCAGAGCCATAGGCTCGTCTTTTGTGCCTGTACCTACAGCAAGTACTTTTCCTTTCAATGGTTTTTCTTTAGCGGAATCGGGGATGATGATGCCGCCCATGGTAACTTCTTCAGCAGCTGTCGGCTCGATGAGCACTCTGTCTGCCAATGGTCTGATACTCATAATTTCTGTATTATTTAAAGGTTATATTATTAATTTCTATTTTGAGATGTGCAAAAACCGTGCCAATAGTCTTTCCCAAAGTTATAACAAAGTGCGGGGCATAAGTGTTGAGCAGGCCGCGCCATGCCGCTCGGTTGCTAAGCGAGGGAACAGCGCGGCCGATTGGGCTCATGACGAAGCGAGGCTTTGTCAATATGTTGATAATATGCGTATTATTTCGTGATGATATATGACCTCTCGGGACCCGCGAGTCCTTTGATACGGCCATTTTTCACCACAAATGTCTTGCCGTGGACTTTGTCGCGGTAGGTTCCTGACGGAAGTTCCGTGGGAAGATCCACAACGTTGGAAAGTGTGCCAATATTGACAATGGCGGCTCCTTTCCGGCCGCGGTTCACGAGAAGAACCTGTCCGTTGTCGGATATCTGTACATTCTCCTTTTCGCCCGACATGGCAGTGCGGAATTTGTTGACGGCCACTACCTCCGGATGCATGAACTCATCGTTGCCTCTGGCTCCGAGCACATTGTTTCCCCAGTAATTCTTACGTGTCGAACCGGCGGGACGGCTGAAAAACAGGGGAGTGCCGTTCTGACGCGCCGTGAGGAATACCCAGCCCTGACGGATCTGGTTGTCGGTGAGATGTGCCGACTCGTGAGCGTTGGCGTATGTATCATGGCTTTCAATCCATGTGGTGAGAAATTCCGGCGCGGCGCTGTGATGATAGCTTATAACGTCGAGTCCCTTGGCGGAATGCTTCTCAAGCATTTCACGGAGCACGTGGCCGTAGCTTGATGCCGTCTGACCCATGTAATCGGCATACTCGGCTTCTGGCACTCCCTTGTCTTGAAGAACCTCTCCATATATGAAAAGAGAGTCGACCGGAAGGGCGAGGCGCGTCCCTTTAACGGATTTCCTTCCGGTTACAACATCCCAGAAGTCATTCTCCTTCACTCCGGATGCAGCATCGACAGGATCGGAATGCACGCCGATATGTTTTGCCGTGTCGTAACGGAAACCCCGGACTCCGAGCCGAAGAAGATCGTTGACAAACTGAAGATAATATTTCTGGAAATCGGGATTCTCTGTGTTGACATCGGGAAGTCCTCCCATAGCCCAGAGAGTGCATTGCTCTCGGTCGCCGTAATTTGTAATGGGATCGAGTCCCTTGGAATGGAACATTTTCTCTCTGCCGCCCACAGCTTTATAAAAGTCTTCTGCGACGGCGTCGACATCAAAGGCAGTATGGTTGGGGAGAACATCCACAATCACCTTTACATTGTATCTGGCGGCGGAATCCATCATCTGTTTCATCTGATCTCTGGTGCCGACAATATTGTTGCCGATTTTCCAATCTATGGGCTGATAATAATAATACCAGTTACCTTCGGTCACATTCTCATCGAAAATTTTCTTGCCGCTGCCCTCGGGAGCGAAACAATTCTGGACAGGGGAGGTCTGCACCATGGTGAAGCCGGCATCGGCGATGTTCTTCATGTTGGAAGCGATCTCCGGAAAGCTCCAGCTCCAGGCATGAAGGATAGTCTCTTTGTTGACGGCATCGGGATTGACAGTCATCCTGTCTTTTGCCGAGATCTGCAAACATGATAACCCCATTAGGGAAATCATCAATAAGTTGAATCTACGATACATACTATGTAAGAATTAAAGTAAAGCTTCAATAAAAGCAGGTTTAGGTATTTGCCCGGTAAAAGGGGAAAGGCAGAGGGACTTGAAAAATAGTCCTCAATTGCTTTGCTAAGTTAATAAATAATGGCTGAAACTGCAAAATGAGGTGATGGATATCGGCAATATTGCACAAAAGGTTAAATCTGTGCTGAATACTAAATATATTTAAATTTTGAAATTCAGCATTTTAATAATTTGCAAAAGAATTAGGAATTTTATATTTTTGTAACCGAAACTAACATATAAAATGAATTTCAGAACACTTACGGCAGTAACAGCGCTTTCATTATGCGGCATTGCAGCGAATGCCCAGACTTCGGCCAAAGCGCGTGCCGCCCACGACCGCATACATCGTCAGCAACTGGCAAACGCGAAATCCCGTCTCGACAAGACCGTGATTTCAAACATGCTCAAAGAGGAAGTAGCCAAAAGAGAGTCGGCTGAGGAGGTCGGTCTTTCCGATGAATCCAATGCCATGATAACCGACTTGCTTACCGAGGCCCGCAAACATATCGGCAAACCATACGTTCACGGTGCGAAAGGACCGAGATCTTTCGACTGCTCCGGATTTTCAAGCTATGTATATAGCCAGTTCGGATATTCCCTGAGTCCATCCTCGCGCACACAGTATACGCAAGGGGTGAGCGTATCCCGCAAGAATCTCCGCAAAGGAGATTTGGTGTTCTTCACAAGTCGCAGAAGCGGAAAGAACGTGGGCCACGTAGGCATTGTAGTCAGCGCTGATAACGAAACGGGAAATTTCAAATTTATCCACGCAAGTATAAAAGGTGTTAAGATAAGCGATTTTGAAGGTTATTATGTAGGCCGCTACATAGGAGCCAAAAGAATCATCACCGAATAAATCGGAAATCAGAGATTTATTCTAAAACATTATCTCATTGGTATTTGAGATTTGGAGCTGAAAAAAGTGATAAAAATTTCAAAAAAATCGCTCAAAAAATTTGGTGGGTTAAAGAAAAAGCAGTAATTTTGCAACGTCAAAAAGGGAAAGAGATTCCTTAACGATTTAAATATTGCCTTGTGGTGTAATGGTAGCACACCGGATTCTGGTTCCGTTTGTGAGAGTTCGAGTCTTTCCAAGGCAACAAATGCATAAAACGCCTATCCATTGTTAACAATGGATAGGCGTTTTATTTGACTTAAATTATCGTATGATTCTACTATTCCCATTTCTTTGAAATTGTATTCATTTAAGAATAGATCTATACTGATGGCGAGAAGGAGCATTTCCAACACAAAAAAGAGATTGAACCGAGAACGCTTCAGTCTATAATGGTAGTTAAGTAATGTCGTTATCAGTGATATTTGTTTTCAAGATGAGCGATAACCAAATGAATAACGGGAGCGTGTGAGGTGCGATAGAAAACTCTGGCGAATGACTGGTAACCATCAGATCCAACAATAATGTCTTTTGATTCAATACCAAGTTCTTTAAGTCTATCAATATTATGCTGGTAGAAGTATTCAAACAAGTTCCAACGGTACTGTCCTGGAGCTATACTTTTATGATTTGTCTTTAAGGGATCCGTGGAACAGATAAATGAAAACACTGCATTTGGGAACTGTAAAAACTGTTCAATAAGCCACTGACACATTCTATAGAAAGCCCTTAACCCTAACGGTTGGTCAAGATACAATTTTTCAATTGCGATGTCTGCGATTTCCAGTTCTTTAAATTCAGGAGGTATCCGAAATGTGTCAGCCTTCTGGCTATCTTCATAAAAATTGAGGACAACCACTAAATGATTGCCCTCATTATCGGGAATTAGAGTTTCTACAGATTCCATTATCCGTGAATCAGTTTACGATATTTATCACAGATTTTTTTCATGCGCTCCTTCTTTTCTTGCTGCGCTTCCTTTATGAAAGCGACCAACTCCCTCGAAGGTTTGGGGATTCGGATTGTGTTTGTCGTTTCCATATCAATTGCCTTTAGTTATTGTTCTGCAAAGTTACGACAAATATTACATTGCCACAAATTTTCAAGCACTTAAAAATGGTGCTCTTTAAAATATTAACGCTTCACTTCGTGGTATTGTTGTAAATGAAGGTGTAGATAGCTTCCACCAGAACTTTTTCTTCCTCATCTTTCTGAAGATGTCGTTGATAAATATCGTACGTAAAATGTATGCATTAATTGAATATTTATCTTCATTAGTAAAACAACAACCTCTATTTAACATAATAGCGATTATGTAAATTTTCTTGCAACGTTCTGGCACTATCCTTTTAACTGTTCACGCAGGAATTCCGCGGTCGGCGTATCTTTTGCGGCCACCTGTTCCGGCGTGCCCTCGGCCATTATCATTCCCCCTTCGCGTCCGCCTTTGGGCCCGAGGTCGATGATATAGTCGGCACATTTAATGACATCAAGGTTGTGCTCGATCACGACCATTGTGTTTCCTTTCTCCACAAGCTTGTTGATCACCTTCAGTAAAACGCGTATATCCTCGAAATGTAACCCGGTTGTGGGCTCATCCAATATGAATACTGTTTTACCCGTATCTTTCTTGGCAAGCTCCGTGGCTAATTTGACGCGCTGATTCTCACCGCCGCTAAGCGTGCTTGACGGCTGGCCGAGTTTCAGATAACCGAGACCTATCTCTTTGAGCACCTTTATCTTACGCAGTATATTCGGTACATTTTCAAAGAATTCAACAGCCTGATCCACAGTCATTTCGAGTACATCGGCTATCGATTTACCCTTGAAACGCACCTCGAGCGTCTCGCGGTTGTATCGCTTCCCATGGCATTCCTCACACGGCACGAGTACATCGGGGAGAAAATTCATCTCTATCGTGCGATAGCCATTCCCCTTGCAGGTCTCGCAGCGTCCGCCAGCAACGTTGAATGAGAAACGCCCGGGCTTATAACCGCGCAGCTTCGAATCCGGCAGTTCGACAAACAGTTTGCGGATATCGGCAAAAACGCCGGTATAAGTAGCGGGATTCGATCTGGGCGATCTTCCAAGAGGCGACTGGTCCACAGTCACAACCTTGTCGACGTTTTCTATCCCTTTTACCGATTTATATGGCAGCGGTTCCTGCAGCGACCTGAAGAAATGCTTACTCAGCATAGGCTGCAGCGTACCGTTAATGAGTGAGGATTTGCCGCTTCCGCTCACGCCCGTGACGCAGACAAACATCCCTAACGGTAGCTTGAGGTTCACGTTCTTGAGATTATGGCCGTTGGCTCCACGTATCTCGAGATATTTGCCATTACCCTTTCTGCGGGTTTTCGGAACTTCTATCTCCTTCTTTCCATTCAGATAAGAAGCCGTGAGAGTGTTCGATTCCAGCATTTTGGCAGGAGTTCCCTGAAACATAACCTCTCCCCCGCCGCTCCCTGCTCCGGGACCTATATCGATAATGTAGTCAGCCTCTTTCATGATATCTTTATCATGCTCCACCACGATTATCGAGTTCCCGTTGTCGCGCAGTTGTTTGAGACTGTTTATGAGACGTACGTTATCCCGCTGATGAAGGCCGATAGACGGCTCATCGAGAATATAAAGCACATTCACGAGTTGCGAACCGATCTGTGTCGCGAGGCGTATACGCTGGCTTTCGCCGCCGCTCAGGCTTGCGCTCTCCCTGTCGAGCGAAAGATAATCGAGGCCGACATCGAGGAGAAAGCGCAGACGGCTCCTGATCTCCTTCAGAATCTCCTCAGCCACTACCCTTTTCCCGGCATCGAGTCGGTCTTCGAGCCCCTGTGTCCATTCGTATAGGTCGGCAATGTCCATTCTTGCCACTTCCGCTATATTCTTTCCATCGATAAAGAAATTGAGGGAAATCTTGTTCAGACGGCTCCCGTTGCACTCCGGACAAACGGTGCGCGAAAAGAACTTTCCGCTCCATTTGTTGGCCTCGGAGCCTGCATCGGCATCCTGCTGCATCTCGATATATTTCACAAGGCCATCGTAGGATGAGGTATAATGAGTGGTAGAGAGTGTATCGTTCTGTATCGAGAGGTGCGCGTCGGTGCCGTCGAGAATATCATGGAGAGCCTCTTCGGGAAGCTGGTTCACGGGAGTTTTCAGATCGGATCCATAGAGACGGCAGATAGCGTCGATCTGCCAGAAGATAAGTGAATTCTTATATTTACCCAAAGGAACGATAGCACCGTCATGAATTGATTTGGACTTGTCGGGAATCACCTTTGCCTCATCCACGAGCGAGACATATCCAAGGCCCTTGCAACGGCGGCAGGCACCCTGCGGAGAATTGAACGAGAAATTATGCGGCGCCTGTTCCGGATACGAGAGACCGGTCTCGGGATCCATCAGATGCTGGCTGTAATGGCGGATCTCATCCGTGTCGGCATCCATCACCATCATCTGTTTGTCGCCCTGCTTGAGAGCCGACTCCACCGAGCTGCGAAGTCTCTGCATATCATTGGAAGAAGCCCGCATCCGGTCTACCACAAGCTCCACGGAATGGTTCTGATAGCGGTTGAGTTTCATACCGTAGGCAAGCTCTTTGAGCTCCCCGTCTACTCTCACATAAATATATCCCTTTTTGCGGAGATTCTCGAAAAGTTCCTTGTAATGTCCCTTGCGGTTTTTGACAAGCGGCGCGAGCACATATATCTTTTTGCCGTTATATGTATCCACAATGAGGTCTACAATACGGTCTTTGGTATATTTCACCATCGGCTTACCGGTGAGATAGCTGCGGGCCTCTCCCATTCTTGCAAAAAGAAGGCGGAAAAAGTCGTAGATCTCGGTGGTTGTGCCTATTGTGGACCTCG
>OKSX01001058.1_pt1 | contig 15048 bp, 6 predicted proteins | sample 1606391 | NCBI WGS metagenome assembly OKSX01 (sample SAMEA3879578, study PRJEB24766) | human gut metagenome | biome: human-associated habitat; feature: feces | place: USA | collected 1985/1987
AAACGGAATCAGCCCTAATTTTCAGTTGACCTCAAAAGTTTAGCGGACAGTAATATTTTTTAATTAAAATTAGGTTTGAATCAAATCATCTTGTTAATTTTACTATTAACCTTTAACTTATCGATTTTCAAAATATAATCCATACTGTATTCGCTTGTTGAATTGAAATTCACCGGAAGAAGTTGCTTTCAGACAACTTTCATTTCAGAAAACGCCGCCCTCACTTGGACGGCTGAAGTTGTATCTGCAAATTTGCATGTTTCAACTTATCATATAATTCAGCCGATACAACTTCATTTATTAAAAAAAAGAAGCAACAGGATAATCGACCATCATTATATCGATTGCGAAAATATATATAAATTTTAATTATTGCAAGTAAATTGCAATAATTTTTTCAATTTCTTTAGAAATTTGTTTCTTTTCCTTTAGTTTTTCAATAAAAATGTAACCTCCACCACTATTAATGCGCGTCGAGCCAGTTGTCGGCAACGCCGCAGGAGGCGGTGAGGAGGACGCGACCATGGTAGGCGTTCTGCATCAAGCGCTCCACCAGCTCCTGAAGGGCGGGAAGCTCGGAGGGAACCACATCGAAATTCAATTCATCGTGCACCTGCATTATCATCCGGGAACGCATCTTCTTGGCACGCATCTCGGCGGCGATGTCGACCATCGCACGCTTGATGATATCGGCGGCAGAGCCCTGCACCGGGGCGTTGATGGCGTTGCGCTCGGCATACCCTCGCACCACAGGATTCTTGGAATTGATATCCGGCAGAATACGCTTACGCCCCATGCGCGTGGTGACATAACCCTTCTCGCGGGCATGTTCCACAGAGTCCGACATATATTTATGGATGGTGGGGAAAGTTGCGAAATAATTGTCGATCAATTCTTTGGCTTCGGCACGCGGTATCGCGAGGCGGTTGGCGAGTCCGAAAGCAGATATGCCGTAAAGGATACCGAAATTGGCGGTCTTTGCCTTGCGCCGCTCGTTGGCGGAAACCTCCTCGGGCGTCTTGTGGAATATCTTGGCGGCCGTTATGGCGTGGATATCCTCACCTTTGCGGAAAGCATCGAGCATGATCTCGTCATCGGCAAAGTCGGCCACAAGCCGGAGCTCAATCTGAGAATAGTCAGCCGACAGGAAGAGATTTCCGGGATCGGCTATGAAAGCGCGGCGAATCTCGCGGCCCTCATCATCGCGCACGGGGATATTCTGCAGGTTAGGGGCCGTTGAGGAGAGTCGGCCGGTGGCCGTGACCGTCTGGTTATAATTCGTATGAATCTTTCCGGTGCGCGGATTGATGGCCGCGGGAAGGGCGGTGAGATAGGTGGTGTAGAGTTTGCGGAGAGCACGATATTCCATTATCTTGTTGACGATGGGATGGCGCGTGGCGAGTTTTTCGAGCACCTCCTCGCTCGTGGAGTATTGTCCGGTCTTTGTTTTCTTGGCTTTCGGGTCGAGGCCGAGACGGTCGAAAAGAATTTCTCCCACTTTGGAGGGGCTGCCGACGTTGAACTTCTCGCCCGCCATATCGCATATCTCCTCCTCGAGGGTGCTGATGCGCTCCTCCATACCATGCGCCGCTTCGTTGAGCGCATTAACATCAATGCGCACTCCGGCCAGCTCCATATCCGCCAGAACCCTTACCAGCGGAAGCTCAAGCCCATAAAGAAGAGCATGCATCCCCTCGCGGTCCACCTCCTTCCCGAGCGGAGCGCAAAGACGCAGGGAGATATCGGCATTCTCACATGCCCAGGCGGTTAAAAGCGCAATATCAGCTTCGCCGGAGCGCGACACCTTGACGTTGCGCCGACTGACGGTGGTGCCCGGGAAAGGCAGCATATCATAGTTCAGATAGGTAGAGGCAAGCGACTCAATGCTATGCCTCATCTCCGGCTGCAGGAGATAATGGGCGAGCGATATGTCGAAATAGGAGGCAAGAGGCTCTTCGGCATCTCCGCCGTTGATGGCCGCCGTGACATAGTCACGTTTGGCATTGGCGGATACCTTCACCATATCCTTGCGCGCCATGAGGTCGAGAAGTGCGGCTTTTCCTTCGGCAAACGACGCCGGGATATAGAAAGCCCTCCCCTCTGCGAACGATACGGCGGCTCCTATCCATGAAGCACTCACATCATTTTCGCCGTCGGAGATCATAAAGAGCCCGCAACGTTCCTTCCCCTCTCCTTCGGCCATACATTCGCGCAACTTCTCGGGATTGTCGGCAAGGATGTAGGATGTTTTCTCCGCGTCGAACGATGCCGCAGGCACCGCGGGTTCTGACGATGCCGAGCCCGCAGTCTCCTCATCGTCGAAGAGGGAGAGAGTGCCGTCGGCCGCCGGCGCCGGCCGGCTTTTCTCTTTGGAGACGTCGGCATTGTCGAGCCTTCGCGCCACGCGCTCCGCGAGACTCTTGAATTCGAGCTCCTTGAAGATGGCAAAAAGCTTGTCGCGGTCTGCAGGGCGGCGCTCAAGGTCGGCTGGATCCACATCCACGGGGACATCTGTGCGGATCGTAGCCAGATATTTCGAGAAGACAATCTGCTCAGTGTTCTCCTCAACTTTCTTTTTCAAAGCGCCCTTGAGCGATTCGGTGTTGGCTATGAGGTTCTCGACACTTCCGAAATCGGCTATGAGCTTCACGGCCGTCTTCTCCCCCACTCCGGGGCAGCCGGGAATATTATCGATCTTATCGCCCATCAACGCGAGAAGGTCGATCACCTGCGACGTGCTTTTGATTCCATAGCGCTCGCATACCTCCTTTTCGCCGCGCAGTTCGAAATCCTGGCCGCGATAAGAGGGTTTGTACTGGAGAGTCGAGGGACCCACGAGCTGACCGAAATCCTTGTCGGGGGTCATCATATAAGTGGTGAAACCCTCTTTTTCTGCCTTGCGCGCCAGAGTACCTATCACATCGTCGGCCTCGAAGCCCTCCACCTCCACTACAGGAATGTTGTAGGCTTTCACAATCTCCTTGATTATAGGCACCGACAGCTTTATATCTTCCGGCGTCGACTCACGCTCCCCTTTGTATTGTTCGAAAGCCTCATTGCGGAAGGTAGGTCCCGCCGGGTCGAAGCATACGGCGATATGCGAGGGATTCTCCTTGCGGAGCACCTCCTCAAGGGTATTCACAAATCCGAAGATGGCGGAGGTATTGAATCCCCCTTGGGTTATACGGGGCATACGTATCAGGGCATAATAGGCTCTGAAAATGAGCGCGTAGGCATCAAGCAGGAAGAGGCGTTTGGGCTGAGTCTGGTTCATATTTGTTTCTTTTTACGTACTATATCTCACATTTGCCGGAACAAAGGGAGAGTTTCTTAACTAACAAATTTACTTAAAAAATTGTATTTTTGAATCGTAAAAATGACATTCCGCACGTAATATAATAATGAGCGACAGCATTTGATGATGCCATTAAGTGCAGTCGCTCCGCGACTCGCTTGCGTTAATAGGCAATGCAGTAGGGACGCAATAAATTGCGTCCACGTCGGCCTCAGCCAAATGCATTTCAGTAATATTATTCAGGTGAAACTTGAGTAATATTACTTGCAAAAACTAAGTAAAGAGAAATAAACGATTAGACAGATGTATCTATTAGGTTACGACATAGGCAGCTCGTCGGTGAAAGCCGCTATAGTGGAGGCTTCCACCGGCAGATGCGTCGCCTCCGGGTTCTATCCGGAGACAGAAGCTCCCATCAAGGCTCTTCGCCCCGGATGGGCCGAACAGAACCCCGCCGACTGGTGGGAATATATCAGGAAGGTGACGGGCGCGGTGATGCAAAAGGCCGGTATCGACAGACATGACATCAAGGCCATAGGCATCAGTTATCAGATGCACGGGCTGGTGGCCGTGGACCGCGAGGGCCGCGTGCTTCGCGATGCCATCATCTGGTGCGACTCCCGTGGCGTGCCCTATGGCGAGAAGGCTTTCGACACCCTCGGGCATGACACATGTCTGGAACGCATCCTCAATTCTCCGGGCAATTTCACGGCCTCCAAACTCGCATGGCTCAAAGAGAACGAGCCCGAAACGTGGGCACGCATCTATAAAGTTATGCTCCCGGGCGATTACGCCGCCATGCGAATGACCGGCGAAATCACCACCAATGCCGAGGGACTTTCGGAATATATGCTTTGGGATTTTCGCGAAAACGGACCGGCGCAGTTCCTTCTCGATTATTTCGGCTTCGATTCCTCGATACTTCCCGAAATCCGGCCGTCGTTCGGACCGCAAGGTGCGCTGACGGCGGAAGCCGCACGCGAGCTCGGGCTCGCCGAGGGTACGCCGGTGACCTACCGCGCGGGCGACCAGCCGAACAACGCGCTTTCGCTCAACGTGTTCGAGCCGGGAGAGGTGGCCTCTACGGCCGGAACTTCCGGAGTGGTCTACGGTATCAACGACCGCGTGGCCTACGATCCGCAGTCAAGAGTGAACAACTTCGCGCACGTGAACCATACGGCCGAGGCACCGCGCATCGGCGTTATGACCTGCATCAGCGGCACCGGGATACTCAATTCCTGGATACGACGCAATGTCGCTCCCGAAGGTATCAGCTATGCGGATATGAACAGGCTTGCCGAGGAAGCTCCGATAGGGTCGGCCGGCGTGACCGTACTGCCTTTCGGCAACGGCGCCGAGCGCGTGCTCGGAAACCGGGAGACCGGCTGCTCGATACAGGGGGTGAATTTCAATATCCACAACCGCAGCCATATAATCCGCGCGGCGCAGGAGGGAATCGTGTTCTCTTTCATGTACGGCATGGAGATCATGGAGCGGATGGGTATGCGCATAGAAAGGATACATGCCGGGCATGCCAACATGTTCCTGAGCCCTGTGTTCCGGCAGACGCTTGCCGGGGTGTCGGGAGCGTCGATATCCTTAGTGGATACCGACGGAGCCGTTGGCGCCGCCCGTGGCGCAGGCATCGGTCTGGGCGCATACCGCGACAACCGCGAGGCGTTCGCTTCGCTGAAGGTGATAGAGGAGGTGACGCCCCCGGGCGACCGCACCCCCTACCTCGAGGCTTACGCCCGCTGGAAAGAGACTTTGAAAAAGGAAATAAATTAAACTTATTATAAAGAAATGGCACAGAAAGAATACTTTCCCGAAATAGGGAAAATCAAATTCGAAGGCATTGAGAGCCATAATCCTCTGGCTTTCCGTTATTATGACGCCGAGCGCATGGTTCTCGGCAAGCCGATGAAAGAATGGCTGAAGTTCGCCATGGCATGGTGGCACACCCTCTGCGCCGAGGGGGGCGACCAGTTCGGCGGCGGAACGAAGAAGTTCCCCTGGAACGAGGCTCCCGATGCGATGACGGCCGCCAAACAGCGTGCCGACGCCGGCTTCGAGATCATGCAGAAATTGGGTATCGAGTATTTCTGCTTCCACGACACCGACCTCATCGGCGATCTCACCGATATCGAGGACTATGAGGCCCGGATGAAAGAGATTACCGAATATCTGAAGGGTCTGATGGCCAAGACAGGTATAAAGAATCTCTGGGGAACGGCCAATGTTTTCGGCAACGCACGCTATATGAACGGCGCTGCCACGAACCCTGATTTCGATGTTGTGGCCCGCGCTGCCGTTCAGATCAAAAACGCCATCGACGCCACTATCGCCTTGGGCGGTTCCAACTACGTGTTCTGGGGAGGCCGCGAGGGCTATATGAGCCTTCTCAACACCGACCAGAAACGGGAGAAGGAGCATCTGGCAATGATGCTGACAAAGGCCCGCGACTATGCCCGCGCAAAGGGATTCAAGGGCACATTCCTTATCGAGCCGAAACCGATGGAGCCTACGAAACATCAGTATGACGTCGACACTGAGACCGTGATCGGTTTCCTCCGCGCCCACGGCCTTGAGAAAGATTTCAAGGTGAACATCGAGGTGAACCACGCCACCCTCGCCGGCCATACGTTCGAGCATGAGCTGGCAGTGGCCGTCGACAACGGTATGCTCGGGAGCATCGACGCCAACCGCGGCGACTATCAGAACGGCTGGGACACCGACCAGTTCCCCATCGACAATTATGAGCTGACACAGGCCATGATGCAGATTATCCGCAACGGCGGTCTCGGCAACGGCGGCACGAACTTCGATGCCAAGACACGCCGCAACTCCACCGATCCGGAGGATATCTTCATCGCCCACATCGCCGGTATGGACGCTATGGCACGCGCTCTGCTCAGCGCAGCCGAGGTGCTGGAGAAATCCCCCTATAAAAAGATGCTGGCCGACCGCTATGCCTCGTTCGACAGCGGCAAGGGGAAGGAGTTCGAAGAGGGCCGCATGAGCCTCGAGGAGATTGTGGCTTATGCCAAGACTCAGCCCGAACCCGCGCAGACCTCAGGCAAGCAGGAGCTTTACGAAGCCATCGTGAATATGTATGTCTGATCGAGGGGCGAACTGAAGTTCGCTCACGCAACCGGCTGACGCCTGACTTGACCCAGAAGAGGAATTATTAGAAATTAGCCAAATAAAAAATCGGAAGAACTTTTCGGCTCTTCCGATTTTTTATTTGCGAAGCTATTAATTATTGCAAAGCTTTTATAGCTTGCGAAGCTTTCTGAATCAATAGCCGGGTTTGTGGAGAAGCTTGAACATGTTCTTCTTGTAGGCTTCCACGCCGGGCTGGTTGAAGGGGTTCACGCCGAGCATATAGCCGGAGATTCCGCAGGCTTTCTCGAAGAAATAGATGAGCTGTCCGAGAGAGTATTCGTCGATAGCGGGAATCTCGATGCGGATATTGGGAACACCGCCGTCGACATGCGCCATCTTTGTGCCGAGCTCCGCCATCTTGTTGACTTCATCGATGCGTTTGCCGGCAAGATAGTTGATACCGTCGAGGTTCGCGGCGTCCATGGGCACGCGGTGTTCAACGGCCGGTTTGGCCACGGACACCACGGTTTCGAAAATTGTGCGTTCACCTTCCTGAATCCACTGGCCCATAGAATGGAGGTCGGTGGTGAAATCCACGGATGCGGGGAAGATTCCCTTGCCGTCCTTGCCCTCGCTCTCGCCGTAGAGCTGTTTCCACCACTCCGAGAAATAATGGAGTTTGGGGTTGAAGTTTACAAGAAGTTCTATCTTCTTGCCGCTGCGGTAAAGGGCGTTGCGCAGGCGGGCATAGGTCTGGGAGGGATTCTCGGGCGAAGGATGAAGAGTTGTTCTCTCCATGTCGGCGGCTCCGGCGAGGAGCTTCTTGATGTCGTGGCCGGCCACGGCGATCGGGAGCAGACCCACAGGAGTGAGCACCGAGAAACGGCCGCCCACATTGTCGGGAATCACGAATGTCTCGTAGCCCTCTTCGTCGGCCATCTGACGCAACGCACCCTTGCTGCCGTCGGTCACGGCCACGATGAGCTTGCGTGCCTCATCCTTGCCGACCTGCTTCACGAGCTGGTCCTTGAGCAGACGGAAAGCTATGGCGGGCTCGGTGGTGGTTCCCGATTTGGAGATCACGATGATACCGAAGCGTTTCCCTTCGAGAAGTTTCTGGAGCTCCGCGGTATAGTCCTCGCCGATGTTCTGGCCGGCATAGAGCACTTTGGGCTCGTGAGGCTTCGGAGCGTAATAGTCGGCAAAGCTGTCGGCCAAAGCGAAGTTCACGGCTTTTGCGCCGAGATAGCTTCCGCCGATACCGACGCAAACCACATAGTCGCAGTTTTCGCGCAGACGTTCGGCGGCTGCGTTGATACGGTCGACGAGCTCAGCGGGAGTCTCGGAGGGAAGACGGAGCCAACCGAGGAAATCATTGCCTGCGCCGGTGCCCTCTTCGAGAGTGGTCAGAGCCTGCACACTTTCGGCTTCCATGCCGTTGTATTCCTTTTCAGCGAAATAAACCGCATCCTGAATATTAAGATCGATTGTTTTCATACTTTATTTTGGGTTATTAGGGTAAATTCTCATTTCTTTTCACCTTCGTTTTCAGCAGATGTATCGGTCTCCCCGGCCTTCTCCTGCTTTTTCTCGGGACGCATCTGGGGGAAGAGTAGCACTTCCTGAATTGTCTGTTGACCGGTAAGGAGCATCGCAAGGCGGTCCATACCGATGCCCATTCCGGAAGTGGGGGGCATTCCGTATTCGAGAGCGCGGATAAAATCGGCGTCTATAATCATGGCCTCGTCGTCGCCTTTGTCGGCGAGACGCATCTGCTCCACGAAGCGTTCGTACTGGTCGATCGGGTCGTTGAGCTCCGAATACGCATTGGCCAGTTCCTTGCCGTTCACCATAAGTTCAAAACGCTCGGTGAGCTCGGGATGTTCACGGTGGCGTTTGGTGAGCGGCGACATCTCGATGGGATAGTCGGTGATGAAGGTGGGCTGGATAAAGCAACCTTCACACTTCTCGCCGAAAATCTCGTCGATGAGTTTGCCGCGTCCCATGGAGGGGTCGGTCTCTATGCCGCGTTCCTTGCAGAATGCGCGGAGATCATCCTCGCTTTTGCCCGTGATGTCGAAGCCGGTTTTCTCGAGTATGGCCTCGGTCATGGTTACACGTTTGTAGGGGGGCTTGAAATCTATCTCGTTGTCGCCGACCTTCACTTTGGTTGTGCCGTTCACGTCGAGTGCTATCTTTTCGAGCATCTTCTCGGTGAAGTCCATCATCCAGTTGTAATCCTTATAGGGGACATAAATCTCCATGCAGGTGAACTCCGGATTATGGGTGCGGTCCATGCCTTCGTTGCGGAAATTCTTGGAGAATTCATAGACTCCCTCGAAGCCTCCGACGATGAGGCGCTTGAGATAGAGCTCATCGGCGATGCGGAGATAAAGAGGAATATCCAAAGCGTTATGATGCGTAATGAAAGGGCGGGCGGCGGCTCCTCCGGGAATTGCCTGAAGGATGGGGGTCTCAACCTCCGTATAGCCGAAGCTGTTGAAATAATCGCGCATGGAGTTGAACATACGGGTGCGTTTCAGGAAGATCTCACGCACGCCTGGGTTCACCACGAGGTCGACATAACGCTGGCGGTAGCGTTGCTCAGGGTCGGTGAATGCATCGTAAGCCTTGCCGTCCTTCATCTTCACGATGGGGAGGGGGCGGAGGCTCTTGCCGAGCACCGTTATTTCGCGGGCATGGATGGATATCTCTCCCATCTGGGTGCGGAACACGTAGCCTTTAACGCCGATAAAATCGCCGATATCGAGAAGCTTCTTGAACACTACGTTATAGAAATCCTTGTCTTCGCCCGGGCAGATGTCGTCGCGGCTTACGTATATCTGGATTCGGCCTTCGGAATCCTGAAGCTCCATGAAGGAGGCTTTGCCCATGATTCGGCGGCTCATTATGCGGCCGGCCACGGCTACCTCGCGCGGGGGCGTCAGATTGTCGTCGAAGTTAGTCTTTATCTCTTGGGAATGACCGCTCACGGGATATTCCGCGGCGGGATAGGGGTCGATTCCGCGTTCGCGCAAAGCCTCGAGGCTGCGGCGGCGCACCTGTTCCTGTTCGCTGAGTTCTGTCGTTGCCATAAAATTCTGTTTAAACAACCTCTATGTTGTAACAAGTTTATCCGGATTGCAGACCGTTTATCCGGGTTATAAAAAGTTTAAATTCGTTGTAACAAGTTTATTTTTTGCAAAATTAATAAAAAAATCCGTTATATCTGCTCTTATCCTTGCGAATCACAAAGATAAAGCCGCGCCCCGGGAGCGGAGCGCGGCCATATTTACGGATTTTCTGCGAATCAGCGTTTCAGAAGTTTGAAGGTCTTTCCACCAAGGCGAATGATGTAAAGCCCGGGTTCGAGGGCGGGGATCGCCTCTGCGGCTTTCGCGCCCGCCACAACCGTCATACCGGCCGGGGTGAAAATATCCACCACGGCTTCTCCGTCGGCAAGGATTCCGGCGATGCCGGTCTCCGTGTCATCGAGGGGAGCCTCGAAAAGCAACAGAGGCGCGCGTTCAGCCGACGCAGCGGCTTTGACATAGGCGTGGTTAGGCATAACCTTGTCGGTGCTTCCCTCAGCAGGGACAAACGAACCTACGCCATCGGCTTCGGCGAGAATATGGCTCTCGGGAGCCGGAGCAGTCTCTTCAAACACGCCGGTGAGCAGGCCTCCGATATATTCGGTATCCGTGTTTGTGGCCTGTCCCCGGAAACTGAATTCCTTTTGTCCGGCTTCGGAAGCCTTGACGATATAGGGGGTATTCGCCTCGATCCTGTCGGCGGGTGCGAGCGTGATCAGCTGATAGCGGATAGCCTCAGTCTCTCCCTTGGGGGTATAGCTCTTGATCTCGCCGAGGGAGGAAAGCGTGTAGACCCCGAGATTTTCGGGTACATCAGCTTCGAAAGGAAGGATGATGGTTCCGTACACATCTCCCTCCATAGTCCAATCCACGTTGACCGCCGGCTCTTCGAAATAGAGAGCAGGAATAAGCGCGGTCTCCGACAGCCCTGTGATAAAGGCATGATACGGAGCTACGGCACCATGTTCCACTTCGCCGTTGTGATAGATGAATCCGGTGTTGCCGTTGAACGAAACGAGATGATGATCGCCTTCGGCGGGAAGCATCTCGGCGAATGTGCCCGTAAGGAGGCCGGACTTATACGTGTCTTTGGTATGTGTGGTCGTTCCCGAGAAGCGGTAGATTCCATCAGTGGTCGAGGCTGTGCGTACAACCGGGTCTGCGGGGGTCTTTTTCACGAGATAGGGGGTATTGGCTTCAATCCTGTCAGCCTTCTGAAGAGTAAGCAGACTGTAGGCCACGTTCCCGCCGTTCACCTCCGACTGGCTCGGAGCGATTACCGAATAGACCTCCAGACCGGCCGGTATATCAGCTTCGAAGGGGAGCATGATGGTTCCGTAATTGTCGGTCTCCATATTCCAGTCGATATCCACATCGCGTCCAAGAAGAGTAAGGGTGAATTTGTCGGCTTTGAACCAGGGTCCGAGATTGAGCGGGCTCAGGTCGCTGTTGAAGTTGCCGTCGGCCGAGGGATAAAGACCGATCAGGATATCCGCGCTCTCCTGCGTAACCTCAAATTCCACGCTGATTGTCCGGAAAGCGTTGCCGGTCTCGGTTGTCACCATCTCGCCGGGAGTATTGTTCACGGCCAGGTAGAAACGGTTGCCTGCATCGGAAGCCACAAGGGCCGAAAGACGGTATTTTCCCGCGGGCACCCCTTTGACAGTCTGAGTCAGAGGTGCGGCCTTGGAATTGGCATATGCATTGAAGAGGTAATCGCGGTCCAGGCCTTCGGTGACGTATACATCCTCGTTTTTGGTGACCTTAGTATCGGAGTTGGGTTCCATTTCGATATTCCAGGCGGTCATGTCACCGAGCTCGAAACTATAGTTTGTAATTGCTCCGCTCATGTCGGCTCCGGTTTCTGACTGCGAGAATATCAGCGCGCGCAGACGGCTGTAAAGCTCCTCGATCTCCTTGAGGCCGTTGCTTCCGTGCATCGGGTCGGCTTCAGCATTTGGCACGTTCTCATGCTCTGCTTTCCAGTGCTCGTCGAAGAGGTCGCGGTAGTCTTTGGCGCTCCATTGCGTACGGTATTTATCGGGGAGAGTAGCGGCAATCTGGTCGGTACGGGTGATGGCTTTCTGCAGACGGTCGTAGAAGAAACATACCTTTGTATCGCCATGACGCGTCAGTTCGAACTTGTCGATCTTATACCATGAGCCGCCGAGGTCGGGATAGCTTCCGTCGGCATTTCCTCCGCGCACGGAGATAGTGACGGCTTCCGTGCTTTCCGCCACATCGAATTCGAGGCTGAACACGGCCGCCTTATCTTTCTGACGTTCGATCTTGAATGATTGTTTCTGACCATTGGCCTCGAACCAGATATAGCTGTTCTGGTCGGCGGCCACCGTGGCGCGGAGACGATAGTGACCGGCAGGAAGTCCGGGGATAGTCTGCGAGAGCACAGTGCCCTTGCCATCCTGCCATGTATTGAAGAGATAGTCGCCGTCGCAGCTCTCGAATGTATACGTTGCGTCGGAATTGGGTTTCACTCCCGTGTCGCCGGCGAATGTGGCGTCCCATCCGAGGGTCGTTCCGAATTCGAAGCTCGGGTTGATTATTGCCGATGTGTAAGACACGCCTTCGGAATTGGCCTGCGAATATACTTTCGCACGCAGAAGGCCATAGATTTCATTGAATTCCTTGAGGCCGTCTCCTTCGATAGTGAGTTCGTCGACCATTGTCTGATAGCTCGAGAGATTCCAGTCCTCGTTATAGGGCGCCCCGAGATCGTTTACGCGCTTGGTTGCATCCTTTATGGCGCGTATTACCATATCATAAGCCGTGGCGTTTTCGCTGTCGCCCAGACGGGTGAGACGGAAGTTGTCGGCCTTGAATGCGGATTCTCCCCTCACTCCTATCTTAAGTTCTCCACCGTTGTGGATGAACTTGAGAGTTGTCTCTGTCAACGTCTCCGTAGAGGCAGGTGCAGCCTCGGGGGCGTTTGTCTTGCTCCGGTCCGCTGCGAGGAGCGTGGCTCCTGCCGACAAGAGGGCTTTCAGCTCATAGGTTCCGGCCGGCATTCTGACGGCGAAGGTATGAGTGATTTCGCCGGCATCCGCATTAAGGATATAACTTCCGTCGGCCTCGCCCTCGGAGTTGACGACGCGGGCGTTGGTGGCTGCGGAGGCGTCCCATTCCGAGATGTCGCCCATCTCGAAGGAATTGTTGAGGATGGCGCAGCTCATGTCGGCCGGTATCTCCTGCTGACGGGCGGCGGCTTTAGCAAGGGCCACATAGGTGTTGTGGATTTCGCGGGAACCGTCGCCGGAGATGAGCCTGTTTTCGTAGGCATCCTCCACTGCGTAGTTGTCGTAACCCGTGAGACCCGCGGCCTCGGCTTTGGCGCGGGCATCATCGATGGCGGCCTTGACGCGGTTGAGCGTCGCGAGATCTTCATCCGTCGGCCCGTAATATGTAAGCCGGAAGTTGTCGAAAAAGACAGAACCTGCCGAAGTATTCTCACTTGTTTTATCGATAATGGTCTTTATCTGGCCGTCTGTGACAGTGATTCTTGCATTTACTGTATATTCTCCATTTGTGAATTTTTCCGCCGCATCCGAAATTGAGGTATTTCCACCGTTTTCGACTCTTGCGACATTGAGCGCAACGCCATTTATATTTAAGGTCGCATTATTGTTGTCGCTGAAAATTTGGCAAGAAACCTCATAAAGACCATTTGGCAGATTACTGTCGGTTTTTGTTATAGTCCATAATGTTTTGTTTCCTTTGACACCCCATGACAATTTGTCATTATAGACTTTACATATCGTATTGGCCTTATCATTGCCACTTCCTCCTTGTTCGATTTTTACATTATTGCTTGCCTTGTTTGAAAAAGAATTGTCCCAGACTTTATTGTCTGGGTTGTTTGCTGATATGTTTGCTCCTTTAAAAAGGAATGTGGCGTCTTTGGGAGAAGATTCGGAGGCCATGCGGAGATCTGCCACCAACTCCTGTAGTGTGACTAATTCCCATTTTTGAGAAGAATTGCCTTCTTCAAATGTTTTGCCGTTTACATAAAAATCATCATCATCCAGACCAAGTGCCATCTTGATGGGGTCCGAGCCTTCCGCAGGGGCTGAATAGGTAATGTAATATGATTTTTCTCCAGATATCTTTTCAAATTTCCATACATGCTGTATCTCTGAAGACTTGTCAATATATATATCCGGTCGATCAATATAACCGCAATTATTGCTGATTATGAAGTCTGTATCTCCGGTATTGGAAGATATGAGCGTGAAGGGTTTGCCTGTATCTTTCATCACGGCATGAGTATCCCACCAACCACCGCTGTTTAAATATTTCCCGGTCTTGACGTTGCGGAGGTAGTATTCGCCACCGGTGAGGGCCTGTCCGACGTTCTCTATCTCGAATTCGACGACGATGGGATAGTGGTCGGAAATCGAAGTGCCATCGGCACGTGTGAACTCGATATCCTGATTATAGCTTAGGGCTTTGAGCGTCACGCCGCGGGCATCCGTGTTCTCGATATAGAACACTTTATCGACAACCTCGCCAGTCTGGAAGGCTTCGGCATTGGTGCCGTCGTATTTGCCGGGCACCATTATCGCAGGATCACCCACCGAGGGATATACCCCTTCGCGTTTGAGGTCGATCCAGGGATCATGCATCGTAAATCGCGGGTCGGCATCGATGCGGTCGAACATAAGTTCTTTGAGACGGTCGCGGGTGTAACGGCAGTTGGTGTCGCCCATCACGATTATGGGGCGTTTGTTGTCGCTGGCCAGAATCATGTCGACAAGCTGCGCCATCTGAATCTCGCGCGCCTGATTGTCGGCCTCGGTGGTCTCGGCATCCATGTGGAGGATATAGACATCCACCTCGAGACCCGGAGCGACACGCACCATGTAATAACGGTAACCTTTGGCAATCAGCTGGTCAGCCCCGTCATTAGTGATACCGTTGCGCTTGTTCCATAGATACCATTCCTCGCCCGAGACTGTGATGTTGGAACGCCAGAGAAGGTTGAGGCCGTCGGTCTCGAACCATTTGGAGCCGTTGAGATAGGGAACGACGTTAGTCACTTTCGAGGGAATCTCACCGCGGTAGGTTCCGCAGTTATAGACGCCATTGAGGCCGGACATCAGCTCCGTGTTGTAGTTAAAATTTTCGGAGACTCCGAAAAAGTCCCATCCTTTCTGGGAGATAAGGGTGCTCATCTCCGCTGTGCCCGCTGCCTGCGGGCCTTCCGGGTTAAGTTTCACATCGACGATACCGGCAGCCTTCACGTTTGGAGGCAGACCGTCGACGTTAAGGCTCGCCACGGTGAATGTTTTCTTCTGCGCCGCAACAGGCAACGCCAGAAGAAGGCAAAGCATTAACGTTAGTTTTTTCATAAAAGGTTAACGGAATATGGTTATAATGTTGGTTAGTTGGATCAATACCCAATGCGATTCTCCAATCGGGGAGTTTGCGGAAGCTATTTTATCGGAGAGTTTTCAGGCGAGTTCTTCGGCGAGGAACTCGGCGGCGTCGGCCACGCAGTCCTCGCAGCGGCGGAGCATCTTGCCGGTGCCGATCCCTTTA
>OKSX01001059.1_pt1 | contig 15044 bp, 14 predicted proteins | sample 1606391 | NCBI WGS metagenome assembly OKSX01 (sample SAMEA3879578, study PRJEB24766) | human gut metagenome | biome: human-associated habitat; feature: feces | place: USA | collected 1985/1987
ACCACAAAATCAACTTCAAACTGCTTTCGAGTTGTTTTTCCTTCATCATTTTTCGTATATACGTCTACAATACCAACATCTACATTATACCCCCGGATCAGCAGCTCGTTATATACAATATTTTCCATAATATGAGTAGGCTCCTGTTGTCTGAAATTAAGTCTGGCATTTCTAAGACCCAGATCTGAAAAATAGTATTTCAAATTTGCACCCACGTATTTTCTTCCTTTAATATCGTACCGGGTTGCCTTAAAAATCAAAAAAGCCTCGGCGAGATAATCTATATGATTGGATATTGTTTTATTACTGTAATTGATCCCACGTTCACTTTTAAAAGTATTTGATATTTTTGTTGGATTGGTAGGCGCTCCTATAGCAGACGCAAGAATATCGACCAGCGTATTTATCTCGTCCACATTTTGAAGTTTGTTTCGCTCTACCACATCTTTGATATAAACATTTGAAAAAATATTCTTCAAATACTCTGCCTTTTGGCTTTCCGTAGAAAATCGGGCAACCTGCGGAAGTCCGCCATATGTCATATATTCTTCCCATGCATCCTCATAATCTCCATCAAAAGCTGCATAAAATTCTGCAAAAGACAATGGATAAATTCTTATCTCATCTCCCCTTCCTCTGAATTCAGTTACAATATCACTTGATAAAAATTTAGAGTTACTTCCCGTCACATATACATCAATATTGCTGATACGAAGCAAACTGTTCAGAACCTCTTCAAAGCGTGGCATAAACTGTACTTCATCTAAGAACAGATAATAATTCTGATCATCTTTCATTGCTCCTTTGATATATTGATAACACTTCTTGGGATCTCGCAGTTCCTCATTTTCTATGCCATCCAAAGCAATCTCAATAATGTGTTCATTATCCACACCATTCTCTAATAAATATTTCTTAAATAATACAAATAAGAGAAATGACTTTCCACATCTCCGAATTCCTGTAATAACCTTAATCATTCCATTGTTTTTTCTTATCTTTAATTTTTCAAGATAGGCATCCCTTTTAATCTCCATGCTCTCACTCCTTATTTTTTTGCATTGCACATTTTTTAGTAATGACATTTTACCACGAAATTGTTTCTTTTTCAATAGTTACCTTGTAATATAAAAAACCGCCGCACAAAGATCACTCTCTGCACGGCAGTTCAATTTTCGACAATTTGCAGCCAGCCCAAAGCTGCTCTCGTCATTTTATACACGATTATTGATTTTGATGCCTACATGCTGTGAAGCAATTCGCCGGCATCTTCCCAGGCAAAAACTTTGACCCAGGATAAAAAGGAGTAAATTATTAGCCCATATTATTCCATACTCACGACAGTATATCCAAGTTTTTCGATGGTATTCTGAATTTCCAGATCATCGACATCCTTGTAAACCGAAATCGCCGCTGCTTTCTTATTCAGATTCACTTTTGCGACGATGCCATCCATTTCATTCAGATGGTTCTCGATCCGCACCCGGCAATTCTGACAGTGCATGCCGTCGATGTGTACGGTGACCTCACGAAGTACCGGTCCGGAGATCTTTTTCCTGATCGGCTTTTCTTTGGGACCGCCGCAGCAGTCGCCTTCGCCTTTCATGTGCTTAATGCTGGTCCGGATCGCCGGAATCAATATCAGCACGAGAATTACTATGATTAAAAGTGTCTGCGTATTCAACCTCGTCATCCCCTTTAATCTTTCTTCTTTGGTTTTGATGCACAGGAACGTGTACACGAACCTGCGGACGGACATCCGATACAATGAACGCCCCTCTTCTTCTCTTTACGAATGTAAAGAAGGGAAGAGCCTACGATGATTACCAGAAGTAAGATAACAACTACATTTGCTATAATACCTGTCATAATTCATCATCTCTTTTCTACATTATTAGTCTAACTGGTACTCGGTATCGATAGCTCGATTTGCTCTCATGATCAATGTAACGATTACGGCAGCAAATACAAGTACTGCGATCAAACCGCCGACAAATCCGGCACCAAGGCTTCCCGTCGTGATCAATGTACCAATCTGGTATACTAAAAATCCTACGGTGAAACCGGTTGCCAACTGGAGGCAGATACCGGCAAACAGCCATTTTCCACTCTGCATCTCGGAGTTCATAGCACCCAAAGCTGCGAAACATGGTGGAGTATAAAGGTTGAACATCAAGTAAGCAAGTGCTGCTACTTTTGTGATTCCCATTGCGGTAGCAACAGCGTTACCACTTCCGATCAACTCAAGTTCATCCGGATCGATGAAGTTTGTGATCGCATAAACCGTAGCGATCGTACCAACTACGTTCTCTTTTGCGATAAATCCTGTGATTGCTGCTGCAGCAAGCTGCCAAGCGGCGATACCTACAACAGGTACAAGAAGTACAGCAAATGGTCCTGCGATACTAGCAAGGATAGAAGTATTCTCTGCGCCTTCTTCGATGGCTTCGAAATGCCAGTTGAAGGACTGCATGATCTGAACTACTGTGTTACAAACAAGAATAACGGTTCCTGCTTTTTTGATATATGCTTTACCACGGTTTAACATGGACAAAACACCAATTTTCAAACTTGGAACTTTGTACTCAGGCAGCTCGATGATGAAGAAAGATTTTCTGTACTTCATACCGGTAACTGCTTTTACCAAAAGTGCTCCAAGAAGGATCAAAAGGATTCCTACAAAATACATTACCGGTCCAACCCATTTTGACTCTGGGAAGAAAGCACCTGTAAACAATGCGATTACAGGAAGTTTTGCTCCACATGGCATAAAGGTTGCCAGCATTGCTGTTGTTCTACGTTCTCTTTCGTTACGGATGGTACGGCAAGCCATGATAGCCGGGATACCACATCCTGTTCCGATGATCATAGGAATTACGGATTTACCGGAAAGACCTACACGTTTGAAGATCGGATCCAATACGACAGTTGCACGAGCCATATATCCACAATCTTCCAAAAGGGCGATGAGGAAATACATAACCATTACCAATGGAAGGAAACCTACTACGGCACCTACACCACCGATTATACCATCAACAAGCAGGGCATACAAGAAAGGATTTGCATTTTCAAGCAATCCGCCTACCCATTCCTGGAACGTCTCAATCCATCCGGTCAGGATATCTGCCAGATAGGTACCAAGTGTTGACTGTGATATAAAGAATACAAGATACATGATCGCTGCAAAGATGATCAAACCGGAAACCGGATTTGTGAGCACCTTATCGATCGCATCTCCTTTAGTCTTTTCCTTTGTCTGTACTTTACGTACTTCTACTTCTTTTACAATACCATTTACAAAATCAAAACGTTTACGGTCGGCTGCTTCTACTTCCGTTTTGTCATGCAGATTGATATTACCCTGCACGTAGGGAGGAACCTGTCCTTTTCCTTCCAATTCAACAGCAGCGGCAACGACATCTTTCAATCCTGTGTCTGTTGTAGATGTTGTCTTAATAACAGGACATCCTAATTTCTCAGACAACAATACTTCGTTGATCTGTGTTCCTTTTTTCTCATTGATATCGTTCTTATTCAAAGCAACGATTACCGGAATACCCAGTTCCAAAAGCTGTGTTGTGAAGAACAAACTACGACTTAAGTTTGTAGCATCCACGATGTTAATGATCGCATCAGGATGTTCATTTTTTACATAACCACTTGTAATACTTTCCTCTGATGTAAATGGGGACATTGAATATGCACCCGGAAGGTCAACTGCGATCAGTTCCTTCGCGCCATCATAATGATCTTTTTTAATCGGACTTTCTTTTCGGTCCACGGTAACGCCGGCCCAGTTACCAATCTTTTCGTTTCTTCCCGTCAATGCGTTGTACATAGTAGTCTTACCACTATTGGGATTACCGGTTAACGCGATTCTCATAAAGAAGCCTCCTTATATGTATTTGGTGGTAACGATTCTGTTACCTTTATATTAAAATAGCTTTTGCTAATTCAATATCAATGTTGTAGCGTCCGTCTTTAATGGACACGACGCAGTTCTTTTTCTTTCTGGAAACAACCGTGATCGGTTCTCCACTATAGCAGCCGAGAGAGAACAAAAAGGATTTCATTTCCTCGTCATCTGTCACGATATCACTGATAATACATTCTTTTCCAACTTCTGCTTCACTTAAATTCATACTAAACTCTCCAATCTATGCTCACAAGGTTTCCCTTGAATTAGTTGCTGTTACATATCGTTTTCTTTATCTTACGTCCGTTAGTATACACTAACCACCATTAGTTGTCAATACCAAAAGTTGCATTATTGATAAAATTTCTCTAAATTCTACCTATTGAATTATATTTTTTATTGTGTTATACTTATATTCAAATACTTTAGGGGAGGAATCGAGATGACCTTAAATGAATCTTCAGAGAATTACCTTGAGATGATTCTTATGTTAAGCAAAAAACTTCCGGTCGTCCGTTCTGTTGATATTGCGGAAAACATGGGCTTTAAGAAATCCAGCGTCAGTGTGGCGATGAAACATCTGAGGGAGGATGACTATATCACAGTCACAAAGCCGGGGTTTATTTATCTGACAGATAAGGGACGGGAAGTGGCAGAAATGATTTATGAACGCCATGAGCTTTTGACGTCCTGGCTCATTCAGTTAGGAGTAGATGAAAATGTTGCGGCAGAAGACGCCTGCCGGATGGAGCATGACATCAGCAAAGAAAGTTTTGAGGCAATCAAAAAATATATATTGGACAACAATTAATTTTTGTATTATTTTCATACTTCAACTCTCAGCAAAGGAGCTGATAGGATTGCGGTAACCCCGTTTCCCTGTCAGCTCCTTGCTAGTTTTCATGGTTGTTATCCTGCCTGCTCCATTTCTTTCACAATAAGGAGAATCTGGCCCGGCGTAAGTGTTTCTTCCTCTAATTGATTGGTCTCGGCGATGGCATCGCTCGTCGTGTAAAATTGTTTGGCGATATCCCACAGCTGCTCGCCCGGCTTTACCACATAACCGACCATCCCCGGCTCTTTGGCACGCGCCGCCATATCCATCTCCTGTTCTTCCACGCCCGAGATAATCGGCTCCTCGTGATTTTCAAACGCAAGTACATCGAGGACAAGCACCGCCTTAATGTCCGCTTCATTTTCTCCCAGAAGCGTCCCACTGATCTGCTCTACACTGACATCAAGACGAATGTCGCTGTCTTTGCTGACTCCCGGAATCTGCACTTCCTGCTCAAACGGCAGCATTCCCTTGGCCGCCGCCAGAGGTGCCTGCGCATCCGAAGACTGATACAATATATTGATATCCAAAATCCCTTCTACCACCACGCTGTCTTTTCCTACACGCTTTTCGTCCACACGCGCTTCACCGTTTACTTTCCAGATCTGAAGCGGCTGTCGGCTCTCATCCAGTAAAATTTTTCCATCGACGCGCGACTTATTTTTATTTTTCAATAACAGATTTTCAAAATACGACATTTCGTATACCGGAGTACACCGTTTTGAGGTGGAGTAAAAATCTGTCAAAGCTTCCATTTGTTCCTGTCCGTATGCCGAGATGGCGAACGCAATAACCACTTCTACATCCAAAATCCGATCTTCGCCGTCTTCATCCGGCTTTACTTCCATTTCATAGCTGTGAATGTGTGATTTGACCTGAAGGACACTGGTTTCGTCGCAGCCTCCGCACGGAATTTCTCCCTGAACCGGCACCTGACATTCGTGATATCCAAGGCCGGCCGGCTCTTCCGCATTGAGATACAGCACAAAAATATCCACTTCTCCCGTCACGATCATTTTGTCCTCTTCGCATCTTGTCTCGATTTCATTGAGCGACACATCTTCATATAAAATGCGCTCAATCGTATCTTTGGTTCCCGGCAGCCGGCACTCGTCACGCACACGCAGCGTATCTTTTTTGGTCAAAAGCAGTTTTGTGATGTCCATCGTCTTTTTCTTCGTATACACATCGTCTTCTGCCACAACATCCACCGCACCTTCTCCGTCGTAAATCGTCTCCGCTGCCACAGAAAAAACAATTACGGCGCGAATCCCCAGTTTTCGTGAATTGATCAAATCGGCACGAAAATCTTCGATGCTTGCCTGAATGGAAATTTCTTCCTCCCGCACACCCTCGCAGTCCATTTTCACCGTTTCATAAAATGGCGTATTGCCGGCGAGATCGCATACCGGAACGTCCTCCTCTCCCGCATACAACACAGTAAAATGCAAGGCTCCGCGGATCTCCAGTTCGCCATCCCGCAGATGCATTTCCTCGATGACTACATTTCCCTTTTCCTGCATGATACTCCGCGCATCCGGCTTGATATCCGGCACATTGTAATCGGTATCTATTGTCGTCGTAACTTCTTTTCTACTGTTACAATGGTTCATATGAACCTTTTGTTTTATAAGTTCCATAACCCCTCCACTGTCCAAAGTTTTTCTCTCTTTTTTATACCTATTCACGACGTCCCGGAAATATGCCATTTGCCGTTATGAAAAGAAAACCTTTTTTATGCATATTTCCTAATTTTTGGCATATAATAGTGTTAGGAGACTTGACAAACACAATATTATGTAGTACAATGAACATGTATTTCTATATATCGTGGTTATACACTTGGGATATTTATTGATTAAAGAGTTCCTGTGCAAGCAGGGGAAAGGCCGGTTGATTATGATTAAGGCAGATGTAGGTTCTGTAAGAAGAGCCGTAAGTAAACACATCGGTAGCAAAGTGGTGATTCGTTCCAACCTTGGCAGACACCGCGTAGATGTTACAGAGGGAATCATTACGGATACGTATCCCAGTATATTTTTGATTTCCGTTAAAAATGGATTTGAAGATACATTTCAGACAGTATCTTTCAGCTACACCGATGTACTGACACATGACGTCCAGATTAAGCTTTGTAAAGCATAATAACTTTATATTACTTTTCTCACGAAAACGGGCAGCCGCAAGGCTGCCCGTTTTCCTTTTATAATCATTTTATTGCATCTTATGCGTTCTGGATCGCATCCAATACCGCCTCTGCCACTTCTTCTTTGGACATACAAGGAAGTTCTACGATTCCTTCTTCCATCACAAGGGTAACCACATTGGTATCGGTTCCAAATCCCGCGCCCTCATCGCGTAGGTTATTGGCAACGATCAAATCTGCATTTTTCTTCTGCAATTTCTTTTTCGAATTTTCTACCAGATTTTCCGTTTCCATCGAAAATCCACAGATAAATTGACCCGGCTTGCGGTGTTCTCCAAGATACGCAAGGATATCCGTCGTCCGCCTCATCGGCAGCGACAGGTCGCCGTCCTTTTTCTTGATTTTCTCATCGCTTACGGAAACCGGCGTATAATCTGCGACTGCTGCCGCTTTGATAATAATGTCCATCTGCGGTGCACGTTCTTTGACTGCATCAAACATTTCCTGCGCACTTACGACAGGCACGACATCGGCAAACAACGGTGCCGGGAGATTCGTCGGAGCTGTTATCAGCGTCACGTCCGCGCCTCTTCGCATGGCAATTTTTGCCAGTGCATATCCCATCTTTCCCGTAGAATGATTGGTGATATAGCGCACCGGATCAATCGCTTCCTGCGTCGCGCCCGCTGTCACGAGCACTTTCTTTCCTGTCATGTCTTTCTCAAACTGGATTTCACGCAATATATATTCCAAAAGAACCTCTTCGGAAGGAAGTTTTCCTTTGCCTTCCACACGGCATGCAAGCATACCGGATGCCGGCTCAATCACTTCCATGCCAAATTCCTTTAATTTCTTCAAATTTGCCTGTACGATCGGATTTTCGTACATATTGGTATTCATCGCCGGTGCCACGATTTTCTTGCATTTGCAGGCAAGAATCGTCGTCGTAAGCATATCGTCTGCAATTCCTGCTGCCATTTTTCCGATAACATCGGCAGATGCCGGTGCCACAAGAACCACATCGGCTTTTTCGCCGAGTGCCACATGCTCGATATTGTAATTAAAATTGCGGTCAAATGTATCCACGAGACATTTGCGCGCCGTCAGCGTCTCAAATGTGATCGGATTAATAATATTGGTCGCATTTTTTGTCATAATTACATGCACATCACAGTGTAGTTTTGTCAGCATGCTGGTAAGATTTGCCATTTTGTAAGCAGCGATACTTCCGGTCACGCCAAGAACCACCGTTTTTCCTTTTAACATAGCGGCCTCCTGTCTACATCAATTGTCCGTGTTTTTCATACGTCGAAATCTGTTTGATCTTATTGTCGTCATCCACAAAAACGACTTTCGGCTTGTGCGTCTTTGCTTCTTCCGGAGTCATATCCGCGTATGCCATCAAAATGATATGGTCGCCGACCTGCACCATGCGTGCTGCTGCCCCATTGAGGCAGATCATGCCGGAGTTTTCTTCGCCAGCGATCGTGTACGTCTCAAAACGGCTTCCATTTTCCACGTCAACAATCTGTACTTTTTCATATTCCAAAATACCGGCAGCCTCCATCAAAACGGGATCTACCGTAATACTTCCTACATAATTTAATTCTGCCTGTACTACTGTTGCACGATGAATTTTCCCTTTCAACATCGAAATATTCATAATACTGTATCCTTCTTTCTCTTCAACTCAACGTTACTGTACTGCCACCTCACGGTGTTCTACTGATGTAGAGAACACAATCAGTGTCTTCGTTCTTCCATACACCTGCAGTTCTCCGATAAACTGGTCAAGCTCGTCCGTGCTCTTAAACTGAACTTCTAAAAGCATCGAATAATCGCCCGTCACACAATTACACTCGATCACATTCGGCCAATTTTCGATATAAGGATAAAACTCCTTTTTATCTTTCGGCGCAACTTCAAGATTAATGAATGCTTTAATGTGATATCCCAGCAGTTCCGGATTCAGGCTGGCATGAAATCCGGTGATATAATTCTGCTTCACGAGGTGATTGATCCTCGCAGACACAGCAGGTGCAGTCAGGAAGACTTCCTGCGCAATATCCTTTACAGGTGTTCTAGCATCTTTTTGTAAAATTGTCAATATCTTTTTATCAATTGTATCTAATTGATCGTTTTTCATATCTGACGCCCTCTTCTATTTCTGGTAACAGAGTCGTTACATTCCTCAGTTTTTATTCACTGCCTTAGTATAACATAATTTTCGCATTTCGTCCATAGCCACTTTATTAAATAAATCAAAACTCTTCTTTAACTTCGTTTAATAATGTTTTTTATTTAATAATTTATAGTTATTAGTTCTTGTTCTCCCAGTATTGACTTTTCCCTTTACTTATACTATGATGTCACTTGTTCAAATCGCTATTTGCGAAACCTTTATAATAATATCAAATAGTTACTTAAAAAGAGATTCCGTTTTCGGAATCTCTTTTTTCGGGGCAGGAATCCTTCCCCTTTATATATGCACTCTTTCTTCTACCAGATCATACAATTCGATCTCTTCGTCGCATTCCTGCGGCATCTGTGCAAATGCATAACGCATTTTAACCGGTTCTCTTCGATAACGGTTTTTATTATGTATGATGGCTTCTATATTTTTCAGGCACTCTTCTACCTGAACAGTTTTAACATATTTAAGAACAACCATAAATTCCCTGTCATTGAGACGATAACATTTTCCACGAGATCCAAATATCGTTTGAATGGAATCCGACACATCAAAAATCAGCTGCTCATATCTCCATGCTTCCTTTTGCACGTAGTCTATATCATTTTCAATTACAAATCGAACATAAGTCAGTTCCCCGGATGCCTCCTCGGCATTTCGAAATCTTTGGAACGCTTCCCCATTTTCCATCCCGGAAAGTGGGTCAAACTGTTCTGTCTTTTCATTTTCTACTATTTGGCGATCCATTTCAACACGATAAAACAACCCGGAAATTCCCACTCGCCACATTACAACGATAAAAATGAGCATACCCAGACAAAACCAGATGGCATATCCTGAGTCATGGTCAATGTGAAATTCGACAATCGCAATAAAGGAAAATACAAAGAGAAGTCCAATCCCTTTTACCAACGTCCGCATCAATTTTTTTTGATACATCTGCAATTCCTGAATCGCATATTTTATGACAACCCCGATGGAAACAAGAACCAGCGCATGCTCTGCATACACCAGGCGGTACATTGGAATACCTATGGTTTTATTAATAAACACGGACACGACAAGAAGCAATTCAAAGCCAAATGCCAGATATCCAAGCACCGGATAGTTCTTGCTGAGCATTTCTTTCATAAACATCAGGCAGAATACCGGCATCAGATACAGGCTAAGAAAATACACCAGCGCAATCACAACAGCCTGACCGGTAAAAAACTGCAGCAGTCTGGAATTTACAACGATCCATACTCCTGCCGTCAGGATAAACAGGCCTAAATTCGTAAATGCAGACACTAATACAGCCGGTATTTTCCTGCGAAAAAGAATCACTGTAAAAAACAAAGTAACCGATGTCAAAAATGTAATGATGGCAAATATCACAACGTACCCATTTCTAAGAAGCATACGTGTTAATATCGCATCTTTCTGCCCCAGACAGCATGTTCCAATTAATTTCAAATCCAATGCCTTTTCATCATTTAATGTACGAATGCGTATCGTTTTTCCGGCAACGTCATCCGGAAGGTCGATCCAACGCACGATAATTCCTCTGTTATGGTTATCATCTTTACACTCGAATACTTTATTTTCGCCGACAAATACTTCCATCATCATCCAATAACTTTCGATAGCAAGAACCTGGTGACGAGGCTCTTCATTTTTTGTCGTATAGGAATATACCAGATAAGAATCCTTATCCCCGGATTCACTGACATCCGGCGTCTTTGTCCAAACATCATTGAGAACCGTTACTTCTGCCTGGCTGAACGCCCCTTCATATTTTCCCAAATGATATGAACGCACACTGAAAAAGATTGTCATAAAAACAAGCAGAATTAAGCTTATTACATAACCATATCTTACACAATGTTTTTTCATTCAAGCACCTCTTCATTGTAATTTTTTTTGCTTTTTTAATCCCAATATCCCGGCAACATACTTATCCGGTACTTTTTCAATCTGCCCGTTATATCGGTTCACACAGCTGTTATATTCTGCTTCTGCTTCATGATAGCGGTATGACTCATCTTTTAATTTCAAGCAGATATTTCGAATCTTCTCTTCACATTGAAGATTACCATGTTTTTTGATCTCCTCGATGAGATTTCCAAGAATTTCCTCCATCTTATGGTACAAAATACTCTTCTCTTCTTCTCCCATTACCATATAATCTTGATCCAAAACAACATGGGTTTCCGCAAAAGTCTTTTCCTCTTCATGATAACTCTCCACATACTCGGCAAGCCTTTTCACCATGTTCCATTTTTCCATGCGGTAACTATCGAATTTAAGATATGCTTCCCGCGTCTCTTCCTGCAATTTTGTCAATTTATAAAAAATAGCAACAACGGCAATGCATATAAAAACAATGCTTGCCGTTATCACCCAAACGATTCCGCTCATTTTATTCTCCATTCACATTTTATTTATAGGGAGATTATAACATATTAATGTTTTCTTTTCAAGATATTTCATACATAATTAAACTTCCTTTCACGATATAATTTAATTTATGTCATCTCTACAACCGCATTGTTTTTATCTCTGCACAACACTATGCCAATTGTAGATTTGAATATTGGACAAACCTTTATTTGGGTTGACTGTATGAAGTCAGTCTTATTGCTATGCTTATTTTTATGCAAAATAAAATACCTACCGAAGAACTTCTTCCACGATAGGTATTTTTGATTTTTAGACCGTCTTAACTTAATGACATTGCATCATAACCAAGCTCTCTTTACTTCATAAACTGCACCCATTCCAGCTCAACACCAGGCTTATTTGTCTGAACATAAATCTTGGTTTTTCCGGTAGGTTTCGGATATAGACCATTGGAAGCCTCTGTCCAGGAACCATTTCCAAGATTATATACCGTGGCTACTGTCGCGCTGAGACTTCCGCTACGGATAAACAATTGTCCGCTGTTATTTGGCTGTTTGACATAAGCAGCTACTTTCTGTGGTATTGCACTTCCAAAATCAAGCGTAAAAGCAATATAGGAATCTGTGCTGTTAAAAGTTACTGTATCACCGGAAACGGTTACGTTTTTGGACTCCTCAAATGATATCGCCTTAATCTTATCAAAAGGTCCCGTTACCGCCGGCTTTTCTCCCGTAGTACTGTTTTTAATCGTAATCGTCAATGTCGCATTGGCTCCGGCATCAAACACAAATGTCAACTTCGTGGTGCCAACCGATTGCTTGGCAAGGTATTGTTTCAAAATAGTTACTTTATCACCATCTATTGTGTAATCCTTTCCCTGTTCCAGCTCGACATTTCCATTGCGAATTTTAGAAAAACGTCTTTCTCCACTCAGGATCAGGTTTGTCGTAATGTCTGTCTGTGCTTCTGCTTTCAAATCAAATTCTGCTTTGGTTGTTGAAATTTTTCCATTTACAACAGGTTCCGGTGCATTACTTGACAGATAAACACGGAAGTTACCACTGCAATGCAGAAGTCCCATCATATACAAGCATCCGTCATAATAACGGTATTTTCCAGTGGTTGGTGAAATATTCCAAAAGTCTTCCACAAAGGCCCATGCTTTTTGGGTACTGGCTGCCAGTCCCGCTGTCGCATTCATCGCAACAAGTCCCGGAGAGTGGTCGGAACTGTATTCTTTGCTTCCATCCAGTGTCCATTGATTTCCATAATTTTCCACGCCTTTGTCATAGAAAAAGGACTGTAGTGTATCTGCATGGGTAACTGCCCAGTCGTCTTTTGCCCACCATGCGTAATCACAGGCAATGTTGGCAGCGGTACGCCATGCATCAAAACGGAAATCACCATGATTGCCTTCATTTCTTGCCGCTCCCGAATATTCTGAATAATCCGGAGCTAATCCAGTAGAGGCATTGGTTGCCTTTCTAAAATATTCGCGGCTTGCTTTTGCTGCTTCGCTCCAAAACTCATTATCCTGGTCTGCCTCAAGAGCCCACACTTCATAAAATGCCGGCAAATGATACGAAGGATCCGTATAGGTAGCCGCACTTCCAATCGGACAGAATACCGGCATTTTATGTTCGGAATTAAACATATTCACGCCCTGTCCGTCATCTGCTTGGTGAAGCATCGTCGTAAGAATTTCCTGTGCCTCTTTATGATAATTATAGATGCCCTCGCCGTTACCCCAGCGCGCAGACGCAAACAATAAGGCGGTTGCAAAATATTCTTCTCCATCAGCTGCTGGTGTGTTGTCCTTTATGGTTCCATCTGTGTTCATCTGCCATGCAAAATAGCCTTTGTGTTCACCGCTTTTATGCTGCATATAGGTCTTTGCCCAGTTCCAAAGACAATTAAATTCTTCCTGTTTGTCCATCTGAACACAAATCATCATGCCATAAGACATTCCCTCTGAACGCACATCGTCGGTATCCGCAGTATAAATATAAGCCATATCGTCGCCTACCGGATAGTAGAGACGTTCGTCATCGGTTCCATGAAACAGTTTTTCCCATGTCGATTCGACTTTTTTGTTTATTTCGTCCTCAGAATAGCCATATTCCTTAAAAAGATTTCGGTAATTTCCTGTATAGGCAGCTCCCTTGGATGCCGGCACGGGTGCCGCTGGTGTTGCCGGTATGTCTCCGATATAATAAAGCTCGTAACTATTGACATAAGTGTCATTGGAGCCATTATCCGTTTCCAACAAAAACTTAATTTCCTGCTTTCCGGTTACGTCCGTCATTTTAAAGTCAAATGACTGCTCAGAAAGTGAAGTTCCGGTAAAGCTGACCGCTCCTACTTTTTTCCCACCGATATAAACCGATATACCGGCTGGCGAGGAATTACTGGAAGAAGCCCCTTTGACAACCATACGGTACTTCTTATTCGTTCCTGTAAAAGTATACGAGGTGGAACAATAATCTTTATTCATGTAAAATGCCATCGCCGAAAAACTTAAATCACTTTTTGGTCCCGCTGCATTTCCGTAGGTCATTTTGGAACATTCCCCACTACTTACAAGTTGTGGCGCTGCGGTCGCTGTCGGCTTTGCTGTTGATGCTGCCGTTGGCTTTGCTGTTGGTGCTACCGTTGGCTTTGCTGTTGGTGCTACCGTTGGCTTTGCTGTTGGTGCTGCCGTTGGTACTACCGTTGGTGCTACCGGTGTTGGGCCTACTATTGGGCCTGCTGTTGGTGCTACCGTTGGTGCTACTGTTGGTGCTACCGTTGGTGCTGCTGTTGGTGCTGCCGGTGTTGGGCCTACTATTGGGCCTGCTGTCGGTGCTACCGTTGGGCCTACTATTGGGCCTGCTGTTGGTACTACCGGTGCTGTTGGTGCTGCTGACACTGTCGCCGTTGGCGTTGCAGAGATTGCCGGTGTTGGGCCTACTATTTGACCTGCTGTTGCCGTCGGCATAGCTGTTTCAGTCGGTAATTTTGTCTGATTCTGTGACGTATTTTTCGGTAAAACTTTTACTTTTAACCGAGTTTTCATTTTCTTTCCTTTTTTTTGTGTCACAGTAACCGTTGTCTTTCCCGCTTTTTTGCAAAAAGCTGTCCCTTTTTACTAACTAACAAAACTTTTTTATTTGAAGACTTAAACTTCAAAATCTTCTTCATCTTCTTTTGCGGCACTTTTTTCCCGTTAACCTTTACTTTTAACTGGACTTTTTTACCTGCCTGAATAGTAAGAACACCTTTTTTCTTCTTGTTCAAAATTGTAATGGTTTGCTTCTTTTTCTTAGCCTGTGAATTCGGAACGGAACTGTTTGCTATACACGTTGTAATCACAAGTGAAAAAACAAGAAATAGCACTAAATACCGTTTCCCTCTTTTTGTATTCCTCATAATTAATGCCTCCTGTCATATTATCGAATACACATTTTATTTTGACGAACATGATTATACCATTTATACGGAGATTGTGTCAAGTTTTTTGTGTGAACTTGTAGTGTAACTAAAATGAAATTTTAAATTCCACTTTCCCACGGGTCGGTGGAATTCAGTCCTG
>OKSX01001065.1_pt1 | contig 14999 bp, 13 predicted proteins | sample 1606391 | NCBI WGS metagenome assembly OKSX01 (sample SAMEA3879578, study PRJEB24766) | human gut metagenome | biome: human-associated habitat; feature: feces | place: USA | collected 1985/1987
TTTTTGCCGTGGCAGGGCATTATACATATAAATAACATGACTTACAGATTTCAGGAGGATTTCAATGAGTGAGAAGAAGAATACAGGTAAGAAGGCAGTCATAGCAGTGATTGTGATTGCACTTATCGTGGCAATTATTGCGCTTGTTGCTGTAATAAGCGGCAAGAGCAAAAAGGATGGCTCAAAGAGCGCAACAGAGGCCGGCACCGAGACGATGCGAAGCGGACAGTTTGACATAGACTACGCAAAGCAGGTTACAAAGCTTGCAGACTATTCAGGTGTTGCAATTACTGTCTCAAACGATTATGAGATAAACGATACAGCAAAGCAGACATATCTGACCAATGTGCTTCAGTCATATGGTGCAGATGCGTACAAGCAGGTTACAGATCGTGATACAGTTGCAGATGGCGATTATGTCAAGGTTGATTACACAGGATATAAGGATGGCACAGCATTTGATGGTGGCTCAGCTACAGATGTGCTGCTTGATGTGACAAACAACAGCCAGGTCGGCGGTTCATCCTTTATCGATGGATTTACAAAGCCTTTAATCGGCGCGAAGGTGGGCGACAAGGTTAAGGGTGACGTGACATTCCCTGAGGATTATGGCAACGATGACCTAAACGGACAGACAGTTACATTTGAGTATACAGTAAAGGGCATTTACTCAGCAGATCCTGTTGCACTTGCTGATATGACAGACGAGCAGGTCAACACAGTGTTTGGAAAGGCCGGAGTGACAACAAATGCCCAGCTTAGCACACAGATTGAAAAGGATTTGAATAAGCAGCTCTACAGCGCTGAGGTGGACAAGATAAAGAGCTACATGATTGAAAACAGCACAGTCGAGATTCCTGATGAGTATCTACAGGCCAGACTCAATGAGTATATTGCTTCATTTACCAAGGAAAATGTCAAGGATGGACAGACACTTAAGAAATATTTAAAGTCCAACTACAACATGACAGTGGATCAGGCCACAGAGAAGTGGAAGGAGAATATGACAGACCAGATAAAGACAGAGTTCATCTTTGGGCTTATCGCTGAGAAGGAAAATATCAAGATGGATGATGATGCCTTCAACAGCTATGTGGATTACATCGTATCAGCCAGCAATGGTCAGTTCAGCAAGGCTTCTGAGGTATACAAGTATTTTGGAAGCGGACACAAGGATGAGGGAAAGACATACCTTAAGAACCAGTACCTTGTAAACAAGGCTATCGATACAGTAACAGAGAAAGCAAATGTGACATTTGAGGATGGCAGTGCAGCGCCGGATACTTCAAGTGGCAGCGCGGATGCCGAATAATAACGATAAATATGCTGTCTGTGGTGATGCGCAGGCAGCTTAAATGGAGGATTAGATAATGGAACTTACAAACATACGCGAGATTTTCCGCAACAAGGACAAATTCGCTGACAAAGAGGTGACTATCGGAGGATGGGTCAGAAGCAATCGTAATTCAAAGAATTTTGGATTTATCGTGGTAAACGACGGTACATTTTTTGAGCCAATCCAGGTTGTATACGGAAATGGCTTAGACAACTATGATGAGGTTGGCAAGATCAATGTCGGAGCTGCAATTATCGTAAGAGGTACACTTGTGCTCACTCCGGATGCAAAGCAGCCATTTGAGATTCAGGCCGCTTACGTGACTGTTGAGGGTGCATCCACACCGGATTATCCTCTGCAGAAGAAGAGACATACATTTGAGTATCTTCGTACAATCTCACACTTAAGACCTCGTACCAATACTTTTGAGGCTGTTTTCAGAGTGCGTTCACTCTGCGCATATGCTATTCACAAATTCTTCCAGGAGAGGGATTTTGTGTACGTGCACACACCGCTTATCACAGGAAGTGACTGTGAGGGTGCAGGAGAGATGTTCCAGGTGACCACACTTGATTTGAACAATCTCCCTATGACGGAGGATGGAAAGGTGGATTTCTCAAAGGATTTCTTTAATAAGCCTACCAACCTCACTGTTTCAGGACAGTTAAACGGCGAGACATATGCTATGGCATTCAAGAATATCTACACCTTCGGACCTACTTTCCGTGCGGAGAATTCAAACACCACACGTCATGCGGCAGAGTTCTGGATGATTGAGCCTGAGATTGCTTTTGCAGACCTTGAGGATGATATGATGCTTGCAGAGAGCATGCTCAAGTATGTTATCAACTATGTGCTTGAAAATGCACCTGAGGAGATGGCATTTTTCAATAATTTCGTGGACAAGGGACTCCTTGACAGATTAAGAAATGTTGTTGAAAATGATTTTGCCCGTGTGACATACACAGAGGCTATCGACATCCTTTCAAAGCACAATGACAAGTTTGATTACAAGGTATCATGGGGCTGTGATTTACAGACTGAGCATGAGAGATACCTCACAGAGCAGATTTACAAGCGCCCTGTATTTGTCACAGATTATCCGAAGGAGATAAAGGCCTTCTACATGAAGCTGAATGACGACGGAAAGACCGTTGCAGCAGTTGACTGTCTTGTACCGGGAATCGGAGAAATTATCGGTGGAAGCCAGAGAGAGGATGACTACGACAAGCTTCTTGCCAGAATAAATGAGCTTGGACTTTCAGAGGATGACTACAAGTTCTACCTTGACTTAAGAAAATACGGCTCTGCAAGACATGCAGGCTTTGGATTGGGCTTTGAGAGATGCGTAATGTATCTTACCGGCATGGGCAATATCCGTGACGTTATCCCATTCCCTAGAACAGTTAATAACTGTGAGCTGTAATCACGAATGAATTTCATACATGAATAATTACCGCCCTTTGCACATATATATGATGTGTGGAGGGCGTTTTTATGTGGAGAAAAATCAAAGGTCCTGTGATAACAATATGTATCATGCATCTTACGGCGCTTTTGTGCCTTATCATACTTTCTATAGTACAGTGCTTTGTCGACATGGCGGAGTGGATACAGTTTGCACTTGCCATGGCGGTCAATATAGTGGTGGGGCTTGTGTGCGGATTTTTGCTCAAATGCTGCTTTCACCGCAGACGTTTTATCAGGGTGACGGTCGTAGCATACTGGATAACGTATGTGATAGCAACAGTGGTCATAGATATAGGTGAATCAAAAAATATATTCGAGCTTTTGATAATACTCCTTCTGGTAATGTTTTCAGCGCTTGTTTTTCGCTAAAAAAGGACTTTTCATATTGATAATGCTGTGATATAATGTTGAAAGTAAATATGATGTGTCAATCAGACATCGTTAAATGAAAAGGAGATAAAAATGAAACACGTAAAGACATTAAATACAAGAAAATTACAGAACACAGTTAAAAAGGGCGGATGTGGCGAGTGCCAGACATCATGCCAGTCAGCTTGCAAGACATCTTGTACAGTTGGAAACCAGACTTGTGAGCAGTACAAATAGTCATAGGTGAAGCGGATTTAAAGAGTGTGCGCTGATAGGTGCACACTCTTTTCGCAGTGGTAATTTTAAAATGTGTATAGAAAGAGAGGAATATTGTAGTGGTTCATCAGTACAAGAACAACGGCTATAATATTGTCTTAGATGTCAACAGTGGCGCAATCCATGTGGTGGATGATGTCACATATGACGTTATTGAGCTGTTTGAGGACAACTCAGCTAAGGAGATTATTGAAAAGCTTGTGGACAGGTATCCACAGACGGAGATAGAAGAAGCAATACAGGAAGTAAATGAGCTTAAGGATAATGAAGAGCTCTTCACAGAAGATACATACAAAGAGCGTATCATAGATTTCAAGAAGCGCCAGACAGTTGTAAAGGCACTTTGCCTTCACATAGCGCACGACTGCAACCTTGCCTGCAGATATTGTTTTGCAGAGGAGGGTGAGTATCACGGCAGACGAGCTCTCATGAGCTATGAGACCGGAAAACAGGCACTTGATTTTTTGATTGCCAATTCAGGCAGCAGAAGAAACTTAGAGGTAGACTTCTTTGGAGGAGAGCCTCTCATGAACTGGGATGTGGTGAAGCAGCTTGTGGCATATGGAAGAGAGCAGGAGAAGCTTCATGACAAGCATTTCAGGTTCACACTCACCACAAACGGTGTGCTCTTAAATGACGAGATTATGGAGTTCGCCAACAAAGAGATGGACAATGTAGTTCTTAGTATAGACGGACGCAAGGAGGTTCATGACCGCATGAGACCTTTCAGAAAGGGTGCCGGCAGCTATGACCTTATTGTTCCGAAATTTCAGAAGTTTGCAGAGAGCAGACATCAGGACAAGTACTATGTGAGAGGTACATACACACATTTCAATACTGATTTTTCAAAGGATGTGCTTCATCTGGCTGATTTAGGTTTTAAGCAGATTTCGGTTGAGCCTGTAGTGGCACAGCCTACAGATGAGTATGCACTTAAGGACTCTGATTTACCTGTGCTCTTTGATGAGTACGACAGACTTGCAGCAGAGATGGTAAAGAGAAACAAGGCAGGAAACGGCTTCAATTTCTTCCATTTTATGATAGATTTAGAGGGAGGACCTTGTGTATATAAGCGTCTTTCCGGTTGTGGCTCAGGAACTGAGTACCTGGCAGTGACTCCATGGGGAGATTTATATCCATGCCACCAGTTTGTGGGCAATGAGGACTTCCTTATGGGTAATGTCTGGGATGGCATCAAGGCCACTGACATCCAGGATGAGTTTAAGTGCTGTAATGTTTATGCCAAGGAAAAATGTCGCAACTGTTTTGCCAGATTCTATTGCAGCGGTGGCTGTGCCGCCAACTCATACAACTTCCACGGCACAATCACTGATGCCTATGATTTAGGCTGTGAGCTGCAGAAGAAGCGTATAGAGTGCGCTATCATGATTAAGGCAGCAGAGGCTGATATGGCAGATGATGCACAATAATTTGAATTTGTCACGGGAAACGGATAGCGGTATTTGTGACCCGTGTGCGAATATATTTGCCATCTGTATACCTATATGGATGGTAGCAAAATGACAGGAAGGTATAAGAAAATGAAAAAAGGAAAGAGTTGGGTGATTATCCTTGTGGCAGTCATTTGTATCGGCTTGCTGGGCTGGTATTCCACTGCAGTAATCACCGACACAAAGCAAAAGCAGGAGGCAACTGCTAATGGTGAGAGCACCAAGGATAAGGATTATCAGAATATCAAGCTTGGTCTTGACCTCTCAGGTGGTGTTTCAATCACCTACCATATCAAGGACAAGGATCCTTCAGACAAGGACGTAAATGATACTATCGCAAAGCTCGAGGAACGTGCAGAGAGCTACACAACAGAGTACTCTGTATACAAGAGCGGGGATGACCGTATCACTGTAGAGATTCCGGGTGTTGACGACCCTAACAAGGTACTCGAGGATCTTGGAAGTCCGGGATCACTGTACTTCATCGCCCAGTATGACAGTAACGGAAATGCCAACTATACACAAGACACATCGGCTGAGGGCGGATACAAGCTCAACTATGATATTGATACCTTAAAGGCCAATGGTTCAGTTATCCTCGATGGTAACGATGTAAAGGATGCAAGTGCCCAGTATGACCAGTCATCATCTACATCAACCAAGGAGCCTGTTGTTTCATTAAAGCTCAAGGATGAGGCTATTGACACATGGGCAGATGCCACAAAGAAGGCAAAGGATGCAGGACAGTCAATCGGTATATACTATGATGATCATTTCATCAGCGTTCCTACAGTAAGCGCCGTTATCTCAGATGGTAACTGTGTAATCAACGGAATGAAGGATTACGACGAGGCAACAAGCCTTGCAACATTTATCCGTGTCGGAGCCATCAACCTCCAGCTCGAGGAGTTAGAGTCAAATGTTGTTGGCGCACAGCTCGGTGGATCAGCGCTCACAAATGCAGTAAAGGCTGCAATTATCGGAATTATCTTAATCATGATATTCATGATTGTGCTCTATGGTATACTCGGTGTGGTTGCATCTATCGGACTTGCACTCTACTCAATGCTTACAGTACTGTTTATTTACTGGTTTGAGATTACACTTACACTGCCGGGTATCGCGGGTATCATCCTTGGTATCGGTATGGCAGTAGATGCAAACGTTATTGTATTTGCCCGTATCCGTGAGGAAATCGCAGGTGGCAAATCAGTGCTTGCTGCAGTAAATGAGGGCTACAAGAAGGCTCTTTCAGCCATCCTCGATGGACAGGTTACAACCTTTATCGCAGCACTTGTGCTTATGGTGCTTGGTTCAGGTACAGTAAAGGGCTTTGCATACACACTTATGATTTCAATTATTCTGTCACTGTTTACAGCTCTTTTTATTGCAAAATACCTTACAAGAGCATTTTACGGTGTCGGTGTCAGAGCTGAGAAGTTCTACGGCAAGGCAAAGAAGAGAAAGGTTATCAGATTTGTACAGAACAGAGTCAAATACTTTGTTATCTCAGGTGTAGTTATACTTGCAGGTATCGGCGGCATGATTTATTTCGGTGCTACAAGCGGCAATGCATTAAACTACAGCCTTGAATTCGTAGGTGGTACATCAACCACTGCAGACTTTGGCAAGGATTATACAGCCGCAGAGGTTGAGAAGGACATCGTGCCTTCAGTATCAAAGCTCCTTGGCAATAGTGCAGTGCAGGTTACTACAGTCCAGGGCAGCCATGATGTCACATTAAAGACACGTACACTTTCACTTGATGAGAGACAGGATCTCGCAGCTCTTCTTGAGAAGGATTTCAATGTTGATGCATCAACTATAGAGACTCAGAGTATCAGCTCAACAATCAGTGGAGAGATGAGAACAAACGCTGTAAAGGCAGTTATTATTTCATGTATTTTCATGCTGTTATATATCTGGTTCAGATTCAAGGATATCAGATTTGCTTCAAGTGCTATCCTTGCGCTGGTACATGATGTGCTTGTTGTTGTCACAGCATATGCACTTATCAGAATCTCAGTCGGCAGTACGTTTATCGCATGTATACTTACAATCGTAGGTTACTCAGTCAACGATACAATCGTTATCTTTGACCGTATCCGTGAGAACCTTCACGGTATCAAGAAGTACTCAGCAGATGAGCTTGCTGATATAGCAAACGAGTCCCTTACACAGACACTTTCACGAAGCATAAATACTTCGCTTACTACATTTGTTATGGTATTGTTACTCTTTATATTTGGTCATACATCAATCAGAGAGTTCTCATTACCACTCATGGTAGGTGTGCTTTGCGGAACATATTCTTCAATCTGCATCGCTACAGAGTTGTGGTATGTGATGAAGCTTTATCTGGGCAAGAGCGCCATCAAAAAGCAGGCGGCTGCACCGGCTAAGGGTTCTAAAAAAGCTAAGAATTAATAATTAACTTATGGCCCGGCCTTTAAAGGCTGGGCTATTGTTTTTTGTGGACTTATTAACATATGCAGATATGTTTATATATTTATAAATTTATGTGCGGAGCAATAGAATGGAGCATTATTTATATGAAAATTTTTCTGATTTATCTGCTTCTTATGAATATAGCAGGCTTTGCTGCGATGGGAATTGACAAGTGTAAGGCCAAGGCACACGCATGGCGCATCCCGGAGAAGACATTATTTGGGCTCAGCCTGCTGGGCGGAAGCGCCGGTACCTGGGCTGGGATGTATGCCTTCAGGCACAAGACAAAGCATTGGTATTTTGTAAAGGGGATGCCGCTTATTTTCTTTATCCATGTGGTTATTGCATGTGTTATCTACAGGAATTTTTATTAGAGTTTCTTCAAATTAATTTTAAAAAATTAATGTAATAAAATTGATTTTATGACAGTGATATAGTACAATAGTACTTGCAAACAACTTGAAATTAAAAAAAGGGAGGCTATATAATGGAAAATGATATGTCCAGACAGGAACGTCTTGATTATCTGCGAAATAAGATAGATGGCAGAAAATATAAGACAAATGAACCAAAGATTTTTCTAAACAATATGTTTTTACTGGGATTGCATGTATTACTTGAATTTGGTATATTTTGTAATTTTGTATTCATATCATTTTATAATGGAATGGATGTACTTGGTATCCTGGGATTTGTGTGGATAATACTGGGGGTACTGGTATGTGGAGCACTTTACTTTAAGGACAAGAGCTGCCCTTATCTAAACAAGGTCTGTCTTATTCAATTTATTATTTTGTATTTTCTGGCTATAATGGAAAATGGTAACAGTTGTATAAATGCAGCATTTATCCCGGTACTCATTGCTATAATGCCGTATATGGATATAAAGCTTATGGATCTGTCATGTATTGCATTAGCAGTATCTAACATAGCTCGATATCTGTTGGTTTTTACCGGTGTTGTTTATTCGAATGATAATGTAAAACATGAGGGGGTTGTGCTTGGTGTAAACCTTGTTACAATTCTGGCAGTTGCAATTGCTAACAGGATTTCATGGAGATTCAACCATGATGCACTGTATTCAATGAAGGATGAGCAGGAAATACAGAAAATTATTATGGATGATGTCCTTGATATTGCAAAGGGTGTACAGAATAAAACGGGTGAGGCGAATGAAGTGCTTGGACAGCTTTCAGCCTCAGCACAGAATATCAATGATGCAGTTTCAGAGATTACACAGGGAACCTATAATACAGCAGAAAATATTCAGAATCAGACTGTAATGACACAGAAGATACAGGATGCAATTGATGATGTCGCTGACAGAACTGAGAATGCGGCTGAAAAGGCAATGGCTTCTATGGATGTGATTAGAGAAAGTCTCTCAACAATGGATGAGCTGAGCAGACATTCAGATACAATTGCTGAAACAAATAACAAGGTTGTTAACTCTATGGAAAATCTCGGGAAAAAGACAGAGGATGTGCGAAATATTACAGATATGATTCTTGATATCTCAAACCAGACTAATCTGTTAGCACTAAATGCGTCTATTGAGGCGGCAAGAGCAGGTGAAGCCGGCAAAGGCTTTGCAGTAGTTGCAGACCAGATCAGACAGCTTGCAGAGCAGACCAAGAAATCAACGGAAAGCATTACTCAGATTGTGGAGCAGCTTAGTGACTATTCAAGGGGCGCATCAGAGGCAATTAAAGAATCTCTTGAAGCAACACAGCAGCAGTCTGCTTTGATAGGAACGGCATCTGACAATTTCAATTTGATTAATTCTGATATACAGGAGCTCACCGGTCAGATGAATGAAATCGATACGATGATAACAGGTCTCAAGGATTCAAATAATGCTATTGTTGACAGTATCAACCAGCTTTCAGCAACGAGTGAGGAGATAACCGCAAGCAGCTCAGAGGCATCTGATATTTCGGCGAACAACAGGGAAAGCTCAGATAATGCAAAGCAGATGCTTCAACGTATACTTGAGTATTCGCATGGACTTGATAAATATTTTAATAACGATACCGAATATAATGAAACAAACGAATAACTAACTATAGAAATAATCAGATATATAACAAAAACCACTACACAACTATCAAGGAGGGCCAAATAATGTGGGCATATGAAAGTGTATTTTATCAGATTTATCCGTTAGGCTTCTGTGGGGCACCATTTGAGAATGATGGTGTTTTGGAGCACAGAATTTTGAAAGTAAATGACTGGATACCTCATATCAAAAAGCTTGGGGCAAATGCAATCTATTTTTCACCGGTGTTTGAATCTGATACACACGGATATAATACAAGGGATTATACAAAAATAGACACAAGGCTTGGCACAAACGAGGACTTCGCACAGGTCTGTGATAATCTGCACAAGGACGGCATAAGGGTGGTGCTGGATGGTGTGTTCAATCATGTGGGAAGAGGATTCTGGGCATTTCAGGATGTGCTTAAAAACAGAGAAAGCTCACCATATGTAAACTGGTTTGGCCGTATAGCCTTTGACGGCAACTCAAACTATAATGATGGATTGTGGTACGAGGGCTGGGAAGGCAATTATGATCTGGTCAAGCTTAATCTGAGAAATGAGGATGTAATCCAGCATATCTTTTCAGCGATAAAGGGCTGGGTAGACGAGTTTGATATAGACGGGCTGAGACTTGATGTGGCATACTGCCTCGACCATGATTTCCTCAGAAGACTAAGGGAGTTCTGCGACTCACTAAAGCCGGATTTCTTCCTGGTGGGAGAGACACTGCATGGTGACTACAACCAGATTATGAATGATGCGATGCTTCACTCGGTAACGAACTATGAGTGCTATAAGGGCCTGTACTCGAGCTTTAATTCCATGAATATGTTTGAGATAAATCATTCGCTTCTCAGACAGTTCGGACCGGAGCAGTGGACTCTCTACAAGGGTAAGCATCTCCTGTCATTTGTGGACAATCATGATGTGACAAGAGTGGCAAGCATACTGACCAATGAAAAGCACCTGCCTCTCATCTATGCACTTGCATTTGGTATGCCGGGCATCCCTTGTGTGTACTATGGCAGTGAGTGGGGAGAGAAGGCAAAAAAAGAAGACGGTGATCCGGCGCTTAGGGCATGCTTTGAAGCCCCACAGTGGAATGAACTGACTGAGTGGATTTCAAAGCTTACAGAGGCAAAGAAGGAGTCAAAGGCACTCTGCTACGGTAATTTCTATTCGGTTGTGCTCACAAACGGCCAGTGTGTTTTTGGTCGAGAATGTGATGGTGAAAGGGTATTCGTGTGCATCAATGCTGCAGACCAGCCATTTTTCGCAGGCTTTGATATGGGAAAGAGTGATGCAACAGACCTGATTACAGGTGAGCAGGTTACATTAAACGGTGGCCTTGAGCTGCCACCTTACAGTGCATACTTTTTGAGATAACATTTGTATGGACAATAAAAGAAATAATAGAAGAAAAAATGAAAGAAAAGAGCTCATATGTGCTGTCACAGCCGTAGTGGTACTTTACACAGCTATGGAGTCGATAGGCATCACATGCCCCATTAAGTTCGTCACCGGAATATCATGTGCAGGCTGTGGCATGTCGAGGGCATGGATGGCATTTTTTCAGCTTGATATAGCAAAGGCATTTGCATACCATCCGCTTTTTTGGCTTGTGCCTATTGCGGTAATAGTGCTTTTGTGTAAATCTAAAATAAATATTAAAATTTATAAAATAATTATATTTACCATTATCATTATGTTTGCTATAGTTTATATATGCAGATTGATATGGTCAGGCGATGATGTCGTGGTTTTTGAGCCGCAAAACAACATCCTGTTTCGTATCATCCGTATAATAAATAGCAAATAGAAAAGGAGAAAGAAAATGTTTTGCGAGAAATGTGGAAAAGAAATTCCTGATTCAACAAAATTCTGTCCATACTGTGGATCACCTGTTTCCAAGGCACAGGATTTTGTCAACAAAGCAGGAGAGGCCTTCAATGCAGCAGAGCAGGAGCTTGGAAGTGCATTTGATGAGGTAAAGCAGTCCTTCACAGGAAACAGTGCAAACCAGCAGAATGCAGGTGGACAGTACAATGGAGGCTACCAGAATAACGGAGCCGGACAGTACAACGCAGGCTACCAGAATAACGGAGCCGGACAGTACAATACAGGCTACCAGAACAATGGTGGTCAGACTCCTCCACCATACAGGGGAGAGAAGTTAAAGGATGACAGAGGTCTTGTCTCATACATCATCCTGTCTATTATTACATGTGGTATTTATGGATATTATTTCATCTACAAGATGGCTCATGATGTCAATGTAGCATGTGATGGAGATGGCGAGAATACATCAGGTCTCGTAGCATTTATCCTGCTTTCAATGATTACATGCGGTATTTATGCATGGTACTGGTACTATAAGCTGGGCAACAGACTGGCAAATAATGCAGGCAGATACGGACTTAGCATTCAGGAGAATGGAACCACTGTTTTGATGTGGTGCATATTTGGTACACTTATCTGTGGAATCGGACCATTCATCGCTATGCATATCCTTATCAAGAACTCAAATATGATCTGCAATGCTTACAACAGGACACATGGACTTATGTAATTTGAGTTTTGATTTAATTTAATTAAATAATTTGATTATATTATTTCTAAGGCGGGAGGCAGTTTGCATTAAGCAGACTGTCTCCTTAAATTTTGTACATTAAATTAAATGGTAAATATTATTGAAAAAGGTCATTCAGACATTGACAAAAATTTGTCAAAGTGTTACTATTTTTTTATAAATTACGACAGAAATGTCGGTTATACATAGGTTTTTTAAGGAGGATTTATACAATGAGCGAGTTCAAAAATTTAACACTTGACGTAGCAGATCAGATTGCAGTACTTGCAATTTCAAGACCGGCTGCTCTTAATGCATTAAACAGTGAGACTCTTGATGAGTTAAATGTAGCATTAACAGAGATAGAGGCAAGAGACGATGTTAAGGTGCTTATCCTTACAGGTGGTCCTGACAAGAAGGGCAACGAGTTCAAGTCATTCGTAGCAGGAGCAGACATCTCAGAGATGGTTAATTTCACAGCACCACAGGCAAGAGCATTCGGAATCAAGGCTTCAGAGCCATTCTTCAAGCTCATGAATATGCGTCAGGTAACAATCGCAGCTGTCAATGGATTCGCACTCGGTGGAGGATGCGAGATTTCTATGGCATGTGATATCAGAATCGCTTCTGAGAACGCAATTTTCGGACAGCCTGAGACAGGACTTGGAATCATCCCTGGCTTTGGCGGTACACAGAGACTTGCTCGTTTAGTAGGAATGGGACGTGCTAAGGAAATGATCTTCACATGCGACAATGTAGACGCTGCAGAAGCATACCGCATCGGTCTCGTTAATAAGGTAGTAGCAAAAGAGGAGCTTATGCCAACAGCTAAGGCTATGGCTGCAAAGATCATCTCTAAGGGAAGCTACGCAATCGCAGTTGCAAAGGCTGCTATCAACAACGGATATGATATGGATATCAAGAACGCTGTTGAGATGGAAGCAAACCTCTTTGGTGTTGTAAATGATACAAACGACAAGAAAGAGGGAATGGGAGCATTCCTTGAGAAGAGAGCTGCAAACCTCACAGATTTCTAAATTATGATTTGAATTATTTATTGTATATGAATTAAAATAGCCGGTGTGTTAAGCACCGGCTATTTTGTATGAATCAGATTAGATTATTACTCTCACGATAAACATAGTATCAGATACACTGTACTGGCATTTGCCGCCCAGTCTCTCAGCAGTCTGTCTGATGCTTTTTGTACCAAGCCCATGCCCTCTTTCTGTTGCAACGGGCATATCGTTTATGAGCTTAGGCCTTGTCGTTTTCATTGTTTTCGATGAAGGCAGCTATATTATTCAGAAAGTGCCTCATATCGTGGCGCAGCAGAGAAACATTTTTTACCCCTTAAGTCATTTTGACTTTATTATATAATCTTTTTTGTAAAGCGTAAACAACAGTCTTGAAAAAAGAATGAAACGTATCTATAATTAGAGTACTGTTCACATGGCAGTGTTAATATATAATTATAGATTTACAAGAGGAAAAAATGAAGTCAAAAGCAACACAGACCAAAGAACTGGATATGGTGAACGGACCACTCGCAAGGAAGATACTGATTTACTCCATACCGCTCATGTTCTCAAACCTGCTTCAGGTATTTTTCAATATGACGGATGTGGCAGTGGTGGGAAAATTTGCAGGTGCAAGAGCACTCGGCTCGGTCGGTTCCACGACAATCATCATCACACTCACAACAGGCATACTGCTTGGCATGGGAGGCGGTGTCAATGCTGTCACGGCACTGCACATGGGAGCAGAGGACTATCAGAGGGTGCATAAGACCGTCCACACATCGGTCATCCTGTGCTTTATAGCGGGACTTTTACTGTTAGTGGCAGGCCTGGCTTTTTCAAAGCCACTGCTTGAAGTGATGAATACAAAGCCTGAGCTTATAGACGGTGCTACAGCATATCTGATGATATATCTGTGCGGTTCGCCGGCGCTTGCACTTTATAATTTCGGCAACGGTGTGCTGAGTGCAGTGGGAGATACAAAGAGACCTCTCATATACCTGAGTATCTCAGGAATTATCAATATAGTGCTCAACCTGTTTTTTGTAATAGTGTGCAGACTCGGAGTGATAGGAGTAGCCATCGCAAGCATCATAGCACAGTACATCTCAGCGGCTCTCATCATCAGGTTTCTCCTGAAGACATACGGCAGCTACGGCCTGCGCATGAAGGATATAGCGATTGACAGGGATGCAGCTGCAGCAGTGCTTCGTATCGGAGTGCCGGCCGCGATACAGTACTCGCTCTTTGCCATAGCCAATATATGTATCCAGACATCCATCAATTCCTTCAGCCATGTGGTCGTGGAGGGCAATTCAGCCGCCACCAATGCGGATTCGCTCATCTATGACATGATGGCAGCATTTTACACCGCATGTACCAGCTTCATAGCGCAGAATCTGGGCGCGAGGAAAAAGGAAAGGGTGCTTAGGACATTTTTCATCACCCTGGCATACTCGTTTCTGATGGGACTGGTGCTTGGAGTGGCATTGTTTATATTCCAAAGACCGTTCCTTTTGCTCTTTACGAGTGATGATGCCGTGATACACTATGGACAGATCAGAATTGGTGTGATGGCATTCGTCTACTGTGTGTCAGCTTTCATGGACAATGCCACAGCCGCCGCCAGAGGCATCGGAAAAAGTGTAGCACCTACAATCATAGTGGTTATGGGCTCTGTCGTATTCAGGATTATATGGCTGCTCACAGTGTTTGCGTATTTTAAGACACTGCAGTCATTATATCTCATATATGTCATTTCGTGGACGCTCACCGCAATCGCCGGCAATATATACTTTGCGTACCACTATAGGAGAATTTAGCGGATAGCTATAATAAAACTGAATAGTATGCGATAAAAACAGTCAGACATATGTAAGAGATGTGTCCGGCTGTCTCTCTTTTGTAATAGGATAATAGGAATTTGCCTGATATTTTTATTGCCCTTTTGCGGTTTTAATGCTACAATCAAGCCAAAGCATTATATTTCTGTTGAGCGACACCACAGTACACATTTT